>Ga0102932_1000039_pt1 | contig 49724 bp, 53 predicted proteins | sample SalPonR1_C_D2_MG_FD_78212 | JGI IMG/M metagenome (GOLD analysis project Ga0102932, IMG submission 78212) | Salt pond soil microbial communities from South San Francisco under conditions of wetland restoration - Salt Pond MetaG R1_C_D2_MG | ecosystem: Environmental > Aquatic > Marine > Intertidal...
AACTGCTAAGGCTATTGCTGATGAATTAAATATTCCGTCTCAAGAAGAAAATATTATTAAAGGAGAAGAACTGGAAAAGATGTCAGATAAAGAATTAGATTTAAGACTAGAAGACACTTATATCTATGCCAGGGTAGAACCAAAACATAAGATGAGAATTGTTGAAGCTTGGCAAAAGAGAGATAAAGTAGTAGCTATGACTGGAGACGGAATAAACGATGCCCCAGCTCTTAAAAGGGCTGATATTGGAGTTGCTACTGGCTCTGGTACAGCCGTGGCAAAAGAGATAGCTGACTTAGTTTTGCTATCTGATAGCTTTAGTATTATTGTTGCTGCAATAGAAGAAGGGAGAGCAATAATTGATAATCTCCGTAAAGTAATAACTTACCTTTTAGCAGACAGTTTTTCAGAAATAATTTTAGTAGGATTAAGTATTGCTTTAGGACTACCTTTACCTCTAACTGCAGTTCAAATTTTATGGATTAATTTAGTAGAAGATGGGCCAATGAGTTTAGTGCTTGGGTTTGAACCAAAAGAGAAAGATATTATGAAGAGAAAACCTCAAGGGCATGATATTCCTTTATTAACTAAAGAGATGAAAGCAATTATATTTATAATTGGTTTAGTTACAGATCTTTTCTTAGTTGGAATATTCTTTTACCTTTTAAATCTTACCTCTTATCCAATAGAACATATTCAAACAGTAGTCTTTAGTGCTTTAGCTATTGATTCACTTTTTTATATTTTTTCTTGTAAGAATTTAAAGAAAAACATTTGGGATATCAATTTATTTTCTAATAAGTTCTTGCTACTAAGTTGGCTCTTTAGTGCTCTAATGCTTCTTATTACAATTTATTTAGAGCCACTTCAACGCCTGTTTGGAACAGTACCACTTAACTTTTTTGATTGGCAATTAATTCTTTCGATTGGTTTATTAAAAATTACATTAATAGAAATAACTAAATGGTTCTTTATAACCAGAAAATATAAAAATTAATTATGATGACATTAGTTTACGTTTTAGTATTTATTGGTTCTGCGCTAATACTCGGATACACAAGTAATAGACTTATTAAATCATTATCTAAAGTTGCTCGTTTTTTAAAATGGAAGGAATTTGTAGTAGCTTTTTTTACAATGGCACTAGCTGCTTCACTTTCTAACTTTTTTGTAGGAATTAGTTCTGTAATACATAAAATACCAGAATTATCTTTTTCTGATGTAATCGGTGGATCAATTGTTGATCTTACCTTAGCTGCAGGATTGGCTGCATTAATTTCTAACAAAGGACTAAAGCTAAAAAGTAGAACAGTTCAAGGAAGTGCAATATTTACTCTTCTAATTGCTATCCTACCGATTTTATTGATTCAAGATGGTATCCTTTCTCGCTTTGATGGAATTTTATTAATTATTGTTTTTTGTCTTTATATCTTTTGGGTATTTAAAAAGGAGGATCGTTTTACTAAAGAATACAATAGTGAAAAAGTTAAGCCGGCAAATGCTTTAAAAAATTTCTTTATTATTATTCTTACTGTAATAGCACTCTTAATTGCCTCTGAAGGAATAGTACAATCTGCTCGTTATTTTGCTCAAGCTTTAGGCCTTTCCCTTCCGTTAGTAGGTCTTTTAATAGTTGGAATTGGAAATGCTTTACCTGAAATTAGTTTTGCTGTTCAGGCAGCTAAGAAAGGGGATGATTGGTTGGTAATTGGTGATTTAATGGGATCAATAATTATTCCTGCTACTTTAGTCTTGGGGATTGTTGCAATTTTAAGTCCTATTGAAATTCCTGATTTTTCTCCTTTTGCAATAGCAAGAATATTTCTTGTATTAGCAGCTTTGGCTTTTGTAATATTTACTCGAACTAAACAAACAATCGATAAAAGAGAAGGGCTTTATTTAATAGGGCTTTATATTTTATTCTTACTTGCAGAGATTATAGCTTGAAAAAGATTCTGAAAAATGCTATAAAATAAGAGCCTGCTTATCAGAATCTTCTTTTCTTGCATTGCTCGAAAATAATTAATTTCTAAGTTATTATGGAAAAAATATCAATTACATTATCATTCCTAATGGGATAATAATTAATTTCTAAGTTATTATGGAAAAAATATCAATTATAAAAACTGGTGGAAAACAATATCTCGTATCTAAAGGTGATACAATTAAAGTTGAAAAATTAGATGCTGAAGAAGGAGATCAAATTACATTTGATCAAGTTTTAATGATAAAAAATAATGATGATCTTAAAGTTGGAGAACCTTTCATCAAAAAAGCAAAGGTTGAAGCTAAAGTCTTAGAACAGGGAAAAAGAGAGAAGGTAATTATTTTTAAATACAAAGCTAAAAAGAGACAAAAAAAGAAAAAAGGGCACAGACAGCCCTATACAAAAGTGGAAATTACAAAAATTAATTCCTAAATCGCTTCTTACTGAAATCTTTCAGTAAGAAAAAAATTACCATATTAAAACTTAATTTCTTCCTTTTAAAGCTTCCTCAATTGTTTCTTTATCAGCGTACTCTAATTCTCCTCCAATTGGAAGCCCTCTTCCAAGTTGAGTTATTTTTACATCTAAACTTTTTAGTTCTTGGACTAAGTAACGAGTAGTCGCTCTGCCTTCAGTGTTTGGGTTTAAACCCATAATTACTTCATTTACTTCTTGCTCTCGATTAAGATAATCGGAAGGTTTTTTAATTCGATCTTTTAATTCTTTAATTCTTAGTTTTTCTACTTCTTCTTTTTTAATATTTGAAACTGATCCTCCTAAAATAAAGTACAAACCTTTGTATTTATTAGTTGCTTCAATTGTTGCTAAGTCCGTCTCTTTTTCTACAACTAAAAGATTCTCGCTTTTTCTAGTTTTATCAGAACAGATAGGGCAGAGTTTTCCTTCTTTTTCAAAAGGGTTAAAACAAAAAGAACATAACTTAATATTTTTATTAAATTCTTCAAGTGTTTTTTTAAGGTTTTTAGTTTCTTCATCTGAGGAGTGGAGTAGATGAAGAACAAAACGAGAAGCAGTTTTAGGACCTACAGTTGGTAAATTTGAAAAAGAATTAATCAAATTCTGTAGGGATGGAGGAAACTTTTTCTTCATCATCTTTTGTTTTATATCTTTTGTCTAGACTATGAAATGTTGCTGTTTTTTCTTTAAAATAAAATTCAACAGTTCCTGTTGGACCATTTCTATGTTTGGCAATTATTACATCAGCAATATTTTTTCTGTTAGAACTTTCTTGATACTGGTCTTCTCTATAAATAAACATTACTACATCTGCATCTTGCTCAATTGCCCCTGTATCTCTAAGATCAGATAATCTTGGTATTTTAGGAGTTCTTTTTTCTACTGCTCTTGATAGTTGTGAAAGAGCTAGCACAGGAACACTTAATTCTCTTGCTAATCCTTTTAGCGCTCTGGATATTTCAGTCATCTGTTGAACTCTAGAGGCTGAATTATTTCTTGGTTGAATTAATTGTAAATAGTCTACAATAATTAATCCTAATCCGTGTTGGGCTTGAAGCCTTCTACCCATTGCTTTCATTTGGAGAACATCAGCTGTAGAATTATCATCAATATATATTGGAGCTTCTGACAATACCCCTAAACTTTCTCTTATTCTTTCAAAATCACCCCCACCATCTTCATTACTTGAAAGTCTTCCTGTTCTTAATTTCCAAAGATTAACATCAGCTTGAGAGGCTATTAGTCTATCTGTAACTTGATCTTTAGACATTTCAATACTAAATATTCCAACTGGTATTTTTTTTAATCCAGCCACATTTAGAGCAATATTCAAAGCAAGAGAAGATTTACCCATACTTGGTCTGGCTGCCAAAATAATAAGATCTGAATCCTGTAATCCGGCTAATCTTTCATCAAGATCAAGAAAACCAGTAGGAACCCCTCTTAATTCATCTTTATTTGAAAGCTTATCTATTCTTTCAAAGGCTTCTTCTAATGAATCTTTAACATGAGTAAAGCTTTTAGTGAATGATTTTTGAGCTATACTAAAAATTGTACTCTCGGCTTGATCTAGAAGAGAATCTACATCTTCGTCTTTTTTGGTTGCTATATTATTTATTTTCTGAGAAGCTTGAATTAAGTCTCTAAGCACTCTTTTCTTTTGGACAATTTTTGCATAATTCTCAACATTGCTTGCGGTTGGCACTGTATTGACAAGATCAGTTAAATAGCTTCTTCCACCTATCTCTTTGAGTTGTTCTTTCTCTTTAAGTCGGTTGGAGATGGTAAGAATATCAATGTTTTCTCCTTTTTCAAAGAATTCTTCCATAACCTCGTAAACTTTTTTATGCTTATTCTTATAAAAATCACGGGGTTTAAGATAGTCACCAACTTTAATAATAGAGTTTTCGTCTACCAAAAAACACCCCAATAAGCACTTTTCTGCATCTATGCTTTGAGGGGGTAAGTTTTTATTTATATTTGAATCTGCCATAATAATACTAAAGTTATTTAATAATTAAACCTTCTTTTGAATCTTCTATTTTATAACCCTTTTCTTTAAGCTTTTCTCTTACTTTGTCTGCCTCTTCCCATTTTTTTTCTTTTCTAAGCTCTGCTCTTTTTATTAATATTTTTTTTATTTCTTGAGTAAGATTTTTTTGTGTTATTACTTTAACTGGATTAACATTTACCTCCATATTAAGAGTTTCAGGTTTAATTAAAAATTCTTTATATCCTTCAACTTCATTTAAATTTAATCCAAGTACTTTGTCAAAATTTAAAAGTAAAGAATATTTTTCAGATTTTGTAATCTTTTCTGATTTAATTACGTCCCAAGTTAAAGCTAAAGCTTGAGGAATCTTAAGATCGTCATTAATTATATTTTCAAATTTTTCTTGATATTCTTTAGCTTTTTTGGTTAGGTCTGTCTCTTTTTCAGTAACTAATTTTTTTATTTGTTCTCTTAATCGACTTAGGCCTTGTTCGGCCTTCTTAAGATTATCCCAACTAAAAGTAAGTTGAGACCTATAATGAGCAGTAAGTGTTAAATACCTATAAGATAGAGGATCAAATCCATTTTTAATTAAATCACTAATAGTAATAATGTCTCCTTCTGATTTTGACATTTTTCCATCTTTTAAAATCAAAAATTCTCCATGGAGCCAATAATTTACAAATTTTTCTCCATAAGCAGCTTCTGCTTCTGCAATTTCATTTGTATGATGAGTAGGGATAAGGTCAATTCCTCCACAATGAATATCAAAAGGGATACCAAGGTGTTTAATGCTAATAGCTGCACACTCTAAATGCCAACCAGGAAAGCCTCTTCCCCAAGGAGAGTCCCATTCTTGTTGCCTTTGTTTATCTTTTGGGCTAAATTTCCAAAGTGCAAAATCTGTAGGGTTTTTCTTTCCTTCTACCATTTCAATTCTGGCTCCAGGTTCGATCTCTTCTTTTTCAGTATCTCCTCTCAATTTTCCATAATCTTCTAATTCAGAGGTATTAAAATAAATTCCATCTTCTATCTTATAAGTATACCCTTTTTCTTCAAGCTTCTTTACTAGTTTAATTTGTTCATCAATATATTCTGTAGCTTTAGCATATATCTCAGGTTTTTTAATATTAAGTCTTTCTAAATCTTTTTTAAAAGATTTAGTGTAAAATTGAGCTATTTCTTGAGCAGATTTTTCTTCCTCTTTAGCTTGCTTTTCAATTTTATCTTCTCCTTCATCATTATCTGAAGTTAAATGCCCAACATCTGTAATATTCATAATGTGCTTAACCTGATAACCATTGTAGTTTAAAACTCTTTTTAAAAGGTCTTCAAAAATAAAAGTTCTAAGGTTTCCTATGTGAGCATAATTATAAACGGTAGGGCCACAGGTATAGAGCCCTACTTTTTTATCTTTAATTGGCTTAAACTCCTCTTTTTTTCTTTTAAGGGTATTAAAAAGTTTCATCGTAATTAATTTTAACACAAAAAATTAAAATTAAAAATAGGAAAAATCTGGCTTTTTTCTTTCTTTTAATTATGATAGTATAAATAAAATTAAAATGAATAATATATTAAGATGAAAAAATCAGATATAATTTTAGGTTTAGTAATTGGTGAGCTTATTGCTCTTTTAAGCCTTCCAATCTTAAAAAATCTAGGTATTGAAATTCATATATTATATTGGATTTGGCCAATTCTACTTCCAATCCTTACTTTAATAGGGCTTTTAGTAGCTTTTTACATTGGAAAAAAGATTAGAGTTATTTGGGAGATGGCTAAATTTATTGTAGTTGGAGCCTTAAATACTTTTGTTGATCTTGGTGTATTAAATATTTTAATTTTCTTTAGTGGTATTGCAACTGGAGCTTACTATTCTGTTTTTAAAGGAATTTCGTTCTTTATTGCTACAGTTAATTCTTATTTATGGAATAAAAATTGGACTTTTAGTAATTTAAATGAAGATGAGGAAGAGGAACTGACAGAAAGAGGAAAAGAATTTGGTAAATTTATTTTAGTAAGTGGTATCGGTTTTATTATTAATGTAAGTGCTGCTACAATAATGGTGAACTTAATTGGTCCTGCCTTAAGCATTAAAGAAAATATATTAGCAAATCTAGGAGGAATATTTGCAGCTTTCTGTTCTATGACTTGGAATTTCTTAGGTTATAAATTTTTAGTTTTTAAAGATTAATGTCAAAAGTTTTATATCAAAAATATCGACCCCAAAGCTTTAGTGAAATAGTAGGGCAAGAACATGTTATAAAAACATTAACTAATGCCTTGGCTAATGACTCTATTTCGCATGCTTATCTTTTTAATGGTCCGAGAGGATCAGGAAAGACTACAACTGCTAGATTGCTTGCAAAAGCTTTGAATTGTGAAGACCCAATTGAAAAACCAGATGCAGAAATTAAATTTGAGCCTTGTAATAAATGTTCTTCTTGTAAGGAAATTTCTAACCAAAATGCAATGAGTTTAATAGAAATGGATGCCGCTTCTCATACTGGAATTGATGATATTAGGGAATTAAGAGATGGAGTGAAGTTTTCTCCTACTAAAGCAAAGTACAAAGTTTTCATTATTGATGAATGTCATCAACTTTCAAAAGGAGCAGCTAATGCCCTTTTAAAAACATTAGAAGAGCCACCAGAGCATGCAATTTTTGTCTTAGCTACAACAGAAATTCATAAAGTAATTAATACTATAATTTCCCGTTGCCAAAGATTTGATTTTAAAAAGTTAAAAGTTGCAGAAATTGTTAAAAAATTAAAGAAAATTACAAAAAGTGAGGGGGTAGACATTGAAGATTCTGCTTTAGAACTAATAGCTTTAAATTCTGAAGGTTCAGTTAGAGATGGAGAAACGTTATTGGAACAAATTTTAAATTTTGGAAGATCAAAAGGAACAATAAAAACGGAAGATGTTAAGGATCTTCTTGGTTTGGTAGAAACTGAAGCTGTAATTAAGTTCATTAATTTTATCTTTAATAATCAAGCCGGGAAAGCTATCCAATATTTAAATGAAGTTCTAGATAAAGGAACAGACCTTGAAAAATTTAATGAAAGTTTGATAGACTACTTAAGGCAAGTTTTAATGTTCAAAAATATTGGAAAAGATACAAGCATAATTACTGGCTTAACAGACGAAGAATTTGACAAATTAGAAGAACAAGCAAATAATATAGATAATAATCGATTAAAAAAGACTATAAATAAGTTCTTAAAAGCTGGTAATCAAATTAATTATTCTTCAATTCCTCAATTACCTCTTGAAATAGCAGCAATTGAGTGCGCAGAAGAATAAGAATGCCGGATAGTGTAATGGTAACACCGGGGATTTTGGTTCCTCTAATCCTGGTTCGAGTCCAGGTCCGGCAGCCAACTATTAAAAACCGCAGAGATGCGGTTTTTTCTTTACAATTGAATAGGGGTAAATTATAATTTGACTAAGAGCGCTTAAATATTAATAAGAAAGATGAAAGCAAAAATTGAACTAAAAATTAAAGAAGCCATTAAAAAGATTTTTAATAAAGTCTTAGATATAGAAGTAGAAATTCCTCCTAAAATAGAAATGGGGGATTTTGCTTTTCCCTGTTTTAAAATTGCAAAAGAAGTAGGGAAGGACCCAAAAAAAGTAGCTCAAAAAATTAAAAAAGAATTATCTCAACCATCTTTTATTAAAGAAATTAAAATTACTGGAGCTTATCTTAATTTTGTTATTAAAAGAGAGTTCTTATTTGATAAAATTATCAGAGAAGTTTTAGGAGAAAACTCTAGTTTTTTCAGTCCTGATTTAAAAGAAGAAAAGATAATGATTGAATTTATTTCTCCAAATAGTAATAAGCCACTTCATATCGGACATTTGAGAAACGCCTGTCTAGGGAATGCCAATGCAAAAATTTTAAAACAAAGTAATAAAAAAGTAACAAAAGCCTGTTTAATAAACGATAAAGGTATCCCAATTTTTAAATCAATCCTAGCTTGGGATAAATGGCATTCCGACGAAAGCCCCCAGAAGAATAATATTAAACCAGATCATTTTTTAGGAAACCTATATGTTGAATATGAAAATAAATTACAAGAAAACCCTGAGTTAAAAGAGGAGGTTCAAGAATTGGTTCAGAAATGGGAAAATGGTGATTCAAAAGTAATTAAAAAGTGGGAAAAAATAAATAATTGGTTTTTAGAAGGATTTAGAGAAAGCATTGATCAATTAAATTTTGATTTTGATTTAATTCAATATGAAAGCAAAATTTACAAACAAGGAAGAGAAATAATTAAAAAGGGACTAGAAAAAGGAGTTTTTAAAAAAAAGGAGGGGAAAATAATAGTTGATCTTCCAGAAGAAAAATTTGGTGAAGATAAGAAAGCTTTACTTTTAAGAGAAGATGGAACAAGTGTCTATTTAACTCAGGATATTGGTCTAGCTGTAAAAAGATTTCAGGATCACAATTTAGATAAATTACTTTATATCGTTGGATCAGAACAAAAGAATTACTTTAAACGTTTATTCACAATATTAGAATTACTTGACTATAAATGGAGTAAAAATTGTATCCATATTGCTTATGGTTTAGTCAATCTTCCTCAAGGAAGTATGTCCTCTAGAAAAGGGAACGTTGTAAAACTTGATGAATTAGTAGAAGAGGTTAGAAAATTAGCTCGTAAAGAAATTAAAAAAAGATACGATCTTCCAGAAGAAAAAATAGGGGAGAGAGCAGAAAAAATTACAGCTAGTGCAATTAAATTCTATCTTCTTAAGGTTACCCCTTCTAAAAATATTAAATTTGATCCTAAAGAATCTATCTCCTTTGAAGGAGCAACGGGACCTTATTGTCAATATGCTTACGCTAGAACTCAAAGCATCCTTAAAAAAGCTGATAAAAAAGTAAAACTTGATGAAATAGATTTTTCATCTCTTGGAAAGAAAGAGGAAATTATATTATTAAAATCAATTATGAACTTATCTCAAAGAATAGAAAGTGCTGCAAAAGAATTCAATCCAGCCTTTATAGCAGATGCAGTTTATGATACTGCTAAAGACTTTAATGTTTTTTACAACAAACATTCTGTAATATTTGCAGATAGTAAAAAAGGAAAAGAATCCAGGTTAGCTTTAACTAAAGCTACAGCTATTGCGATTAAGAAAGGTTTAGCTCTTTTAGGAATTAAAACTTTAGAAGAAATGTAAATAAAAAAAGCCGTCTTTTACTACTCTACTACTATTTTATGTAGACGGCTTTTTGTGTTTGAGCCTTATGGCTCTTGAGGGTGGGCAAGTGAAATTAAATTATGAAATTCATCCTGGCTCATATTAGGGCGATCATTAAAAATGTCATTAAAAGAGATGTTTAAAAATGGTTTTTTATAGGTTTCTGATTGAGCAACAATTTTTATTATATCTCCTTCTCTAGTGCAAAGATCTTCATACCCACAGTCGCACCCTCGACGAATAACTTCTTCATCGAGAAATTCATCATACTCATCTTGGGATTCCATTTTACAGAAACAATTTGGACATATAAATATTCCCACTCTTTTCCCCCCTTTTTTTAAAAATTTTAAAAGAACAACTTACTTTATTATAAAATAAAAAATTATTTTTACAAAATTTTCTAAAATTCAGAACCCTTTTCTATTCTTCTAATATACTTATGTTTTTCTACATTCACCTCTATAATATCTCCTCTTTCTACAAATAAAGGAGTGTCTACTTTAGCTCCGGTTTCCAAGGTTACAGCTTTAGTTCCTGCTTCAACTCTATTTCCTTTTACTCCTGGTGGAGCAAAATCTATCTCATAATTAATTTTTACTGGAAGAGAGATGTTAATTATTTCTTCTTTAAAAAATACTAATTTAAGTTCTAAATCTGGTTTAAGATATTTTTTCTTTTCTCCAATTTGGCCTTCTTTTAAATTAAATCTTTTACTTTTATCTCCTTTTTCGTGAAAAACGTATTCGCCTCGATGTTCGTAAATAAATTTTACTTTTTTCTCTTCAATTTTAGCTTCTTCAAAAGAATCAGAAGGTCGGAATGTTTTAGAAACTTCTTCATCTTTACAAAGATTTTTTAATTTAACTCTTAAAACAGAGGAACCTCTCCCTTTAACCATATGAGAGGTTTTTACAATTTTATAAGGGTTATTTTCTACAATTATTAAATCTCCTTTTTCAATTTCATTAAAAGAAAGTGTTGCCATTTTTAATTTAGGGTTTTTCCAATTATTTGTTTATGTCCTTTAATGAAGGCTGAATCTGACATTGCTTTTTTACCTTCAATTTGAATTTTTTTCAATCTTAAAAGATCTTTACCGGTTTGAATAATTAATTTATCGTTTTCTGTTTTTAAAATTTTACTTGGTTTATTTTTGGGGTAACCATTTTGCTTTAGAACTTTCGCATTGAAAATTTTTAAAAGTTTATTATTTAAATAAGTAAAAGTAGAAGGCCAAGGGTTGTAAGCTCTTACTTTTCTTTCGATTTCAATAGCTTTTTCTTTCCAATCTACTTTTCCGTCTTCTTTTGAAAGTAAGGAAGTATAGCTTGCTTTATTTTCATCTTGTTTTTCAGGTTTAATTTCATTGTCAATCCACTTAGGAATTGTTTTAACAATTAAATTTTTAGATACTTTTGTTAATTCTTTAAACAACTCCTTATAAGTAGGTTTTTTTATTTCTATCTCTTTTTGAGTAACAATTGGTCCGTGATCAATTTTTTTATCCATTAAAATAATAGAAACTCCAGTTTTTTTATCACCGCTTAAAATAGCTGCTTGGATTGGGGTAGGACCTCTATATTTAGGAAGAAGGGAAGGATGAATATTTAAAAAACCATGTTTTGGAATTTCTAATATTTCCTTTGGTATTATTTGTCCATATGCTGCAATTATTCCTAAATCAGGTTCAATTTTTTTAATTTTAGATTTAATATTGCTTATCTTTCCTGGTTCCAATATAGTTATATTTTCTTTTTGAGATAATTTCTTAACAGGTGTTGATTTCATTTTTTGGCCTCTTCCAACTGGCTTATCTGGTTTAGTAACTACAGCAACCACATTAAAATTATTTTCAATTAGTTCTTTTAAAATTGACTTAGAAAAATTTGGAGTACCTAAGAAAATAATTTTCATTTTTTTGTTTTATTAATCTTCTTCTCGCCATTTAATGTCTTCTTTTTTGCCAGCAAATTCTAACCATTCTCCATCTTTATCTATAACATACCATTTATTATCCCTCTCGCTTTTAACCATTGGTCTATTATTATAATAGGGCCTTTTCTTTTTCTTTTTGGGCTCTAGCTGGTCTAATTCTAGCCATTTTTTTAAAACAGTTTCAATGCTATAATCTAAATTTCTTGATTTCGCCCATTTAGCTACAGTAGATAAAGCTTCTTTTGCTTTTTTTACATCACTTGCTAATTCTAATAATTGTTTTGCTGGTTTTGTATGTCGAGAATAAACTATTTTTTTCTTTTTGGCATCTTTTTTAATTTCTTCTAAAGAATATCCCTTAGTGTGAAAATAATGATTCACTATTTTTTGAACATCAGTTAAATTTTCTTTTTCTTTTTTACTCATTATATTTTTTAGCTGTAAACTTATAAACTACTATATTCTCTTTTTGAGGATCAATTCCTGCTTTTTGGCAAGCCATTCCAATTTGCTCTTCTTTAGTATCAATTCCACTAAGATTAGGAAGGAGAAGGCCCGCTTTAGTTGAGGTTTGAGAATCAGAAGAAACATTTTTAACAATTACCCCATATTTTTCAGGATTTAATTCTTCTAATTTTTTGATCATTTTTGGTTCACTTAAAAGGGAAACCTCGTAGGAAAGTTGCTCTAATTCTTTTTCGGTAATAGAAGGGAAGCGATTATCTTTGGTAGCAGCTACTATAGCGTTCTCAATTATTTCTTTTGCAATATTCTCCTCGGTTGGCTTATAAGTTCCAATGCATCCTTTCAGATTCTCTCCTTTTTTAATTGTAACAAAAACTCCTGATTTTTCCTTTAAAAGCCTGCCAGGAAGATCAGGGGAAGGAGTAATTTTTTCTCCTTGTTTTATGTATTTTTCAACTGCTTTTTGAGCTAATTTTATTATTTGGTTCATTTTAAAATTCTTTTCCTTTTTTAGGTTTTTTAAATAAGAGAAGCTTCTTAATTCTTTCTTTTTCTTTTTGGATTTTTTCTCCAGAATATTCAGCCCCATGAGCATGAGAACCTTCGTAGTTTGTTTTTCTTTGATCTAAATGAAGATTAAACTTAACATTCCTTTCTCCTTTATTTGCATAAATATGAAATCTAGGATATTTTCCCCCTCGGATTGGCCTAACAAAAGATAATTGATTTTGGTCTGATCTGGTTTGAAATTTATAACCCGCTTTTCGCATTACTGTTACTAAGTTTCTTCTTATATTTTCTGTGTTTATTTTAAAATCCATAACTCTAATTATTTTTAATTTCGGCTACTAAATATCCTACCCCAAAAGGACCTTGATAAGATAAAACATTTATATTGTAATTATTGAGAGATTTTTCCGCAAAACCTAGTAAAAAAGATATAGATTGGAGCCCGCAGGCTTTGGCATTTGGAAATTCTTTATCTAAATTTAATATTTCTTTTATTTTTTTATTTTTTAAATATTTAATAAGGGCCTTATCAAAAGCAGGTCCATCTTCAGTATAGCCATAAGGACTTTCTTTTTTAAGACAGTGAGATAGGTCTCCTGATGCTATAACTGCTACTTTTTTATCTTTAAACTCTTCTGCTTTTTCTTTGCCTAGTTTAAAATATTTCTCTGCTCCTTCAGATTGAATTAGGATTTTTTCGATATTGTTTTCAAAGTCTTTTCCTATAAAATGCAAAGGTACATTAAATCCCCAATCTGGATGAGGAGAAATAATAATTAAATGTTCTATCTTTTTCTTTTTAAATTTTCCCCCAAGTTTTTTCAAGTTTTGAATTGTTTTTTGGACCTCCTTTCTTTGCTCTTTAGAACTTACACTTTTTAAAAGAAGGGGAGGATGGGGACTGATTACTCCAAAGTCTAACATAATTTATTCTATTATTGGAATTTTACTACCACATTTAGAGCATTCTTTATTTTTATATTTTTTATTAATTTCATAACCAGTACGATGAATAAGTTCTTTTTTGCAATTAGAGCAATAAGTATTTTCTTGTTTCAAAGAGGGGATATTACCAACATAAACATGATTAAGGCCTTTCTTTTTTCCAATTTTAAAGGCAGCTTTTAAGGTTTCAGAAGAAGTACTAGGAAAATCTTTTAATTTCCAAGAAATAGGTCCAGAAAAACGACTGATATGCCAAGGAGTGTCTGGTCCTAATTCTTTTTTAATAAAGTCTACTATTTCTTTTATCTCTTCCTTTTTAGTATTGAGAGTAGGAATAAGTAGAGTAGTTATTTCTACCCATATATCTTTTTCTTTTAATTTTTTAATATTTTCCAAAACAGGTTTTAATTTAGCGCCACATCTATCTCTATAAAATTTATCACTAAAGCTTTTAAGATCAATATTAACTGCATCAAGATAGGGAGAAATCTTCTTAAGGCAAGTAGGAGAGAAGTATCCGTTTGTAATCCAAACATTTTTAATATCTTCTTTTTGAGCTAATTTCATAACATCTAAAGCATATTCCGCAAAAATAGTAGGCTCTGTATAGGTATAAGAAATAGTTGGTGTTTTTTCTGCTTTAGCTGTTTCAATTATTCTTTCTGAAAAAATTTTCTGTCCTGAAATTTCATTGTCTAACCTTGGACCTTGGGATATCCTCCAATTTTGACAACTTTCACATTGAAAATTACATCCTGGAGCTGCTATTGATAAGGACTTAGTACCAGGATAAAAGTGATAAAGTGGTTTTTTTTCTATGGGGTCAATACTAAGAGCTGTTATTTTATCATAATTGAGTACTACTAGTTTTCCATTTTCGTTCTTTCTTACTCCACAAATTCCTTTTTCACCTTTTTCTATTTCGCAAAAATGAGAACAAGTTTTACATTGAATCTTGTCTTCTGCTAGTTTTTTATAAAAATAGGACTCTTTCATATCACTGTTATTTTATTAATATATATTTATAGTATTTTATCTCAAAAAGGATAAACATTCAATTGAATATTTATTGTAAATATATTAGTATTTAATAAAGAACAATGAAAAATAATAGACTTTTCTTAGCAATTAACTTACCAAATAGAATTAAAGAGAAATTACTTGGTCTTCAAAAGGATCTAAGGGAATCTTTTGATAGTTTAGAAAAAGAAAAATTTGAAAACAAACAAATTATTAAATGGACCAACAAAGATAATCTTCATATAACTTTAGCTTTTATTGGCAATGCCAATGAAAAAGAAATTGGTTTTATCTGTAAAAATTCTAAAGAAGTTTTTTCAAAGTTTTCTTCTTTTTCTTTTCCTCTTTATAAAACAGTATATGCTCCTCCAAATTCAAAAATTCCTCGAATGATTTGGGTAGAAGCAGAACTAAAAGAAGCTTTTTCTGAGCTTAAAAAAGAATTAGACCAAAAATTAGATTCTTCTAAAGATGTTCCTTATACAAAAGATGAACATCATTTTATTCCTCATATTACTTTAGCTCGAATTAAAAAATGGGGATTTAGAAGATTAGAAAAAGAAGACCGTCCTTATGTTTCAAAAAAAATATCTTATTCTTTTGGAATTAACTCAATTGAATTAATGAATAGTAAATTAACAAAAAGAGGTCCAAGTTATTCAATTGTTAAGTCTTTTAAACTTAAATGAATATTCATTTTATAGGCATTGGAGGAATAGGAACTTCAGCTTTAGCTCAATATTATATCATAAAAGGTCATAAGGTAAGTGGCTCAGATATTAAAAAGTCAGAAATAACTGACTTAATAGAAAAGAAAGGAGGAAAAATTCTAATAGGCGAGCAAAAGGCTAAAAATATTTCCAAAGATTTAGATCTTGTAATTTTTTCTCCTGCAATAAACAAAGAAAATCCTGAACTGAAAGAATCAAAAAAACAAAAAATAGAAACAAAAACCTATCCTGAAGCTTTGGGAGATTTAACTAAAAAATACTTTACAATTGCAGTCTCTGGAACACACGGCAAAAGCACTACTACTGCAATGGCAGCTAAAATTTTAATAAAAGCAGGGTTAAATCCCACTGTGATTATTGGAACTAAATTAAAAGAATTTGATAATTCAAATTGTAGAGTAGGTAATTCCGAATATCTTCTAATAGAAGCTGATGAATACAAGGGTTCATTTTTAAATTATAATCCTGATATTATTATTCTAACTAATATTGAGGAAGATCATTTAGACTATTACAAGGATTTAGACGACATTATTAAAACTTATAAAAAATATATTAAGAAACTTTCTAAAAATGGAGTTATAATTACCAATAAAGAAGATGCTAATATTAGAAAAATTCTAAACTCTTTCAATATTAGAAAAGAGTGGTTTTCTTTAAAAGATGAAACAACATCTTCTTTGAAAAAAAATTTAAAAGTACCAGGTATCCATAATTTATATAATGCATTAGCTGCTAAAAAATTAGGAAAAGTTTTAAAAATAAATCAAAAAATAATATTAGAAGCTTTATCAGAATATAAAGGAAGTTGGAGAAGGTTTGAAGAAAATAAAATTAAAATTAATGGAAAAGAGATTATTTTAATTAACGACTATGCTCATCATCCTACTGAAATAGAAGCTACTTTAATAGCTGCTAGAGGAAAATTTGAAAATAGGAAAATTTGGTGCATCTATCAGCCTCATCAATATCAAAGAACCTTAGCACTTTACAATGATTTTATAAAAAAATTTACTAAAATAATAGACAACAACTATGTAGATCAATTATTACTTACTGATATTTATGGAGTTAAAGGTAGAGAGAAAAAAGAAAAAATAAGTTCTAAAAAAATTGTTCAAGATTTAGAAAGAAAAAATATTCAGTATATAAAGAAAGAAGATATTACATCTTTTCTGAAAAAGAATACAAAAGAAGAAGATATTGTTATAATGATGGGAGCAGGAGATATTTATGATTTAAGCAAAAAATTTCAAAATAAATAAAGGTCGTTTATTACTTATAAAATTATTATAAAACAATGGACACTAGATATGTTTGGATCATTATTGCAGTAGCAATAATTGGTTATCTTCTTTATAGGTTCACAAAGAAAGAAAAAAAGAGTGTAAAAGAAGAACCTGAAAAAACGACCGCGTCTCAACCAGATTTTTCTACCTCAGATACAAAAGAAGGTTTTTCTAAAAAAGAAGATAAAGAAAAACCTACTGATTTTTAGTTTTTTCTCTGATCAGAGAAAAAGGCAGTAGTCTAAAAACTACTGCCTTTTTTATTTGACAATACTACTTTTTTATTTTAAAAATAGAGAAGTAGCTCATTAAAAAAATTAAGGAGGGGTTGTTATGAAAGAGGAATTATTTGAAAAAAGAGTGATTAATCAAGAAGATATTATTGAAGTTTTTTCTTTTTTCCTTGAAGATCAAAATCAAAAATTTTTAGCTAAGAAATTAGAAAAAAATGGAAATAAATTTTTAAAAAAGTTAGAAAAAGAAATTAAGAGAAATAGTTTTAAAAGTTTTGAAAAAAATGAAATAGATGTAGTTACTCCTTTTTTAAGAAAAAGGTTTGATTGGTGTCCTCATTCAAAAAGATGGATAGCAAAAGGATATCTTACTGAAATAGGCGAATATGAAAGACGCGAGGTTGATACTTGTATTTGTTTTCAAAAAGAAAATTATTTACTTTTTTATGAAACTGAAAAAAAGAGTATTATTTTTTTAATTTTTGTTGTTGACTTCGTTTCAGAAAAAAATTTTCTTTTTGCTTATTCTCTCCAAAATATGCCAATTCTTTTTATTAAAAACCTAAATAATTGGCTTTCAAAATTAATTAACAAAAGGGTGTAACCACACCCTTTTCTTTTTTGGTTTTATTTTCTAGTAATTTATTTCTTAGCTTCGCAAAGATTAATTTTGTCTTTTTAGCAAAATTATAATAAGATGTATTAAAGATATTTAATTAAAATAATTAAAAATGTCAAAAATTTCATTATCAAATTTACATAACAAATGGAGAAAGTATTGGGAGGAAAATAATATTTTTAAATTTAATCCTAATCAAAAAGGAGAAATATATGCAATAGATACTCCTCCTCCTACAATTAGTGGGAAAATGCATATTGGTCACGCTTTTTCTTATACTCAACAAGATATTATTGCTAGATATCATAGAATGAAAGGAGAAAATGTCTTTTATCCTTTTGGAACCGATGATAATGGCCTTCCAACTGAAAAATTAGTAGAAAAAGAAAAGGGAGTTAATATTTTTGATATGGAAAGAGATAAATTTATAGATCTTTGTCAAAATACTATTAAAGAAGTCCGCCCTAAATTTATTAAAGGCTGGAAAGATATTGGAATGTCTTGTGATTTTAATTTAGATTATTCAACTATTAGTGAAGAGGTAAGAAAAATAAGTCAAAAATATTTTTTAAATCTTTTTGATAAAGATAGAATTTATCGAAAAGAATCTCCTGCCTTATGGTGTCCTAAATGCCAAACTGCTATTGCTCAAGCTGAAATGGAGGATAAAGAAATAGAAAGTAATTTTAACGATATTAAGTTTTCTTTAAAAGAAGGAGGAGAAATAATTATTGCTACCACTCGTCCAGAATTACTACCAAGTTGTGTAGCAATTTTTATTCATCCTAAAGATGACAGATATAAAAACTTAATTGGTAAAAAAGTGATTGTTCCTCTTTTTGAACAAGAAGTTAAAATTATTGCTGATAATAATGTAGACACAGAAAAAGGAACTGGAATAGTAATGTGTTGTACTTTTGGAGACACTGCTGATATTGAATGGTACTTAACTCATGATCTTCCTTTAAGGGTTTCTATTAACGAAAAAGGTAAAATGACAAAAAGGGCTAGAGGGTATAAAGGCCTTTCTGTTAAAGAAGCAAGAAAAAAAATATTAAAAGATTTAGATAAAGAAGGAATGTTATTAAGACAAAAAGAAATTACTCATACTGTTAATGTTCATGAAAGATGTGGTTCTGAAATAGAAATTTTACCTGCAACCCAATGGTTTATCAAATATCTTGATTTAAAAGAACAATTTTTAGAAGATGGAAAAAATATGAACTGGAATCCAGAATTCATGAAAACAAGATATAAAAATTGGGTAGAAGGCTTAAAATGGGATTGGTGTATTTCCAGACAAAGATATTTTGGTATTCCAATTCCAGTTTGGTACTGCCAAGAATGCGGAGAAATAAAACTTCCAAAAAAGAAAAACCTTCCAATCGATCCAGTTACAAATAAGCCTGATTCTGCTTGTTCTTGTGGTTGTAATAAGTTTATTCCTGAAAAAGATGTTTTAGATACTTGGGCAACTAGCTCTCTTACCCCTCAAATAGGAGTAAGCTTAGTAGATGATGAAAAGATAAAAGAAAAAATTTTCCCAATGGATCTTCGTCCTCAGGCTCATGATATTATTAATTTTTGGCTCTTTTATACTGAAGCAAGGTCTAGAATTCATTTTGATACTATTCCTTGGAATAATATTATTATTTCTGGATTTGTTTTAGATGAAAATGGAGAAAAAATGTCTAAATCTAAAGGAAATGTAGTTGCTCCTAAGGACATAGTTAATAAATATGGTGCAGATGCACTTCGTTATTGGTCTGCAACTGTAGGAGCTGGTGAAGATATTAGATGCGAAGAAAAAGAAATTAAAAAAGGAAAAAGAACAGTATTAAAATTATGGAATGCTTCCAAATTTTCCTTTATCCATTTAAAAGATTATAAAATTCAAGGAATAAAAAATTCTAACCTAGAAAAGGAAGATGAGTGGATTTTATCTTGCCTACAATCTACAATTAATAAATATAGAAATAATTTAGATCAATATAATTATTCAAAGGCAAGAAAAATATTAGATAGTTTCTTCTGGAATAATTTTGCAGACAACTATCTAGAAATGATTAAGGATAGGCTTTACAATAATAAAAATGAAAAGGCAGCAAAAGAAACCTTATACAAAACTCTTTTTGTTCTTATCCAAATGTATGCTCCTTATATCTCTTTTATTACAGAAGAAATTTATCAAAAATTCTTTAAAGAGTGGAAAAAAGAAAAAAGTATTCATTTAACACTTCTTCCAGAAACAAATAAAAAAGCTATCAATAAAAAATTAGAAGAAGATTTTGAATTAGTAATTAAAATAATTACTGCAATCAGGAAATATAAATCTGAAAATCAATATCCCATGAATAAGGAAATTGATACATTAATTATTGATTCTAAAAATAATTTAAAAAAATACTTTGGGGTAATTAAGAACACAATGACTGTGAAAAAAGTTGAAAATGGAAAAGGAGACAATAAAATTAATGATGAGATTAAGATTAAAATTCAAAATTGACAAATTAGGTTAAAAAGTGTTATTTTAAAGTATAAATAAATTATTATGCACTTGAAAGAAGGCTTAGAAACCCCACAAAAAAATATTTTTCTTTTTTCTTAAAAAAAGTTGATTTTACTAACAACGGACTTAAAAGGTCCGTTTTTTTTAACCAAAAATTAAACTAATATGAAATTTTACAACAAGATTATAAAAACAAATACTAAAGGAAAACATGATTTTACAGATCTAACTGAAAAAATAGAAAAAAATGTTAAAAAAAGTAAAATTAAAAATGGAATAATTAATATCCAAAGCCTTCATACTACAGCTTCTTTAGTTGTAAACGAAAAAGAACCACTATTAATGAAAGACATGAAAAGGCACCTTGAGTTATTATCTCCAGAAAGTTTAACTTATCAGCATGACAATTTTGAAATAAGAACAGTTAATATGTGTGAAGATGAATGCGCAAATGGTCATTCTCATTGCAAGGCTTTAAATCTTTCTGTAAATGTTTGTTTAAATATTATAGATAATAAAATACAACTAGGGCAGTGGCAAAGAATTTTTCTAATAGAATTAGATAGAGAACGACCTCGTAAAATACAAGTTCAAATAATAGGTGAGTAGGTTATGATCTCTCAAAAAAAGAGAAAAAAAGTAAAGAAAAACCTTCAAGACATAGCTAAGAAAGTAAATATAGAAATTGATTCTCTTTTAACTTCTTATGTAGAAAAAAGAAATAAAAAATTAGTAAGATATCAAATTAATACTGGCGGGAAAAGATTACGCCCAGCTCTTGTAGTTATGACTCACCAAATGATGGGAGGAGAAAAGAAAAAAATTATTAGAATAGCAGCAGCTCTTGAAATAATTCATAATTATACTTTAATAATAGATGATATTATTGATAATGGAGAGATAAGAAGAGGTCAACCTACTACTTGGAAAAAGTTTGGTCTTTCAATAGCACAATGTATAGGAGTTCACTATGCTGGAAGCATTGTAGAAGCTATAGCGGATTGTCCTAATCCAAAAAGGGTAGCTAAAATCTTTTCAAAAACCACAAAATCAATTGCAGATGGAGAAATTCAAGACATTCTCTTTGAGCAATCTGGAAAAGAAGGTGAGTCATTTGTAAAAGAAAATCGATCTAACCATATTACTAAATATAAGTGTTTAAAAATGATAAAAAAGAAAACTGCTTTTTTCCTTCAAAATTGCTGTGAATTAGGTGGAATTTGTGCTGAAGCTGATCCTAAAGAAATTAAAGACTTAAAGAGTTTTGGCTTAGACCTTGGTATTCTTTTTCAAATAAAAGATGATATTTTAGACATTTTTGGTACAGAGAAAAAGTTTGGTAAAAAAATTGGAAAAGATATTAAAGAAAGAAAATTAGGTAATATAGTAATTTTGTTTGCTTTACAAAAATTAAACAACAAAGACAAAGAAAAGTTCCATAAGATTTTAGAGAAAAAAGAAATTAAAGACAAAGATATCAAGAAAGCTGTTTCTTTAATTAATAAAACTAATGCAAAAGAAAGAGCTCAAAATTTTGGTAAAAAATATTTAAATAAAGCTTTAAAAAAACTAAAAAAATTACCGCAAAATAAAGAAAATAAAAAACTAAAAAATCTTTCTTTTTTTATCCTAGAAAGAGAAAAATAAAAATGTCTAAAAATATTTTATTAATTGAAGACCATTCCGAAACTATTGACATTTACAAAGACTTATTTTTAAGTGAAGGTTTCTCTTTTGAGGCTTTGAGTTCAGGAAAACTAGCAAAGGATAAAATTAAATCTATTACTAAAGAAGAGAAAAAACCATCCCTTATTTTGCTTGACCTAATGCTGCCTGATATTAATGGAGAAAAATTACTTCAAATAATACGAGAAAAAAATACAACAAAAGAGATACCGGTAATAATTTTTACTAACTATACTGATCCAGAGCAAGAAAAAAAAATAGAGAAATTAGGAATTGAAAAATTTATTATAAAAACTGATCAAACTCCTTTAGAGTTTTTAAATATAATTAAAAACTGGTTTGAAAACCAGTAAAATTAGTTAAAATTTCTTTAAGCTTTCTCTTTTTTAAAAAATATTTGTCTAATTTAACAGAATGGGGTAGTTTTAAATAAGAAAAGTATAATAAGAAATCATGAAAAAGAAAAAGATATTTTTAATAGAAGATAATAAAAATTTAGTTGAAATTTATACAGATAAATTTACAAAATCTGGTTTTAAAATAAATTCTGCTTTTTCTGTTGCAGAAGCAATTGATAAAATTAAAAAAGATAGGTTTGATTTAATTTTATTAGACATTAGAATGCCAGAAGAAGATGGAATTATGTTTTTGAAAAAAGCAAGTGAAATCATTGAAATTGCCTCTACCCCAATTATTGCCTTTTCAAATTATGATACACCAGAGATAAAAGAAAGGGCAAAGAAATTAGGTGCAAATAAATATATCATTAAAAGCAATCACACCCCTGGAGAAGTAATAAATTTAATTAAGGATTATTTAAAATAAATAATTGTTTTATCCCCTTTTTTATCTTATAATAGTAAAACTAAATTAATAAAATTAATTATGGAAAAAGTTTCAATAGAAAACACTGTAGAGCATAAAAACGAAGAAGTAACTATAGCAGGTTGGGTTCATTCTAGAAGAGATCATGGACAAATTATTTTTATTGACCTAAGAGATAGAACTGGAATTATTCAAGTAGTATTTAATCAAGACAATGAAAAAGTATATAAAAAAGCCGACTCTCTAAGAGGGGAGTGGGTAGTTAAAATAACTGGAGAAATAAAACCTAGACCAAAAAGCCTACATAATGAAAAAATTGTAACTGGTCATATTGAGCTTCAAGCAAAAGATATTGAAATATTATCTAAATCTGAAACTCCTCCAATTGCAATTGATAATAATGGTTATGAAATAGGAGAAGAAAATAGATTAAAGTATAGATACTTAGACTTAAGAAGACAGAGAATGGCAAGGAATCTTAAGAAAAGGCATAAAGCTATTAAATTTATGCGTGACTTTTTAGATAAAAAAGATTTTGTTGAAGTAGAGACTCCAATCTTAACTAAAAGTACACCAGAAGGGGCAAGAGACTTTGTTGTCCCCTCAAGATTAAAACAGGGAAAATTTTTTGCTCTTCCTCAAGCTCCGCAACAATTTAAACAATTGCTTATGGTGGCTGGAGTAGAAAAATATTTTCAAATTGCAAGGGTTTTTAGAGATGAAGATCCTAGAGCTGATAGGCAGCCAGAATTTACTCAACTTGATCTTGAAATGTCCTTTACTTCACCTGAGGAAGTAATGGATTTAATGGAAAATTTATTTAAAAAACTCGTTAAAAAACTTTTTCCTAAAAAAGAATTTACAGAAGATCCCTTCCCAAAACTTACTTATAAAGAAGTAATGGATAAATACAACACAGATTGTCCTGATTTAAGAAAAGATAAAGATAATCCAGATGAGTTGGCTTTTGCTTTTGTAACAGATTTTCCTATGTTTGAAAGAAAGCCAGGAAAAGGAAATAAATGGGGGGCAATGCATAATCCTTTTACAAAACCAAAGGTGAGTGATCCTAAAAAAATTGAAAAAAAACCAGAAGATATTATGGCTTATCAGTATGATTTAGTTTTAAATGGTTATGAAATAGGTGGGGGCAGCATAAGGATTACAGATCTTAATGTTTTAACTGCAGTTTTCAAAGTTTTAGGTCATACTAAAAAAGAAACAAAGGAAAAATTTGCAAATTATTATGAAGCTTTTAAATACGGAGTTCCTCCCCATGGTGGAATAGCAATTGGAGTAGATAGAGTATTAGCTAAATTATTAAATGAGAGCAATATTAGAGAAGTAATACCTTTTCCTAAAACAGGAGATCATCAAGATTTACTAATGGGAGCACCATCTAAAATTAATCAAGACCAGTTAGGTACGCTTGGTATTGAAATAAAAGAAAAAGATAAAGAAGAATAAAGTATATGGAAAGAAAGGTTGAGTTACATTTACTTTTTTTTAAATTATTTGTTACCTTTTTGGGTGTCTTTATTTTTGCTTGGTGGGCAACTATGGATTTAGAGAGCCAAATATTAAGTTATTTTACAGCTCAAATAACTTCTCCAATTAACTTAGATTATAAAATAAATAATACCACTCCTTTTCAAAATTTTGGGCTTGAAGTAGAAGCAAGCTCTGCTTTATCGGTTAGAAAAAAAGGGGATGAGAAAAAAATATTATATAAAAAATTTCCTACTAAAAAATTACCGATTGCTAGTTTAACCAAATTAATGACAGCTCTTATCGTAGTAGAAAATTATGATTTAGAAAAGAAAGTTAAAGTAAGCCAATCAGCAGTAGAAAAAAATGGAGATTCCGGCAGACTAGAGATAGGAGAAGAACGAAAGATAAGAAATCTATTAGAAATAATGATAATTAGATCAAGCAATGATGCAGCCTGGGCTCTAGCTGAAATAATGGGAATAGAAGAATTTGTTTCTAAAATGAATAAAAAAGCAGAAGAATTAGGTTTAAATAATACTCATTTTATAAATCCTACTGGATTAGAAGCAAAACTTAATTCTAATTATTCAACTGCTAAAGACTTACTAATGTTAGTTGACTATTTATTAGAAAAAGAAAAAAGAATTTTATTAATTGGGGCTAACCCAAAACCTTTGAATACGAATAAGCTTCTTCCTAATTTTTCAAATATTATTGGAAGCAAAACAGGCTATACAAATAGAGCAGGAGGTTGTTTATTGGTGGTTTTATCAGATAAAAGAGGTTATAATTATATTAATATTATTTTAGGAGCAGAAGATAAAAATTCTCGTTTTGAAGAAATGGAGAAAATAATAAATCTTTGTAATAACTTAAAATTTAAAAAATAATTATGGGTTTATTAGAGCCAGCAGTTAGTGTAATAAAAATATTTACTCTTGGAACATTTTCCTTTTTAATTGCTTTTTTTGCAGCACCTATTTTAGTTAAATTTTTAAATAAGTATAAATTATGGAGAAACGAAAATAGAAAAAAATCAATTGACGGAAAAGGAATTCCAATTTTTAAAAAGTTTCATGGTGATGAGGAAGTAAAAATACCAAGATTAGGAGGTTTATTAATTTGGATTACGGTTTTAGTTTTAATTGCTTTATTTTTCTTTTTTTCAAAGATAACTGATATATGGTGGATAGAAAAATTTAATTTTTTAAGTAGAGGACAAACTTGGTTATTACTTTTTACTCTTGTAGCAGCTTCTATTTTGGGTTTGATAGATGACTTAATTCAAACCTTAGGAAAAGGAAAATATATAGCTGGTGGTTTAAAATTAACTACTAGGCTTGGAGTAATGCTTCTAATTGGACTGATAGGCGGACTTTGGTTTTATTTTAAATTAGACTGGCATTCTTTTCATGTTCCCGGTTATGGACCAATTCTAATTAATGGTTGGTATATTCCTTTGTTTATTGTAACTATGATGGCAACTTATAGTGGGGGAGTAATAGATGGATTAGATGGTTTATCTGGTGGTGCCTTTGCAGCAATGTTTGCCTCTTTTGTTGCTATTGCTTTATTCAGAAACCAGATTGATATTGCTGCTTTTTGCGCAGCAATTGTAGGTTCTCTTTTAGCTTTTCTTTGGTATAATATTCCTCCAGCAAAGTTTTATATGGGAGAAACAGGAATTATGGGGTTGTGCGCAACCCTTACTGTAGTCACCTTTTTAACTGATTCTCTTTTAGTCTTACCAATAATAGGTTTTCTTTTAGTTTTAGAGTCAGCCTCTGTGATTATTCAACTTATTTCTAAAAAGTTTTTTAATAAGAAAATTTTTAAAGCGGCTCCAATTCATCACCATTTTGAAGCAAAAGGGTGGCCTCATTATCAAATTACTATGAGGTTTTGGGTTATTGGAGTAGTAATGGCAATAGTAGGTTTTACAATACGAATGCTTGGTTAAATGAAATTTGAAAAATTAAGAAAAAAATATCCTAAATTTATCTACAAAGATTTTTCCGTAAAACAAGAAGAACAAGATCTTCTTCTTTTTTTTAATTTTAAAATTCCGCCAGATATTACATTTAATCCAAAATTAACTATTCCAAATGGAGCTAATTTTAATTCAGATCAGATTGAAGATTTAGTCTTTAATTTAGGTTTAGTAGAGATGATAAGTTATTGGAAAACAACTTGTTCACCTTTAATTAAGATTAAAGCTGGGAAACTAAATAGAGAACAAATTAAGTGGTGGGAGAATTTAATTTTAAAAGGTTTAGGTGAATTCTTTTATAAAAATAGAATTGATTTTAACCAAAAAGACTTTTTAAGAATTGAATCAAAAGGTAAAAAGTATAAGAAAAACAATAGAAAATTAAATGGAAAAAGGATTTTAGTTCCAATTGGAGGGGGGAAAGATTCTATTGTTACTCTAGAGCAAATGCGCAAAACTAATAAAGATTTAGTCTGTTTTGCTCTAAATCCTAATCAAAATATTAAAAAGGTAATTTCCAAAGCTGGCACAAAAGCACTTTTTGTAAAAAGAGAGATAAACCCTAAATTAATAGAATTAAATAAAAAAGGATTTTTAAACGGACATACTCCTTTTTCAGCTTATCTTGCTTTCTTAACTAGTTTAGTTTGTACAATTTTTGATATTAAATATGCAGCTTTTTCAAACGAAAGAAGTGCAAATTTTGGTAATACAAAATATTTAGGAGAAGAAATAAATCATCAGTACTCAAAAAGTTATGAGTTTGAAAAAAAGTTTAGAAATTACAATAAGAAATATCTAAATCAAAACTTTCAGTATTTTAGTTATTTAAGACCTTTAAATGAACTTCAAATAGGGAGGAGGTTTAGTAATTTTGATGAATATTTTGATAGCTTTATTAGTTGTAACGAAGCTTTTAAGGATAACTCTTTAACTGGAGGAGAGTGGTGTGGAAGCTGCTCAAAGTGTCTTTTTACTTACTTAATGCTTTTTCCGTTTTTAGAAAAAGAGGAAATAGAAAAAATTTTTAAAAAGGATCTCTTTAAAGATGAAGATTTAATTCCACTTTTAGATTCAATGGTTAATGAGAAAAAAGTAAAACCTTTTGAATGTATTGGGACTAAAAAAGAAGTTAAGGCTGCTCTTTCTCTCGCAATTGACAAGTATGAAAATGACTTACCTGTTTTGCTTTCAAGGTTCAAAGATGAAGCTTCTGCCAAAGAGGCAGAAGCTTTATTGCATGATTGGAATGAAAATAATTTTATTCCAGAAAATTTAGCCTTTAGCTCTATTTATTAATTTTTTTCTAATTCTCTCAGCTTCTTCTGGTAAAACTCCTGGAATAAAACCTTCAGATTCTTGAGAAATTAAACTTCCAGCGCCCCTAATTGTTGCCATCTCTCCAGCTGTTTGAATATTAACTTCTGACAGACCTAAAATTCTTGCTATAATACTCCTTTCTATATCTACATTTTGGATTCTCTCATAAGGAATTGAAATATCTTTTTTAGAAATTACTCCATATTTTTTTCTAAATCCTTCCTCTGTTAACCCGTACTCATAATTTTTATATACTAAAAGAGCCGCAATATAGGAGATTAAAAGGGCTATTAAAACAACAATAGCTACTATAAAAATAATTGCACTAGTAAAATTAGCAAAGCTAACTACTTGCTCAATAATGCCTACTGTAAAAACAATAAGAGGTAATCCTAAGAATAGGAAAAGAAAGATAAGTTTAAATATTATTTTAAAGCAAAATAACCATTTTGCTTTTGGGGTTAATTTTTTCATAAAAATTAATAATTTATTATCATTTCTAATATAACATTTTAACAAAACATTCTAAATTATGTTACTATTAATTACTGATTAAAAAATGGGAATCAAAAAACTTCAAGACAAAAAAATATTGATTTTGGGTATGGGAAGAGAGGGGAAAGATGCTCTTACTTTTTTATTAGAAAAATTCCCTGAAAAGAAGATTGGTATTGCTGATAAAAAAAGAAAAAGAGATTTTAAAAAGGATATTAAAAAAATTATTACCCAAAATAAAGAGCGTTTAAATTTACATTTAGGAGAGAATTATCTTGATTCTTTTTCAAATTACGATCTTATTATTAAATCCCCTGGAATTCCCCCTCATAAAATAGAGAGTAGAATAAAAAAAGATACCATTTTAACCTCTGGAACTCAATTATTTTTAGAAAATTGCCCTGGAGAAGTAGTAGGAATTACTGCTACTAAAGGAAAAAGCACAACTGCAACTTTAATTTACCGCATATTAAAGAATAACAGGGTCAGGAGTCATCTTGTAGGGAATATTGGTACTCCAGCCCTCTCACTTTTAAAAGAGGCTAAGAAAGGAGATATTTTTGTCTACGAGTTATCTAGTCATCAGTTATATCAAATAAAAAATAGTCCCCATATTGCTGTTTTTCTCAATATTTACCCAGAACACCTAAACTGGCATGGTGCTTTTGAAAATTATTTTAATTCTAAAGCAAATATTACAAGACACCAGACTAAAAAAGATTACTTTATTTTTAATTCTAAAATTAAAAAGATAGAAGATCTAAGTAAAGAAACTAAAGCTAAAAAAATTCCAATAGAAGAGGAAAAATTTGGAGTAATTTGGCAAGCCTTTAAAGAAAGTAACTTTCCAGCTGATTTTTATTTTTTAAATGTAAAAGCAGCAACAGAAGTAGGGAAATTATATGATATCCCTGAAGAAAAGATAGCAAAAGAAATTAAGAACTTTAAAACCCTAGAACATAGATTAGAAAAAGTAGGTATCTATAAAGGAATAACTTTTTATAATGACTCTATAGCTACTAATCCAATTGCTGTTATAGCAGCCTTAAGTTCTTTAGGAGACAGAGTAGATACTTTAATTGCTGGAGGATATAAGAGAAAGGGAGTTAAGTTTAATAAGCTCGGTGAAAAGGTTGTAGAAAAGAATATCAGTAATTTAATTTTATTTCCTCCTACAGGAAAGGAAATTTGGGAAGCTGTCCCTAATTCAAAGCAGGATAATATTAATAAATTTGATGTAGAAAGTATGAAAGAAGCAGTAAAAATAAGTTATAAAAACACAAAAAAGGGGAAAATATGCTTATTATCATGTGCTTCAGCTAGTTTTGGAGTTTTTAAAAACTATAAAGAAAGAGGAAGTCTGTTTAAAAAATACGTTAAAGAAATAGGAAAGAAATGATAAAAAAATCAAAGAAAAAAGTAGATTATATTTTACTTGGAATTGTTGCTTCTATAATGCTTTTTGGTGTAATGATTTTAGCTAGTATCTCTGCTCCACATGCAGCTAATTTTACTAAGAAAAATTTTAATCAAATTATTCCTTCTTATTTTCTTAAACACCAATTTTTATTTGGTTTTTTACCTGGATTAGCTTTAGCTTATTTAGCCTCAAGGCTTTCTTTAAAAAAAATACAAAAAATAGCACCATTTCTTTTCTTTGCTAATTTAGTTTTAGTAGGTTTGGTTTTTGTTCCTCAATTAGGAATTAAAATAAAAGGATCAATTAGATGGTTAAATTTAGGATTTACTTCTATTCAACCTACAGAATTTCTTAAACTCACTTTTATTCTTTATTTGGCAACCTGGTTAACTAGTAAAACTCAAAAGAACAAAGAAAAACAAACCTTAGGAGGTCTTGTAACAATAATAGGATTAATTACCCTGCTATTATTATTACAGCCAGATTTTGGAACCCTTGGTATTCTTATTGCAGTGGGATCTATAATGTATTTTATAGCCGATACTCCTCTTGTTCATAGTATAATTTTAGCTAGTCTTGAAGTTGGAAGTCTATATTATTTAATTAGTATAGCTGCTTATAGGGTTCAAAGAATAAAAATTTTTCTAAATCCAGAGTTAGACCCTTTAGGAGCTGGTTATCAAATAAAACAGGCATTAATTGCAATTGGATCAGGTGAGATTTTTGGTAGAGGATTAGGATTATCTATTCAGAAATTTGGTTTTGTTCCAGAACCTATTTCAGATTCAATTTTTGCTTTATTTGCAGAAGAAACAGGATTAATAGGGGGTATTATATTAATTCTCTTTTTTCTTCTCTTCTTTCTACGAAGTGTATATATCTCTATCAATTCAAAAAAAACATTTTTAAAACTCACTGCTTTTGGAATTAGCTTCTGGATTATCCTTCAAGCTTTTGTTAATATAGGAGCAATAATAGGAATTCTCCCTCTTACTGGAATCCCTTTACCATTTATCAGTTACGGAGGATCAGCTTTAATTACTGAGCTTATTGGAATAGGAATTTTATTAAATATTTCAAGACATATCTAAATAATAAACTAAAAATGAAAATAGTTTTAACTGGAGGAGGAACTGGCGGTCATATATTTCCTTTAATTTCAATTATTAGAGATATTAAGAAAAAAATACCTTCTAATAAAAAGGTGGAATTTTTTTATGTTGGACCAGAAGATAATTATGCTTCAGCTTTACTTAAAAACGAAGGAGTTAAAGTAAAAAATATATGCTCAGGAAAAATTAGACGATATTGGACACCGAAAGTAATTTTAAAAAATTTGATTGATATATTTTTTAAGATACCAATAAGTTTTTGTCAATCTTTCTATTACTTATTTGTTTTAGCTCCTGATTTAGTTTTCAGTAAAGGAGGCTTTGGAGGAATTACTACAGTTTTTAGTTCTTTCCTTTTAAGAACTCCCTTATTTATTCATGAATCAGATGTAGCTCCAGGATTAGCTAATAAAATTTCATCTTGGATGGCTCTAGAAATTTTTGTTTCTTTTAGAGAAACAGAATATTTCCCCATTAATAAAATGATTTTAGTCGGAAATCCTATTCGAAAAAAAATTCTGCAAGGCAACAAAGAAAGAGCAAAAGAAAATTTTGAAATAACAGGGGGGAAGCCTATTGTTTTAGTTATAGGAGGGTCTCAAGGAGCAAAAAGAGTAAATGATAATATTTTAAATACATTTCCTAGTTTTCTTCTTGATTTTGAAGTAATTCATCAGTGTGGAGAAAATAATATAGAAGAAGTTTGGATTGAATCTGGAGTAATCCTTTCTAAAAGTCTTCAAAAATATTATCATCCAAGAGGTTTCTTGTCTGAAAAAGAAATAGCAGACGCTTATTCTATAGCAGACATAATAGTTTCAAGGGCAGGAGCAGGAAGTATTTTCGAAATAGCTGCTTCTAATAAACCCAGTATATTAATCCCTTTGCCAGAATCAGCTCAAAATCATCAAGTAAAAAATGCTTATACGTACGCCGAGCACGGTTGTTGTCTTGTTATTGAAGAATCAAATTTTACTACAGGTTTTTTCTTAGAAAGAATACAAACTTTATTTGAAGATAAAAAAAAGTTTCGTAATATGAAAAAAGCAATAGAAGAATTTTCAAAACCAAAGGCAAGCGAAATAATAGCACAATATATTAACTCTTATTTATTCCTATAAAATATGAAAGATAAAAAAAATAAACCAACAAGAGTAAGATTAGCTCCTTCACCAACTGGATCTCTCCACGTTGGTACAGCTAGAGCAGCACTTTTTAATTACCTTTTTGCAAAACAAAAAAAAGGTAAGTTTATACTTCGAATAGAAGACACAGATAAAGAACGCTCTAAGAAAGAATATGAAAAACAAATAATTGAAGGATTAAAATGGTTAGGTATTAATTGGGATGAAGGACCAGAAACAAAAGGGGAATTTGGTCCTTATAGACAGAGTGATAGAAAAAATAGATACAAAAAATACCTTAAAAAACTTTTAGATGAAGAAGAAGCTTATCATTGTTTTTGTTCTGAGGAAGAATTAGAGCAGATGAGACAAAAACAAAAACAAAATGGAGAACCTCCTCGCTATACTGGAAAGTGTAGAGATCTTTCTGAAAGCGAGGTCAAAAAGAGATTAGAAGCAGGAGAGTCGTCTGTTATTAGATTTAAAACTAAGAATTATGAAGTAAAATTTGAAGATATTATAAGAGGAGAAGTTTCTTTTGATGGGAAATTGATGGGAGATTTTGTAATAGCTAAAGATTTAGATTCCCCCCTTTATAATTTTGCAGTAGTAGTTGATGACTATGAAATGAAAATAAGTCACGTAATAAGAGGTGAAGACCATTTATCTAATACTCCAAAACAAATATTTATTTATAAAGCACTTGGTATTCCAATCCCTAAATTTGCTCATATGCCTTTAATATTAGGGGAAGATGAAAGTAAGTTAAGTAAAAGACATGGAGCAATTTCTATTCAAGAATTTAAAGAAAAAGGTTTTCTTCCAGAAGCATTAGTCAATTTTATGGCTCTCTTGGGTTGGAATTCTGGAACAGAAAAAGAGATCTATAGTATGGAAGAATTAATTAAAAACTTTTCTTTAAAAAGAGTTCAAAAATCCGGATCTATTTTCAATAAAGATAAATTAAAATATATAAACGGAGTTCATATTAGAAATAAAGATATAGAAGAAATTACAGATTTATGTCTTCCTTATTTAGAAAAAAAGGAATTTATAAAAAAAATTTCTGAAAAAGAATATAAAATAAATGAATTAGATCAGAAAATTGAATACGAAAAAATAAAAAAGATAATAAACCTTTATCATGAACGCTTAAAACTCTTATCTGAACTTCCAGAATTAGTTGACTTCTTTTTTAAAGAAAAAATTGAATATGAAAAAAACTTATTGCAATGGAAAAATATGAAAGATAAAGAAATAGAAAAAGCTCTCCAAGCTTCTGGGAAAGTACTAGAAAATATTAACGAATGGAATGAAGAAAAAATTAAAGATGTTCTCTTGAAAGAATCTGAAAAAGAAGGGGACCGAGGAAGATTACTTTGGCCAGTAAGAGCAGCTTTAACTGGCAAAGAGGCTAGTGCAGGACCATTTGAAATAGCAGCAGTTTTAGGAAAAGAAAGAACCCTTTCTAGAATTAAAAAAGCTCAAGATAAAGTATCTTGACAAAATTATAAATTTATTGCTTAAAGTATGAAACGCTTTTTATTATTTTTTCTAATTTTTTCTTTTTTAATTCCTGCTCATTGCCAAGGAGTAGAGAATAGGGTAGTAGAACCCCCTGGAACTTTTAAAGAAGTTCTTACTGCTTTTAAAGATGCAGCAAAGGGAATAGTTTATGCAATTCCAAAAGGAATCTCTTTAGTTTGGCATAAAGTAATGGATCCTCTTACTAATTTTTTGGAAAATAAAGTACTACCCAAAATAGAAGCCCAAATAAATAGAGTACTGGAAAAAGTAAAGAATTGGTTTTTAGCAGTGATAAAGCCAAAACTAGAAAAAGAAATAGAAGAAAGAAAACCAGTTATTGAAGAAGAGCTTGAAAAAGAAAAGGAAGAGTTTCAGCAAGACACAGAAAAAGTCAAACAGAGTGCCTGGACAAGTATAAAAAAATGGACAACCAATTTATTTAATAAATAGAGAGCTTGACAATATAGGGGACAAATTCTAACATAGAGATAGAATGTCGCATAATGTATCTTAAGAGTCATTTAAAGTATGGATAAAGTAAAAGAGCCCTTTGAGGTCTTTTTACCAGAATACCTTGATTGGTTAGAACTGGAGAAGGGCCTTTCTAAAAAGACACAAGAAAATTATAAAAGATTTCTCAAAAGATTTCTCAAGTTTCTTGAGAAAAATAATTTGGATGACCTCTATCCTCATCAGCTTACTCCTGATCATATTTGGAAATATAGGATTTTTCTTGCTCGCCAAAATGAGAATCATAAAAATAAGCAGCCGCTAAAAAAGTCAACCCAAAACTACTACCTTATTGCTCTAAGATCACTCCTTTCTTATTTTGCTGAAAAAGATATTCAATCCCTTCCGCTAGATAAGGTAAAACTACCAAAAACCAAAAAAGATGAAGATATAAACTTCCTTAACCTCGACCAGATAAAGAAGCTATTAAACGAGCCAAATATTGGCTCTCTAAGCGGTTTGAGGGACAAAGCTATACTAGAGGTCTTCTTTTCTACAGGATTGAGAGCATCGGAGCTTGCGGCTCTGGACAGAGAACAGATAAATATTAAAAAAAACACCGATACTTTAGAGATTAGTGTTGTTGGAAAAGGTGAAAGAGTCCGGACAGTTTTTCTTTCTAAGCGTTCAATAAAATGGCTCCGGAAATATTTAAAAACAAGAGATGATGATTCCGATGCTTTGTTTATAAATTACAGAGGTAAAAACCCTAAGACTCGCTTGTCAGTAAGAAGCTTAGAAAGAATCGTTAAAAAACATGCTATTGCTGCGGGGCTTCCAACTAATACTTCTTGTCATACTTTAAGACACAGCTTCGCTACAGACCTTTTAAATAAAGGCGCTGACCTTAGAGCCGTTCAAGAGTTTCTTGGACACAAGAATATTGTAACTACTCAAATATATACCCATGTAACTAAGCCTCATCTTAAAAAGACTCATCAGCAATTTCATGGAATTGCTGATGAAGATGAATAAGTTCATTCCTACTCACTTCCCTATTTTTTGGGATTATGCCCAAAATTAATTTACTTTTTAAATTACATAAGAAAAATATAGAAGTTTAATACACTAAATATAGGTTTAAAATAATAAGAAACTATTTTAATAGGATAAATAAGGTAAATTTATCTAATCTCCCTTTAAAAGCCTATTTAAAGTCTTTTTGCTTAATTTTCCCTATTTTTACTTAATTTTACCCTAAATTATTGACAAATATATTTTTTTGTTCTATAATATAAGTACAAAGTAAAAAGTTCTTAAGAAACAAAATAAGGAGGAGAATAAAATGATTAATAACTTGATTGATAATGTTTATGTAATGATTGGTAGTGTTCTTTTATTAAATACTTTCTTTTATTTCTATTTAAATCATTCAATTAAAAAAATGAATGAAAGAAATAAAGAAAGGAAAGAGAATAATGATTCTTAAAGTATTATTGTTAATAGTTGTTGTAATTCTAGGCTCCGCCGGATTCTGCTGGTACATAGAGAAAAATTTAAATAAATAATAAAAAAACCTTTTACTAATGTAAAAGGTTTTTCTTTTTGGGATCTCCCCTATTTATTTACCCTCTAAATCTTCTCCTTCAAATTCCAATTAATACCTCCAAAGAACTTTTGTTATAAATATATAAATTCCTTGACAGAATACCATATCTATGTTATAGTAAAGATGCGTTAGGATAGTTCTTTATATAAGAAAACTGCTTTTCACCCTATCTTTTTAGGAAGGGTTCAAGTAAAAGTAGTTTTAAATATTTAAAGGAGCTGATTGAAATGTTAAAGAAAAGATTAGTTATTCTTCTAGTTGTCTTATTGCTTGTTGGTGGATTCTTTTATTTTTCTCAATCAACTACTGGTTGGGAAAAGATAGAATCTGATCTCCGAGAAATGAATTTCTCGGAAAATGAATTAGAATATTTTAAAAGCTGTTGGGAGCGGATGTCTCAACAAGAAAGAGAAGAAATAACAGAGTTTATTAATAATGAAAAAGAAGTAGCTAACCTTCTGGATTAGTTACTTTTAAAACAAAAACCTCTTGCGGTAAACCGTTAAGAGGTTCTTTTTTTGTTTTATTCCCTCTATTATTCTCCGAACCTTCTTTTTCGATTAGAATAGTCTTTAATTGCTTTATCAAGATCTTCTTCACTAAACTCTGGCCAATATTTATCTAAAAAGCAAAGCTCAGAATAAGCAGCTTGCCAAATAAAAAAGTTGGACAACCTCCTCTCCTTCCCTGTTCTAATAATAAGATCTAGATCTGAAGTCCATAAGTTTTCTGCAATTAAGTCTTCATCAATATCTTCAGGCTTAATTCCTTTTTTCATTATCTTTTTGAATGCTTCCACAATCTCTGCTCTTCCCCCATAACTTAAAGCAATATTTAAAGTCATTTTTGTATTAGTCTTGGTCGCTTTTTCTGCTTTCTTTATTGCTTTTTTTAAGGATTGGGAAAGTTTATTTTTTCTTCCTAAAATTTGAACTTTTATTCCTTCCTTTACAAATTCCTCTAACTTATCTCTTAAAGTCTTTTCTCCTAAACTCATAATATGGTCTACCTCTTTTTCAGATCGTTTCCAATTTTCTGTAGAAAAAACAAATAAGGTTAAAATTTTTATACCTTTTTTGCCAGCCCACTCTACTACTTTCATTGCTTTATCTAGTCCTTTGTTATGACCTTTAAAAGCAGGGAGATTATTTTTCTTTGCCCATCTCCTATTTCCATCCAATATAATTCCTACGTGTTCTGGAATTTTTATATTATTTTCTTCACTCATAATTTTTATTATTTACTAAAAATATAATCTGTGTCAATGTTTATTTTTTTTGGTAAAAACCAAGGCAAATTGTGCCCTAAGAAATAAAATACTTTTAATCCAATCTTGGATAAAGTAATTTTGGGTTTAAATTTATTAAAAACTACTTTTTGATATTTGTCAAAATCAGGGAAAGTACTTACTAAATGATTAGCCGCTGTTAATCCCCAAATTACTCCTCCTCCAGACCATGGTTTTGTTAGTCCGGCAGCATCTCCACATAGAGTAATATTTGGATTGTTTGGGAAAGATAATCCTTCTGGAACTAAGCTGGAGCATTTATCTTTAATTTCAATATCTCTTTCTTTTAAAAATTTATTAAAATTATCTTTAGCATATTTGGATTCTTCTAAAATTCCATATTCAACTCGCTCTCCTCGAGGAATTTTCCAGATAAAACCATTATTTTTAGTTGGCCAAACTTCAACATAATCTGCATTGTCCTTTTTATTAACAAACCCCTTAATTCCTAAACGGATAGATAATTTAGGCAAGCCAGTCTCTTTTCTAGTGACAGAATCATACCCGTCACAACCAATAATATAATCATAGTTTTCCGGAAGAGATAAAACTGCTTGGTTAAGATTAATATTAGCTCCTTTTTCTTTAGTTTTTTGAGCCATCATTTTGTCTAATTTAAAATGGTTCATTACAAGAAGATCATGAGAAAATTGAGCTTCAATATCTTTTTTAGAAAAGTGGACTATAACTTTTTTTATTCTGTTTTGAACTAAATCTTTGCTTTCTGGAATAGAATTTAGAATTCTTTTAGAAAATAAACCAGAACAACATTTTTTACCAATTTCTTCTTTTCTTTCAAAAAGCTCCACCTCATTTTCATCAGATAGTTTTAAAGCTAAATAAAGCCCACAAATTCCACCTCCGATTATTGCAACTTTTTTGTTTGTATTACTTTTATCCATGAAAGTTTTTACTGCCTTGATTTGTTCTTAACTTGTTTAAGAAAAATTCCACCTCCAATTATTGCAACTTTTTTCATTTTTGATTTAAAACTTTAATTACTGTATTTTTTTCTAATTTATAATTTGCTGTAATATAGCCTACAGCAAAGGAAAAAATCGAGACTAAAACAATTATAACCACTAAAATAATATCACGTTTATTCTTTTTTCTAAACTTTTTAATAGCCTCAATAATTGACTTCATTTTTAAAATAAGTATAATATAAAATGATTTAGCAATTAAATTAAGTAAAAGAAAATGTCAAAAGTAAAAGCAACTGGAACAACTAAATTAGGAAGAGATTCAAACCCGAACTATCTTGGGGTTAAATTACATCATGGCCAAAAAGCTAAGGCTGGAAGTATTATAGTTAGACAAAGAGGGACTAAAGTCAGAGCAGGGAAAAATGTTCGTCGTGGTAGAGATGATACTCTTTACGCTATAGAAGAAGGGGTAGTTAAGTTTAAGACTAAAAAAATTACTAAATACGATAATTCTCGCAAAAAAGTTAAGTTTGTGAGTGTTGAATAGCAGTTTTTACAAACTCTTTAAATAAAGGGTGAGGATAAAGTGGTTTTGACTGAAATTCAGGATGAAACTGAGTACCAACATAAAAAGGATGATCCTCAATCTCTATTATTTCAACTAAATCTGTTTTTGGATTAAGACCTGCAACTTTTAAACCATTTTTTTCTAATTTTTTTCTATATTTATTATTGAACTCATAGCGGTGACGGTGTCTTTCTAAAATCAATTCTTCATTATAGGCTTGGGAACTAATGGTTCCCTTTTTTAATTTGCACTCATAAGTTCCGAGTCGCATTGTTCCACCATAATCTTTCTTCTTTAACAATTTCTTTTGGCCTGGCATTATATCAATTACCGGCTTACATCCTTTATCAAATTCAGTTGAATTTGCATTTTTAATTCCGGCAACATTTCGAGCAAACTCAACTGTAGCTAATTGCATTCCTAGACAGAGTCCTAAAAATGGAATTTTATTTTCTCTACAATATTGAGCTGCTTTAATTTTTCCTTCTGTTCCTCTACTTCCAAAACCTCCCGGGATAACAACTCCGTCAAATCTTTCTAATTTTTCTAATTTTGAAGGATCTTCTTCGTATTCCTCTGCAGAAAGCCAAAATATTTCTGCTTTTCTTTTATTAGCCCAACTACTATGATTAATTGCCTCTATAACCGAAATATAGGAGTCAGACAAGGTGAATTCCCCTGTTTCAAAGTATTTACCCACCATCCCAATTTTTAATTTCTTATCCGCGTTTTTGATTACATTTACCATTTTCCTCCAATTTTTTAAATCACTTTCCTTTGGCTTTAAATTAAACTTTTTTAAAATTTTATTACTAAGATTATCTCTTTCAAAATTTAAAGGAATTTCATAAATAGTACTTACATCAGGAGCAGAAATAACGTCTTCTTTGTCTACATTACAAAAAATAGAAATTTTTCTTTTACGAGGCTCATCTAATGGAACCTCTGCTCTTCCTAAAATAATATCTGGTTTTATTCCAGCTGAATTTAAAGTCCGAGCAGCATGTTGAGTTGGCTTTGTTTTCATTTCACCTATTATTTCAGGAATTGGAAGGTAGCTTACCATAACAAAAAGAACCCTCCCTGGGTTCTTTAATTTCATCATTCGAGCTGCTTCAAGAAAGAGCATATTTTGATATTCTCCTATAGTTCCTCCAATTTCAGTTAAAACAAAATCAACATCATTAATCTCTCCTGCCTTTTTAATTCTAGAGATTACTTCATTTGGTATATCGGGAACTACTTCAACACATTTTCCATCATATTCTAAGTTTCTCTCTCTTTCTATTACTGATTGATAAACTCTTCCTGTAGTCATATAATTGTGAGTTGAAAGAGTTTTATTTAAAAACCTTTCGTAATTTCCAATATCTTGATCACACTCTACTCCATCTGCAGTTACAAATACTTCTCCATGTTCAACTGGATTCATTGTTCCAGCATCTACGTTAACATAAGGATCAATCTTAACAGCTGTAACAGAATATCCTTTACTTTGGAGAATTTTTCCTATAGAAGAGTTTGCTACTCCTTTTCCTATTCCCGACATTACTCCACCAACAACAAAAACATATTTAGTTTCACTAATATTTTTACTCATTTTCTTTTTCCTTTATAAGAACTTTTAGTGTAGATTTTAGGTCTTCCCCAAGATTTAAATTAATTTCATATTCCCCTTCATTTTCAATTGGCTTTTCTAAATTAATATGTTTTTCTTTAACTTCTTCATATCCGAGTTCTTTAATCTTTTTAACAATATCTTTTTTATCAATTGATTCAAAAAGTTGTCCCTTCTCCCCTACCTTCATTTCAAATTTAATCTTCTTCTCTGTTATTGCTTCTGCTAATTTTTTTAATTCTTTTCTTCTTTTTGATTTCTTTTCTTCTTTTTGATTTTGTATTTGTTTGGCTTTTTTAACCTCTGATTCTATTGCTTTTGTTGCAAGTTTTTTAGGGAAAAGATAATTTCTGGCATATCCATCTGTAACTTCTTTTATTTCATTTTTTTGTCCTACACCAGGAATATTTTCTTTTAATACTACTTTCATAATAGAGTTAATTTAATTTATTATTTTCGAACGAAGTGAGAAAAAAGATTCAGTTTGATTCTTGTTTAGTTAAAATTTCAATAGCCTTATCAAGTTGAGGATCTTCACCCTCCTCAATTTCGTCTGGAATATCAACCTCAACATCAGGCTCAATTCCTTTATCCTGTATTAAAGATCCATTTGGAGTAAGCCACTTAGCAACAGTAATCTTTAAAGATGATTTATCGCTTAATTTAACTAACTCTTGAACTGATCCTTTTCCAAAAGATTTTTTACCTACAATCTTTATTTCTCTCTGGTCTCTTAAAGCACCAGCCAAAATTTCTGAGGCTGAAGCTGATCCTTGGTTCAATAAAACTATTATAGGATAATCTTTAAGCATAGAGTTTCCTTTTGCTTTGTAAGTATCGTCTTCTCTTTCTTCTCCAAAATGTTCAATCGTAACTGTTTTTCCATCTTCTAAGAACCAACCTGCTATATATTGAGAAACCTCAAGATAACCTCCTGGATTTCCTCTCAAATCTAATACTATTTTTTTAGCAGGACTATTTAGTATACTTAAAGCTGCTTCTCTAAAGTCTTTTCTAGCTTTTTCAGAGAAGTGATAAAGCCTAAGATAGGCTACTTCTCCTTCTTTAGTTTTTTCTCCATTTTGATCAACTAAATACCATTCTAATGATGGAATATCAATTACTCCTCTAGTAATATCAATATCTTTTGATTTTTGCCAACTTTCTCTTGCTACAGTTAAAGTTACCACACTACCTTTTGACCCTCTTATTTTATTCACTGCTTCATCAATTGTCATTTCGCTAGTTGATTCTCCATCTACTTTTAAAATTTTATCTCCTCCTTTTAATCCTGCTTTTTCAGCTGGAGTTTCTGGCAAAGGTGAAATTACTTGAAGTTGCCTATCTCTTACTCCTATTTCCATGCCTACCCCCTCAAACTGGCCTTGGACATCTTCCATAAAACGCTTTGTATTTTCAGGCTCCATAAATACAGTATAAGGATCATCTAAGGATTCAGTTAATCCAGAAATTGCTCCATATACTACAGTCTTCTGATTTAATTTACCAGTTTCTACGTATTTGCTCTCTAGTTCATTATAAGCCTCCCAGAATAAGGAAAAATCTATTTCTTGAGGAGGACAAACTTTGCATTGTTGCTGACCATAAAAAAATCCTCCTCCAAAAGCTAGGAAGATTAAAATTACAATTAGAAATGATAGTAAATTTCTTTTATTTAAAAAACTCATTTTGACCTACTATATCATAATTAACCATCTTGAACAACCTTAATCCTAACCCCAATTAGGCGAAGGGGTTTTAGATTTTGAGTTAAAAATTTAAGTAACAGTTTTTTACTTTCTGAACGTAAAGTTTCTAAATCATCAGTTGGAACACTAATAGTATTTGACCTATTATAAGTTTGAAAATTTTGAACCCTGCACACGATTGTTACAGTTTTGAATAAAAGTCCCTCTTTTTTTAAGGTGTGGTGGACTTTTTCTACTAATTTTTCAAAAGTATCTAAAATAATTTCTGGTTCTCTGGTATTTTGTTTGAAAGTATGCTCTCTTCCAATTGATTTTGTTATTCTGTTTTTCTTAATAACAGAATCATCTTTTCCTTTTGCTTTTTGATAAATATCCTCTCCCCTGCTTCCTAGTAATTTAACTAGTTTTTGTTTTTCTATTTTTTTTAACCCTCCTATTGTCTTAATTTTAAATTTATTCTTTAACTTGCTTTCAGTTTTTGGGCCAATTCCAGGTAAGATTTTTAAAGGTTTCTCTTTTAAAAAAGCATCTACTTCCTCTGGTTCTATTACAAATAAACCATCTGGTTTTTCTTCTTCAGAGGCAATTTTAGCTAATATTTTATTTGGTCCTATTCCTACACTTGCAGTAAGTTTTTCTTTTTTTAAAATTTCTGCCTTTAAAGTTTCTCCAATCTCTTTTGCTTTTTTGTAGTCAGAAACAAAAGAAATATCAAGATAGTTTTCATCTATAGATAATGGTTCATATTGATCAGAATAATTTTTAATAATTTCTAATATATTTTGAGAAACCTTTTTGTAATAATCAAGGTTGACTGGTAAATAAACAGCTTCTGGGCACTTCTTATAAGCAATTGAAATTGGAGTAGCAGAATTAATTCCATATTCTCTTGCCTCATAATTGGCAGTAGCAACTACTCCTCTAGCTTTACCCTTTTTTGGATCAGCCCCTATAACAACAGGTTTTTCTTTAAAACGAGGGTTTTCTCGCATTTCAATTTGGGCAAAAAAGCAATCCATATCAATATGTAAAATAATTCTATTCATAGTTTACTAGTATTATAATAAAAAAAGGCTTCATAATGAAGCCTTTTTAAAAATATATTATTAAAATATTCCTAAATCTTTTTTAAGATCATATCCATTTCCGCTATGCTCTAATTTTTTATTAATTCTTTCTATAAAGTTTTTAATTTCCATTTTTAAATCTTCTGCTATCCCATTTAGTTCATCTAAATAAATATCATTACAATCCCCAGCTTCAATGCAGTAGTTTAAGTTTTCCCTAACAACCAAGGGAATACATTCTTTATTCTCTTCTAATTTTTCAAGAATATCGCACAGTTCTAAAATATCTTCTAAAATTTCTTCGTAATTTTTAACCAGGGCCTCTTTTTGTCTTTTTCCACTTTCCGAAAGAATTCTTAATTCTTCTTGAGTCATTTTATTTCCCCCTTTTCTAATTTTTTAAAATAACCTCAATCTCCTCAAGTTTTTCTTGTTTTAGGTCCCGATCTAAATACATTCTAATCAATTGTTCAGCTTTATCATAACTTATTTTATTTGGAAGGTACTTTAAATTTTTCTTCTTTTCTACTCCTTTCTTTAATCTCTCTGCTAATAATTCCATCTCTTCTTCATCCACAAACATTCCCCCTTTCTCTTCTGTTACTATAAAACTTAATATTGTTTTTGTCAATATTTTATTTTAATAGTAAGAACTATTAAATTATAATAAAATAATTATGACTAATATTATTCAAAAATTAAAAGGAATGAAGTTCAATCAAAAAAAGATTGATCAAGCTTTACTAGAATTAGATGGAACTGAAAATAAAGAAATAAGAAGAGCAGGCGACAATCCAGTAGTTAAAAATTTATATAAAGAATATCTTACCCCTAAAAAAGAACATAAACTTTTTCACACAAGCTACCCTGATAAAAGTTAATTAATTTTTAATAACTCTATATCAAATACTAAAATTGAATTAGGAGGAATAGGTCCTTTACCTTGACTCCCATACCCTAATTTAGGAGGAATGAAAAGTCTCCTCTTTTCCCCTACTTTCATTCCTTCGGTTCCTGCTTCCATGCCAGGAATAACTTGTCTTTGCCCTAAAGTAAAAGTTAGAGGACTATCTTTTTTTATACTAGAATCAAATAAAGTTCCATCAATTAATCTTCCTTCATAATGAATAGTAACTTTATCTCCTTTTTCAACTTTGGCACCACTCCCCTCCTTTAGCCTCTTAATTTGAACCTCTTCAGAGTTTTTATCTATTTGAATATCAAAATTTTCTTTTTCTTTTTTATTCTCTTCTTCTAAGACAATTTGATTTTTTTTCTCCTCAGGAATTATTTCTTCTGGCTTCTCTTCTTTTATAAATACACCATAAAAAACTACCCCTATTATAATTGCAATTAAAAAAGCTACTATATTTTTTTCCATTTTATTATTTTAAATTTATTTTTTTATTAAAATCATTATTAGAGATAATGACTAATTAAAATAATGATTAGGTATCATTGTTTTAATTATATAAAAATTTATTCTTAAACCAAAATAAAGCTACCCCTAATCCAACAATATTTGAAGTTGCGAAAGCAATCCAAATTCCTTTTGGTCCTATAATTGGTGAAAGAAAATAGGATACTGGAAACCTAATAATTCCCATAGTTATAAAAGCAATCATTGCAGCTAAAGTTGTTTGCTTAGCACCTCTAAAGCCTCCTCCAAAAATTCTAGCTCCTGCAATAAATCCAAAAGTTAAAGAAATATATTTTAAAAATTCTGCTCCAGTATTTATTACTTCTTGAGAGTTTGTAAAAACAGAAAAAATTTGATGAGCTAAAATATAACTAACTACTCCCAATCCTGTCATTAATAAAAACATAAATTTAGCAGCTAAATAACTAACCTCTTTAGCTTTTTTAAAATTACAAGCACCAATATTCTGGCCTGTAATTGTCTCTACGCTTCTTGAAACAGCTAAAGCTGGCAAAAAAACCATTGAAAAAACTTTTATTCCAATTCCATACCCTGCTACTACCTCAGTACTAAAATTACCAACAACTAAAAGCATAGCATTAGCAAATATAGCTCTTGAAGTTGTTTCAATTGAAGCAGGAATTCCTACTCTTAATAATTTTTTAAAATAAGAAAAATTAGGAATAAGATCTTTTAAATATATCTTAAACCCTGCAAAATTAGAAAATAAAATAAATAACCCCATTAAAAAACCGATTCCCCTACAAAAAATAGTTGCAATAGCTGCTCCTTCAATTCCAAGAGCAGGAAAAATCCACCAGCCAAAAATTAAAATAGGATCTAAAATAATATTTAAAATTACTGAAAAAGTCATTACAAGCATTGGAGTAAAGGTATCCCCGTGCCCTCTCATTAAAGAAACAAAAACTGCAAAACCAAAAAGAAAAGGTAAAAAATAAATAATCCATTTCATATAAGAAACTCCTAAAGGCATAACTTCTGGACTAGCTCCTAAAAATCTAAGAATAGGTTCAATCATTGTAATGCTAACTATGCCCAAAATAAGAGATATAATTATGCTGAAAATAAAGGCCTGTCCTCCAGCATAACTAACTTCCCTTTTATTCCCAGCGCCAGTATTTTGCGCTACTAAAATACTTCCTGCAATTGAAAACCCCAAACCTAAAGAAATAAATAAAAAAATTAAAGGAAATGAAAAAGTAATAGCAGCTAAAGCTTTTTCACTTAATCTTCCTAGCCAAAAGGTATCTGCTAAATTATAAGCAATATTTAAAAGATTAATAAAAACTATTGGTAAGCCTAAATAAAATAAGGCATGGGGTATATCTAATGTAGTTAAGTCAATATTTTTTCTTTTTTCCAAAATTTTTTTAATTTTCATTTCTATATTTATAGCACACTTTTTAGTAATAAAAAAACCAAGCTTATAATACAAGCTTGGTTTGACCATAATCTAAAATAAATTCAATTTCTCCTACAGTTTTTTCTGGTAACCTTTCTTTATCTTCAAAATAATCTTTAAGAGTATTAATTGTACATTGAATAAAGCTGTAATTTGTATTAAAATTATATCCTTTTTTACAACCTACAAGTTGCTGCCAAGTTCGATAAATATAATCTTGTTCTTTTCTTTTTTTTATTTCTTTCCAATTTTTCCAAAACCTTACAATTTTTTCTGATTTAGAAATCCCGATTTCTTCGCTTATCTCAATTAATTCTAAAATTTTATTCATTTTTTATCTCTCCTTTTTCTTTTTTAATGAACTAATTTACATTTAAATCATAAAATAAAAATATATAAAAATCAAGTTAGAAAAGGTATTGAATTAAAAATCCTATAAAACATAAAATACTAAATACAAAAGCAAAACCAAAAAAACTAACTTTCTTAGAAAAATTTATTAAAATTTTTAAAGAAAACCAACCCACAACAAAACTAACTATTAAAGAAATAATTCCTTCTACATTTAAAATATTATTATTTTCAAAAACCAAAATATATAAACTAGACAAAACACTTACTGGAACCAACATCATATAAGAAATCTGGAGGGTCTTAGAAGGGTTATAATTTCCTAAAGACAAGCCAAATATTGTAGAGCCTGATCTTGAAAAGCCTGGAATTGTAGCTAACCCTTGGAGCACCCCCGTAATAACTGGAATTTTATTTCCCTCTAGAGTTCCTTTTCTTTTTGATTTTTGGAAAAATGCAGTAAATAAAAGACCAAATCCAGTTATTAAAAGTAAATATTGCCCTACTATTTGAGGATTTATTCCTTCTATAATGCTATCTATACTTTTGTAAATTGGAAATCCAACTATTAGAGAAACAGTTGTAGTAATTAATAAAAATTTTAAAAGTTTCTTATCTCTTAAAATTAAAACTTTTTTCCAATCTTTCCAAAAGAAAAGAAAGGCTGCTCCAGCAGTTCCTAAATGTAAAAATAAAGCTAAATCTAAAGGATTAGTTAAATTTAAAAATTGAGCAGTTAAGGTACTAACTCCCTCACTAGAAATTGGCAACCATTCTACCACCCCTTGAAGTATACTTACTAAAATATATTTCCAAATCATAAGTCTTTTTATTTATTATATATTTAAAGCTATAATTTTTGAAAAAAAGAAAATTTTGGTAAGTTTTTATGGTGTAATTTCTTTCCAATCTGGAAGAGGCAAACTTCCTTTAATGAGTTTTTCTTCTTGATCTTTTCTGTTTAAGTTATCTTCTACTTCTATCTTAATCCATGTTTTAACTGCAGGAATTGTAGTTGATGCAATTTCTTTTCCTTTTCCAAATTCAGAATAAATACCATCATCCTCTTTCACTCTCCAAGTTCTATTTTTAATCACTTCTCCTCCCTCTGACTCTTTTGAAAAGTCTTTAAAATACATTACTTCCTCTACTGAAGGTTCCCTTATTTCATTACACTCTTTCCAATTATTTTTAGTTAACGAACATTTAAAGCCCGCTTCAATTTCTTTTTTTACAGTAAGAGAGCGAGTAGCAACATCTGAGATATAAGAGTCTTCTACTTTTAATTTAATTTCATATTCTCCTGGTGAGGGTATATCTTTTTCTTGGAGAGTACATTCTTTACTAAAACCAGCAACCTCCCCACAACTAAGAAGATTATAATTATCTTCTGATTTTTCTTTTATATACCAACTTGTTTTTTTAATATCATTATTGTTCTCAAGATTAGTAGAATCATTATCAGTAGAATTATTTACTAATTTATAAAAACAAGGATCTAAATCAGAAGTAGGTTGATAAGTTATCCAATCGTCTTTTTCACACTTACCTCCTTTGCAATTAGAAGTATCACAAGAAATTTCTGCATTAGGAATATTTTCTTTTTTTATTGTTAAGTTATCACTTTTATCTTTTATTATATGAATTTTATTAGGTTTTATTTGAATTGCTTCCTTGTTTTTAGTATCAGTGGTTACTCCAACAAAAGAGTTTTTCTTTTCATTTTTAACTTCAAGAGAATAAGTTAAAGTCTTATCTCCCTTGTTTCCATATATTAAAGTATCGTTTTCAGAATTTAAATTTAAGATAGCTTCTCCAGTAGAATATATTTCAGTATCTAATTTAAATTGTCTTATATTGTCTTTAAATTCTTTCATTGGGTCTATTAAATTAACTGAAAAAGGTTTTTTTAAATCAGAAGTACTTACAGAAAAAGATTTATTTTCTTTTTTACCTTCTACTGTAAAGGTGTCTTTGGTTCCGTTATTCATTTTAATATTTTCCATCACATTTATTGACTCTCCTGTAGGAACATAACTAGTATAGCTTCCGCTGGTATCTCCCTTAATAGTAGTTTTGTAATTTGCGGGAGGTAGAAGAAAAAATTGAGGGTTTTTATCAGAAGAACGAGAAGGAATTGGTAAGGGTACAATATCAGAAATTTCATATTTATTATCAGCAATTGACAATATTTTTCCTTTTTCATTTTTAAATTCAATTGTCCCTTCAGAATTAAAATATACCCCTGCTAATAGATAAAGGGCTCTACTTAAAGTTCCTCCTATTTCTCCTATTGTAGGTATATTAGTAGCTCTCTTTATTTTAGAATAAGGCATATATACTAATCTATCTAAAGGATTTTCTCCTTTCCATTCCCTCATATCTCTTCCACTTCTCTCCTGCCATTTTGAGAAATTTCCCTCTTTATCTATAAATATGTAACTATATAATAAATTTTTATTAGGGATAGAATCAGATGATTCAGCAAACAAAGTAGTCCCCATTCTAATAATATTATTATCATAAAGATATATTTTTGTTCCATTAGTAGTCTCTTCAATACTATCTATAGTCACAGTATGATTGGTAATTCCTCCAAATTGACTTAACATATATAACATACCATATTGAGGAGGATTTTTATTAAGATCGTTTTTAATATTATTTATAAATACTTGCGCTGCACTAGAACCGCTTCTACTTCCTGCTTTATTTGTTAACCAATAATTATCAGATTTAGACCAATGTTCAAGAACTATTCCTGCAAACGTTGACCTTGCATTCATAGCTTCTATGTGATCTAGTAACTTTATCCCTTTTTCATTACTATTTTCTGATAGACCAGCAATTCTATCAACATCCCTATCATAATTTTCTTTTTTATCATCTCCGTAATAAAATTGAAGTGTGCTTAAAGCCATTCCTGCACACCGGCCCGGAATATCTGATTGTAAATAATAAATAGGAAAATATAAAAGCGCTCCGGGGTTAGGTCCTAATCCCCAAGCACCACTGCACATACATACATCACAATTACCAAAACTTTCTTTATAGTGTCCATAATTTTGAGGATCGTTTATTGATTTATTTACACAATCACCATATGTGAGTTTCCCTCCCTCAGGATTATCAAAAGAAAATCCATAATTCCACTGTAACCATCCAGTGCACCTTTCCTCTGATTGTTCTTCCATTAAATAAGAACAATCAAATGAGCTTTCTTTTTTTGTAGTAAAAGATTTTTGTTCTCCTTCAACATCTTCTGCTTTTGCTTTAAAGTAATAAGTAGTATCATAGTCTACATTAATTTCGTGAGAAAAAGTTCCCGTATATTGTTTTTCTTCTAATGTAGTAATATTAGTAAGATAATTTGGATTAGTTCCCCACTTAAAATAAACATCTACTTTTTCTTCTTCTCCGAGGCTAGTTAGTTCTCCTTTTAAGGTAGCTTTATTTTTTTCTACTTTTGCTATTTTACCTCTTAAATTTTTAGTGCCATAATCTATTGAAGCAGAATAAGACTCTACTTGAGGAGACTCTTCGATTATATAATAATTTTCTTCAATTTTACCATCTTCTCCGTCTTCGCCTGGATTACTAGCAAAACCTCCCTTATTCCCTTCTCCTTTTTTTGTTATACAGTAATCCCCTACTAAATAATCTTTATTGCACCATCCTTCACCATTAGATCCATCTTCATTATAACCACTACCAGCATCACCACCCTTCCCTCCCTTAGAAAGAGTACCTTTTGCATCTTCTCCGATAGCAAAACTATCAGAACGAAAAAGAGCAGTACTTCCATTATAAGTTCCACCTTTGCCTCCGGGGGCTCCACCTCCACCAGCATGCTCTGATTGCCATCCAAAACCTTCTTCCCAAATACCTCCGCCCCCACCAGCACCAGCAACTACTAAAAGATGTTTTGATCCATCTTTTTTAATTCCTATAATTTTTGTTTCTCCTCCACCCCCACCAGCTTCATCATCTCCTCCACTTCCTCCATTTGGCCATCCTCCTTTCCCAGGACCATTAGATGTAAGAGGTCCTTCTCCTCCCTCTCCTTCCCATAATTCTACTTCCTTAAAATCACTAAGATCTATCTTAGCCTCTACATAACCTCCTGCTCCTCCATCTCCAGCTGATATTTCCCAATTATTATTTGCTCCTCCGCCCCCAGCTCCCCACATTTTAACATTAAGTCTATTATAAGTAGAAACATCCTTATTTACTTTAGCTTCATCAGAATTAAAATAACAATTACTTGTATCATATTTACAATTTTGGCATGATAATGTACCTCCATCATAACCTAAGCTTGTACAGCTATTTCCGTCCATATTATTACCATCGCACTCTTCAGTATCTTCTACTA
>Ga0102932_1000046_pt1 | contig 46424 bp, 45 predicted proteins | sample SalPonR1_C_D2_MG_FD_78212 | JGI IMG/M metagenome (GOLD analysis project Ga0102932, IMG submission 78212) | Salt pond soil microbial communities from South San Francisco under conditions of wetland restoration - Salt Pond MetaG R1_C_D2_MG | ecosystem: Environmental > Aquatic > Marine > Intertidal...
CGACCGTAGCCGCCTGTCGCCAACACCGTCATCTTCGCGTTGAAGACGTGGATCGTGCCGTCGTCGAGCTTCCAGGCGACGACGCCCTGGCACTGTCCGTCTTCGGACATGATGAGGTCGATCGCGAAATACTCGATGTAGAACTCGGCGTTGTTCTTCAGACTCTGACCATAGAGCGTATGCAGGATCGCGTGGCCGGTGCGGTCGGCCGCGGCGCAGGTTCGCTGCACCGGCGGGCCTTCGCCGAACTGTGTCGTATGGCCGCCGAAAGGGCGCTGGTAGATCTTGCCGTCCTCGGTGCGCGAGAAGGGCACCCCGTAGTGCTCGAGTTCGTAGACCGCCTTGGGAGCCTCGCGGGCGAGGTACTCCATTGCATCGACGTCGCCCAGCCAGTCCGACCCCTTCACAGTATCGTACATGTGCCACTGCCAGTCGTCGGGGCCCATGTTGCCCAGCGATGCGGCGATGCCTCCCTGCGCGGCCACTGTGTGGCTGCGCGTCGGGAAGACCTTGGTGACGCAGGCCGTCCTCAGCCCCTGCTCGGCCATGCCGAGGGTCGCGCGGAGGCCCGAGCCGCCCGCGCCCACCACCACGACGTCATATGTATGCGTCTCGTAGTCGTATGCAGCCATTCGTTCCTGCTCCTCAAAGGGCGATGCGGGCGATCGCGAAAAGTCCCGTCGCCGCCGCCGCGTAGCTCACGCAGATCATTGCGATGACCAGCGCCTTGCGGGTCAGCCCGTCGGTGTAGTCTTCGATGAGCACCTGCACGCCGTTCTTGAAATGCATGAAGCCCACGACAAGAGTTAGGGCCGCGACAATCGCAGGGAAGGGTCGGGTGTAGTAGGCATAGACCTCCTCGTACGGTGCGCCGAGCATCGGGCCGACGGTGAAAACGAAGAGCGGCACCAGAATGAGAAGCGCAACCGAACTTTTCGTCATGCCCCAGAAATGCTCGGTCCCGGACTTCGCCGACCCGAGGCCGGTCGCGCGCTTGCGGTCTGTTACGTATGCCATCGGTGCCTCCTCAGATCACGAGCACTGTGATGATCGTCAGGACCGCCGAGCCGCCGAAGGCCGCCCAGCCCATCTTTTCCGCCGTGTCTACGTCCAGACCTCGCCCGGTGTCCCAGATGAGGTGTCGCACCCCGGCGAGCGTGTGATACCAGAGCGCCCAGAGAGACAGGACCATCACGAGATCGCCGAACCACGACGTGATCACCGAATTCGCGAGGTCGAAGTATTCAGGCGACGTCGAGGCCGCGAGAAACCACCAGACGATCAGAAGCCCGGCAATCAGGAGCGCGTTTCCCGTTATCCGCGTGAAGATCGACGAGATGGACGTCATCTGCGGCCGGTAGATAGTCAGATGCGGAGACAGGGGCCTGTCGTCCGGATTCACGTCAGCCATATGGAGGTCCCTTCCAGTCGGCACCGTGCGGGGTGCATTCGGTATACCGTGATAGACCTTTTTCAGCGGGAGTCACGGGCGCCCCCAAGGAAGTGATTGCGGTTTTTTGGCGCAAGAAACCGGAACGCCTCACCTTGTGATCACGAAAGTTTCTCACGTGATCACACAAGCTTGAGTCATGTCGGCATCAATGCCCAGTAGTCGAGGTCCAAAAGAACATGCGAGAGGTACTTCCCATCCTCTCCCTTCACCTCGAACGGCGGGTGCCCGGCGCGCTGCGCAACCAGCCTCAGCCGGATCGCACCCACCCCCGGGGCCGAGGTCTCCGACGTATCGAGCACTTGGGACCAGGCCGTCACCGTATCACCGGCGAAACAGGGATTCGCATGCGTCCCGCCATTGATGGCCGCGATCACTTGCGCATTGGCGAGCCCGTTGAAGCTCAGCGCATGGGCAAGCGAGATCACGTGCCCGCCGTAGACAAGGAGCCGCCCGTCGTCGCGATAGGTCTTGTCGAAATGGACCCGGGCCGTGTTCTGCCAGAGCCGTGCGGCCATCATGTGTTCGGCTTCCTCGATCGTCACGGCGTCGGCATGGTCTATCGTCTCGCCGATCTCGTAGTCGCTCCAACGATGCGGTTCACCAGCAGCAGTGAAATCGTAGGACGAAAAGTCGAGACCCTCCGGCACGACAAGATCTTCCGCGGCAACGGCCGGCTTTAGCGCCGGGATCACTGTCTCGGGGGCCTCCGACGCCGTATCGCGCTTTCGCACCATGACCCACCGGACATAGGTCAGCACCGCCGCGCCGGACTGGTTGCGGCCGGTGGTGCGCACCCAGACGACGCCGGATTTCCGGTTCGAGGTCTCCTTGACCCCGATGACCTCGGAGTCCGCCCGGAGCGTGTCGCCCCGCCAGACGGGCCGAAGGAACTTTCCTTCGGCGTAGCCGAGATTGGCGACGGCGTTCAGCGAAATGTCCGGTACGGATTTTCCGAACACCATGTGAAACGTCACGAGGTCGGACAGCGGCGCCATCGGAAGGCCGCAAGACGCCGCAAAACCATCAGCCGAGTGCAGCGCGTGCCGCGCGGGATAGAGCGCATGATAGATGGCCCGCTCGCCGCCGGACACCGTCCGCGGCACCGCGTGCGGGATCACCTGCCCGACCCGGTAGTCTTCGAAATAGCGGCCGCGGTTCGTCTTCCCGGTCATTGCTCCCCCAGCTTCATGGCGGGATGATAGTCTCCGTCGATCTCCTTCACGACCGCCTGCGCGCAGCGCATCACACCACGCGCCGCATCGAAGGCGATCGTGGGTGAGCCGTGAAGCTCCCAGCCTTTCGACAGCGCCAGGGAAACCTTGTGGCAGAAGGCCGACGTGTCGTCTTCGGTCAGGAGACGGTAGATCATCATCGCCTTACCCCGGGAACGGCCAGTAGCCGACCCAGGCGTGAATGGCCGCGATGACCGCGAAGACCACGACCGTCCCGACGACCGCCTTGACCTCGGCCGACGATCCGCCCCACTCCGGCGGCGTCCATTCAGGCTGGCTCCGGTTGATGACGATGACTTCGGCAACGGCCCAGGCGAGAAGCGATCCGAACAGGATGACCGAGGCCCAGTCGCCGTTGACCAGAAGGTGCGCAACCGCCCAGGTCTTGAAACCGATGAGCTGCGGGTGCCGCATCTTCGTGGCGACACGCGCTTTGGCCCCGCTCGCCGCGTAGAGATAGACCGCCAGTATCATCAACAGATTGTTGATGTGGATCATGAAGGGCGGCGGAAACCAGAGCTGGTCCGTGAACGCGCTGCGGTAACCGATCACCATCAGGACGACACTGCCGAGGATGACGACGGCCGCGATGCCCCTGCCGGCATCGCCCAGTCCTTCGCGAAGACCGGGCATCACCCGCTTGAAGAAATGTCCCGCTACCCAGAGCAGGATCCCGAGGATCATCAGAGTCATGCAGCCTCCATTGCGGCGATGGCCTCGGCCCTGGCGAGCGTCGCGCGGGCCGTGGCGACATGCAGGTTCTCGACGATCTTCCCGTCGACGACCGCGACAGCCTGCCCTGCCGCCATCGCTTCGTCAAAGGCGGCGATCTGCCGCTTCGCCAGTTCCACGTCGTCCGAGGACGGCGCGAAGACCTCGTTCGCTATGGCGAGCTGCGCTGGATGGATCACCGTCTTGCCGTCCATTCCAATCGCGCGACCCTGCTCGCATTCCGCGCGCAGGCCCTCATCGTCGTGGAACGCATTGTACACACCGTCGATACAAGCGATGCCAGCGGCCTTCGCCGCCATCAGGCACGTCTGAAGCGCCGTCATCATCGGCAGCCGGTCCGCGCGGAACCGGGCGCCGATTTCCTTCGCAAGATCGTTGGTCCCCATCACGAACCCGCCCACTCGGAGCGCTTCGGCGATGGCGAGCGCGTTCAGGCAGCCGCGCGGGGTCTCCATCATCGTCCAGAGTTCCTTATCCGGGACGATATCGGCCAGCGCGGCCACGTCGCCCGGCCCCTCGACTTTGGGCAGGAGCACCGCATCGCAGGCCATGTCCGCGACCGCCGCCGCGTCCTGCATGCCGCACTCGGTGCCGAGCGCGTTGATCCGCACGATCTTCATGCGGGAGCCGTATTCTCCCTCCGCGAGCGTTTCGCGCAGAAGCTCCCGCGCCGCGGCCTTCTCCTCCGGCGCCACGGCGTCCTCGAGATCGAAGATGATTGCGTCCGCCGGCAAGGACTTCGCTTTCTCGAGCGCACGCTCCTTCGACGCAGGAATGTAGAGGACCGTCCTCAGCGGCCGCGACGCCTGATTCATGATTCTCGTCCCTCGCAACTTTGTTGCGCGAAAGAGCATGACCGCGATCCTTCCTGCAAGCGTTTTTGCTGCGTCGCAGAAACGCAGGCTGAGCCGCGCCGGCGGCGCACGCGCCGTTAACCCTTTATCCGCGATCCGGAGGCATCGTTCGGGGGACTGAACTGACCGGACACGCCCTGTCCTGACCATCCGACGCCAGAAGGACCGCCTCATGACACGGGAAATCTATGCCGCCTCTCTCGGCTTCGGCATCCTGATCGCCGCTGCCGGTAATGCCTACGGACAGACGGACGGAAACTGCGGCATCCGCGCCCATGTGATGGAGCGTCTGGCCAATGCCTACGGCGAGACCCGGCAGTCGATTGGCCTTGGCGCGAACAACCAGATTGTCGAGATCTTCGCCTCTCGGGAAACCGGCACCTGGACCATCACCGCCACCACTCCCGGCGGCATCACCTGCCTCGTCGCGTCCGGACAGGCCTACGAGGCGCTGACAATTGCGGAAGTTTCGGGCGACGACGTCTAGGTCAGGGCGTCCCAGACAAGCTTGGTCCCGGTGATCGTGAGCAGCACGTAGGTCAAACCGAAGAACATGCGCTCTTCCACCAGCCGATGTGCCTTCACGCCCAACCACGCGCCGAGAAGCGCCGCCGGGGCGAGCAGAACGTTCGCCCAGAGCGTCTCGACGGTGAAGATCCCGAGGAACGTGTAGGCGACCGCCTTGAACACGTTCACAACGCCGAAGACCAGCACAGTCGTCGCCTGGAACGCGGTCTTCGTCAGACGCTGCGACAGAAGGTAGATCGCCACCGGCGGTCCCCCCGCATGGCTCACGAAACTGGTGAACCCGGCGGCAAGGCCGGTGACGAGCCCCGCGACCTCGCCCGCCGGCCGCTCGGCCGTGCGAATCCAGCCCCTGATCTGAGCGAGCCGGACGGCAACGAAGGCGACGGAGACAAGGCCTATAAGCAACCGGAAGACATCCGCGTCCGCGACCCGATAAAGCGCCACGCCAAGCGCGATACCTGGCAACGAGCCGAGGATCAGAAGACGCGCATCATGCCAGCTCCACCTGCGCCAGTAGGGCTTGAGCGTGGCCGCGTCGATAAGCATCAGAAGCGGCAGCAGGAAACCGAGCGCAAGGCGCGGGTCGATCACCAGAGCGAGAATCGGCGTCGCCGCGAAGGCCGCGCCGGACCCGAAGCCGCCCTTCGAGATACCCGCGAAAACGACCGCCGGAATGGCCAGCAGGAAGAACGTCGCGTCGAGCTCCATCCGACGAAAAACTCCCGTGAGATCGATCTCTTAGCGGTCTCAAGCGCTGGACGGAAGTGGTCTTTCCGGCGCCGGCTGCGGCGCAGCGGCCTTGCACGACCTGACCGCAGGCTCTAGGCATCCCCGCGAAATCCATAGGACCGGAGTGACAATCCATGGCCAGATCCAAGATCGCCCTTATCGGCGCGGGACAGATTGGCGGAACGCTTGCCCACCTCGCGGCAATCAAGGAACTCGGCGACGTCGTCCTCTTCGACATTGCCGAAGGCATCCCGCAGGGCAAGGCGCTCGACCTGGCGGAGTCCGGCCCTGTCGAACGTTTCGACGCGGCGCTGAGCGGCACGCAGGATTATGCCGACATCGCGGGTGCGGACGTGTGCATCGTCACCGCCGGCGTCCCGCGCAAGCCCGGCATGAGCCGCGACGACCTGCTCGGCATCAACCTCAAGGTCATGAAGGCCGTGGGAGAAGGCATCAAGGCGCATGCGCCCGACGCCTTCGTGATCTGCATCACCAACCCGCTCGACGCGATGGTCTGGGCGCTCCGCGAGTTCTCGGGCCTGCCCCACGAAAAGGTCGTGGGCATGGCCGGCGTCCTCGACGCCGCGCGGTTCCGTCATTTCCTCAGCCTCGAGTTCGACGTCTCGATGCGCGACGTCACCGCTTTCGTGCTCGGCGGCCACGGCGATACGATGGTGCCGCTCGTCCGCTACTCGACGGTCGGCGGCATTCCGCTTCCCGACCTCGTGTCGATGGGCTGGACCACGCAGGAGAAGATGGACGCGATCGTCCAGCGCACCCGAGACGGCGGCGCCGAGATCGTGGGCCTGCTCAAGACCGGGTCCGCCTTCTATGCCCCGGCCACCTCCGCGATCGAGATGGCCGAGGCCTATCTCAGGGACCAGAAGCGCCTTCTGCCCTGCGCCGCGTACGTTGACGGCGCCTACGGGTTGAAAGGCCTTTACGTCGGTGTGCCCACAATCATCGGCGCGACCGGGATCGAGCGCATCGTCGACATCAAGCTCAACAAGGACGAGCAGGTCATGTTCGACAAATCGGTCGATGCGGTGAAGGGTCTCGTGGAGGCCTGCAAGGGCATCGACAGCACCCTGGCCTGATCGGCGCGGCCCTCAGACCCGCCTGTCATCCATCCGACCCCGGTTTCGCTTCGCCGAAGCCGGGGTCGTCGGGCGCGTGTCTCCTGCACACGAATGCTCGTACGCCGCTACTCCTCCACCTCGTAATCGCCCGGCTCGATCTCCGAGGTGAACGCGTCCTCTTCCACACCCCATGAAACATAAAGGTAGACGAGAACCAGAAAGACGATCGCGCCCGCGACGGCCGCATACATGATCGTCTTGTTCGTCGTCCACTTGCTGTCTGCCATATCCGACCTCCCGGTGGTCTCGCATCAGTTGTGGCTCGCCAAGGCCGCCGTGGCGCTCAGACGGTCTCCGGCGGCACGCGGGATCCTATTGGCTGACCTCTTCGGGCGTTGCTGCGTCCTCTTCAGCCGCCCCTGCCTCGTCCGCGGCGCCATCCTCACCCGACATTTCGGAAGCTCCAGAGGCCGGCGCCTCACCAGCCGATCCGCCTTCCTCCTCCGCAGACCCCGATCCCGACATGGCGCTGTTCATCATCGTCTCGATCTCCTCGAGACGGCTTGCCCTCTCGGCGACATCCGACGTGAGGTTCGCCACCATGTCCTGCACTTCGGCGAGCTGCGCTTCGGCTGCAGAGACGGCTTCGCCGAGCGTCGCCTGCTGATTCTCCAGAGACGAGATGGTCTCTTGCAGAGAATTGCTGCGCTCCTCGAGCTGAGCCACCTCTTCCTGGTGACGCGCAAGCGCATCGCGCGCCTCGCTCTGCCGCGCAAGGGCGTCCTGCAGGCGCGCTTCCGCCTGTGACGCTTCCTCGGACAGACGCGCTGTATCATCCGTCAGGTTGGAGATCGTCTCACGAAGGTCGGCTTCTTCCGCCCGAGCCTCTTCCAGACGGGTGCCGATCTGCGCAAGCTCGTCCGTCTGCGCGGCGATCGTGTTGGCGAGGTCCGCCTTGCGATCCTCGAAGGTCGCGATTTCCTCGCGCATCGGCTGCAATTCCTCTTCGAGTGCCGTGACCTCCGCCTGCCGCTCGGAAACCCGCTCGCCCACCGTGCTGACCTCTTGCGAAAGCCGCTCCTGCTCGGTGGTCAGCGCATCGACATCCGCGGCGAGCTGATCGCGTTCCGCGCGGAGCTGTTCCGCCTCCGGCCCGAGCGCTTCGATCTCCGAGCGGAGTTCGTCCGCCGATCCGCCAAGCGCCACCTGTTCGTCGAGTTGACCCTGGAGCGTCTCGATCTCGGACGTGAGCGCCTCTTCGCGCTGTGCGCGAGAGACGAAAAAGTAGATGAATAGAAGGAGAACGACCGCTCCGGCGACCGCGATCAACATGATCGTCCGGCCGTTCGTCGATTGGTTCTCGGTGTCGGCCATGTCGGGACCCCCTTCAGTTTGCGGACTGTCTCTCGGTCACGTTTCGAACGCCCGGAGCACGAGCCGAGTTCCGGCGCACGCGTGTCCGCATCCCGCGACTCTCGTCTGTACACGGCGGCATACTGCGCTCGGCACCTTGTGTGATCACACTTTTATTGTTGTGATCACGAATGTCGGATTTTTCCCGGTAAGAACGCTTTTGCGACGAAAAATCGTTTATCGGCGCATCTCTCCTGTGTCATGGAACGAAAAATTCCACAGGACGGGAAAGAGTTGTGAACATCCACGAATACCAGGCGAAAGCCCTGCTTCGCGACTACGGCGCCCCGGTCTCCGATGGCCGCGTCGTGCTCCGCGCCGAAGAGGCCAAGACGGCGGCGGGCGAAATGGACGGGCCGCTCTGGGTCGTCAAGGCACAGATCCACGCGGGCGGTCGCGGCAAGGGGACGTTCAAGGAAGCCGACGCGGGCGAGAAGGGCGGCGTGCGGCTGGCCAAGTCGGTCGAGGAAGCGGCGGACGAAGCCAAGCGGATGCTCGGTCGCACGCTCGTCACCAAGCAGACGGGTCCCGCGGGCAAGCAGGTCAACCGCATCTACATCGAGGACGGGTCGGGTATCGATCGCGAGCTCTACCTCGCCCTCCTGGTCGACCGGCAGACTTCGCGCGTCTCCTACGTCGCCTCCACAGAAGGCGGCATGGACATCGAGGAAGTCGCGGCCTCGACGCCCGAGAAGATCCTGTCCTTCTCCGTCGACCCCGCCACCGGCTACCAGCCATTCCATGGCCGCCGCATCGCCTTCGCACTCGGCCTCGAAGGCCCGCAGGTCAAGCAGTGCGTCGCGCTCATGGGCACGCTCTACAGGGTCTTCGTGGACAAGGACATGGAGATGCTCGAGATCAACCCGCTGATCGTGACCGACAAGGGCGACCTGAAGTGTCTCGACGCCAAGATGGGCTTCGACGGCAACGCGGTCTACCGGCATTCAGACATCGCGTCCCTGCGCGACGAGACCGAGGAAGACCCGAAGGAACTCCAGGCCTCGAAATACGATCTCAACTACATCGCGCTCGACGGAGAGATCGGCTGCATGGTGAACGGCGCAGGGTTGGCGATGGCCACGATGGACATCATCAAGCTTTACGGCTCGGAACCCGCGAACTTTCTCGACGTGGGCGGCGGCGCGACGAAGGAGAAGGTGACCGAAGCCTTCAAGATCATCACGTCGGATCCGCAGGTGAAGGGGATACTCGTCAACATCTTCGGCGGCATCATGCGTTGCGACATCATCGCCGAAGGCATCATCGCGGCGGTGAAGGAGGTGGGCCTCGAGGTCCCGCTCGTCGTGCGGCTCGAAGGGACCAACGTCGACCTTGGCAAGAAGATCATCGCGGAGAGCGGACTCAACGTCATCGCGGCAGACAACCTGTCAGACGCAGCCGAGAAGATCGTCAAGGCGGTGAAGGGCTGACTCGGGTGACTCGCTTCCAGCGCATCAACCTCGGCATCGGTCTTGCGGCGCTCGCGCTCGTCGCCTCGATGGCCATCAGCCAGACCGGGACCACGGGTCGCCTGGGCACGTTCAGCGGCGCGGCCGGAAACCCGGCCCTCGGCACCAGATAGAATTCGAAGGAAAAGAAATGGCGATCCTCGTCGACGAAAACACCAAGGTCATCTGCCAGGGCTTCACGGGCAGCCAGGGCACCTTTCATTCCGAACAGGCCATCGCCTACGGCACCAAGATGGTCGGCGGCGTGACGCCGGGGAAGGGTGGCCAGACCCACCTCGACCTGCCGGTCTTCGATTCCTGCCACCAGGCCGTCGAGAGGACCGGCGCCAACGCGTCGGTAATCTACGTCCCCCCGCCGTTCGCCGCAGACTCGATCCTCGAGGCGATCGACGCCGGGATCCCGCTCATCGTCTGCATCACCGAAGGCATCCCGGTGCTCGACATGATGAAGGTCAAGCGCGCGCTCGAAGGCTCGGCCTCTATCCTCGTCGGCCCGAACTGCCCCGGCGTCATCACGCCCGACGCCTGCAAGATCGGCATCATGCCGGGCCACATCCACAAGCGCGGCTCGGTCGGCGTGGTGTCGCGCTCGGGCACCCTCACGTACGAGGCGGTCAAGCAGACCACCGACGTCGGCCTCGGCCAGTCCACCTGCGTCGGCATCGGCGGCGACCCGATCAAGGGGACCGAGCACATAGACGTGCTGGAATGGTTCCTCGCCGATGACGAGACCGAAAGCATCATCATGATCGGCGAGATCGGCGGTTCGGCCGAAGAGGAGGCCGCTCAGTTCCTCGCCGACGAGAAGAAGGCCGGCCGCTGGAAGCCGACCGCCGGCTTCATCGCCGGTCGCACCGCGCCCCCGGGCCGCCGCATGGGCCACGCGGGCGCCATCGTCGCCGGCGGAAAGGGCGACGCGGAGTCGAAGATCGAGGCGATGAAATCCGCCGGCATCGTCGTCGCCGACAGCCCGGCGGGGCTCGGAGAAGCCGTGTTGAAGGCAATCGGCTGACGTGCCAGCGCGCGCCGGACATATCAATGAGGTGGCACGGCATTTCGAAATGCCGTGCCACTCGGTTCCTGAACCGCGCGGCCCGCGCCTCGGGCGCGGGCAAGCGTCTTCGAAGGCCCTTTTTCCGCTCCAGATCCACCGGAGGGTGACCAAATGACCGACCAGTCCCCGAACGACCAGTTCCATGCCTCGTCCTTTCTGCAGGGCCACAACGCCGAGTACATCGAGCAGCTCTACGCGCGCTACGCCAACGACCCGAGCGCGGTCGACGAGGCTTGGGCCAGCTTCTTCCGAAATCTCGGCGACACCGAGATCGACGCCAAGCGCGAGGCCGCCGGCCCCTCCTGGGCGCGCGCCGACTGGCCGCCGCAACCCAGCGACGAATTGACGGCCGCGCTCGACGGGCAGTGGGCGGAGCCCGCCCGCCAAGTCGAGAAGATCAAGGCCAAGGCCGCCGAGACGGGCCACGCCGTGACCGACGAGCAGGCCCGCCAGGCGGTGCTCGATTCGATCCGTGCGCTGATGATCATCCGCGCCTACCGGATCCGGGGCCATCTCGTCGCACAGCTCGATCCCCTCGGCATGCGCAACGAGACCCCGCATCCCGAACTCGACCCGAAATCCTACGGCTTCACCGAGGCCGACATGGACCGGCCGATCTTCATCGACAACGTGCTCGGCCTCGAAATGGCATCGATGCGCGAGATCATCGCGATCGTGAAGCGCACCTACTGCGGCACCTTCGCGCTCCAGTACATGCACATCTCCGACCCCGAGCAGGCCGCGTGGCTGAAGGAGCGGATCGAGGGCTTCGGCAAGGAGATCGCCTTCACCCGCGAGGGACGGAAAGCGATCCTGAACAAGCTCGTCGAGGCCGAGGGTTTCGAGAAGTTTCTCCACGTCAAGTACATGGGCACCAAGCGCTTCGGCCTCGACGGCGGCGAGGCGCTGATCCCGGCGATGGAGCAGATCATCAAGCGGGGCGGCAACCTCGGCGTGAAGGAAATAGTCATCGGGATGCCGCACCGCGGCCGCCTGAGCGTGCTTGCCAACGTCATGGGCAAGCCCTACCGCGCGATCTTCAACGAGTTCCAGGGCGGCAGCTTCAAACCCGAGGACGTCGACGGGTCGGGCGACGTCAAATACCACCTCGGCGCGTCCTCGGACCGAACCTTCGACGACAACACCGTGCACCTCAGCCTCACCGCGAACCCCTCGCATCTCGAGGCCGTGAACCCGGTGGTCCTCGGCAAGGCTCGCGCCAAGCAGGACCAGCTTTTCGACTCCGAACGCATGGCCGTGCTCCCGATCCTCCTGCACGGCGACGCGGCCTTTGCCGGTCAGGGTGTGGTCGCGGAATGCTTCGGCCTCTCCGGTCTCCGCGGGCACCGGACCGGCGGCACGATCCATATCGTCGTGAACAATCAGATCGGTTTCACGACCGCACCGCATTTCTCGCGGTCCTCGCCCTACCCGACCGACATCGCACTCATGGTCGAGGCGCCGATCTTCCACGTGAACGGCGACAACCCCGAGGCGGTCGTGCATGCCGCCAAGGTCGCGACCGAGTTCCGGCAGAAGTTCCACAAGGATGTGGTCATCGACGTGTTTTGCTATCGGCGCTTCGGCCACAACGAAGGCGACGAGCCGATGTTCACGAACCCGGTCATGTACAACCGGATCAAGCGGCACAAGACGACACTCCAGATCTACACCGAGCGCCTCGTGGCCGACGGGCTCATCCCCGAGGGCGAGATCGAGGACATGAAAGCCGCATTCCAGGCGCATCTGAACGAGGAGTTCGAGTCCGGCAAGGACTACAAGCCCAACAAGGCCGATTGGCTCGACGGGCGCTGGTCGCATCTCGACCGCGAGGGCAACGAATACCAGCGCGGCAAGACGGCGATATCGAAGCAGACGCTCGAGGAGATCGGCCGCGCGATTACCCGCGCGCCCGAGGGCTTCCCGCTCCACAGGACCGTGGGCCGGCTCCTCGAAACCAAGAAGGCGATGTTCGACACCGGCGCGGGCTTCGACTGGGCGACGGCGGAGTCGATCGCCTTCGGCTCGCTCCTGCTCGAAGGCTATCCGGCCCGCCTCTCCGGACAGGACTCCTCCCGCGGCACGTTCTCGCAGCGGCACTCGGCCTTCATCGACCAGGAGACCGAGGAACGCTACTATCCTCTGAACCACATCCGCGACGGTCAGGCCCGCTACGAGGTCATCGACTCCATGCTCTCGGAATACGCCGTGCTCGGCTTCGAGTACGGGTACTCGCTCGCGGAGCCCAACGCGCTCACCATGTGGGAGGCGCAATTCGGCGACTTCGCCAACGGTGCGCAGATCATGTTCGACCAGTTCATCTCGTCGGGCGAGCGCAAGTGGCTGCGGATGTCGGGCCTCGTGATGCTGCTTCCGCACGGCTTCGAGGGTCAGGGTCCGGAGCATTCCTCGGCGCGGCTCGAGCGTTTCCTCCAGCAATGCGCCGAGGACAACTGGATCGTCGCGAACTGCACGACGCCCGCGAACTACTTCCACATCCTGCGCCGCCAGCTCCATCGCAGCTATCGCAAACCGCTGGTCCTGATGACTCCGAAGTCGCTCCTGCGCCACAAGCTGGCGATCTCGGATGCCGACGACTTCACGAACGGATCCTCCTTTCACCGCGTCCTGTGGGACGACGCCGAGAAGGGTCACTCCGATACGCAACTCGTCGAGAACAAGAAAATCCGGCGCGTCGTCATGTGCTCGGGCAAGGTCTACTACGATCTTCTCGAGGAACGCGACGCCCGCGGCATCGACGACGTCTACCTCCTGCGGGTCGAACAGTTCTACCCGTTCCCGGCTCTCTCGCTCGTCAAGGAACTCGAGCGCTTCCCGAATGCCGACTATGTCTGGTGCCAGGAAGAGCCGAAGAACCAGGGTGGATGGACGTTCATGGAACCCAACATCGAATGGGTTCTGACGCGCATCGGGGCGAAGAAGACACGACCGAGCTATGCCGGCCGGCCCGCGGCAGCCTCGCCCGCAACCGGCCTCGCATCGGCACACAAGGCACAACAAGCGGCGCTCGTGAACGACGCGCTGACACTGAAAGGGATCTGAGATGAGCGTAGAAGTCCGCGTCCCCACGCTCGGGGAAAGCGTCAGCGAGGCGACCGTCGCCACCTGGTTCAAGAAACCGGGCGACAGCGTGTCGGCCGACGAGATGCTCTGCGAACTCGAAACCGACAAGGTGACGGTCGAGGTCCCCTCGCCCGCCGCGGGGACGCTGGGCGAGATCGTCGCGGACGAGGGCGCGACCGTCGGCGTCGACGCGCTTCTCGCCACGATCGCGGAGGGCGGCGAAAAGCCCGCCGCCAAGCCCGAGAAGAAGCCGGAACCGAAGGCACAACAGGCTGGTGCCTCCAAGCCCGCCGCGACCGGCGGTGGCGGATCGGGCATCGACGTCATGGTGCCGACGCTCGGCGAAAGCGTGACGGAGGCGACGGTGTCCACCTGGTTCAAGAAGCCGGGCGACGCCGTCGAACAGGACGAGATGCTCTGCGAACTCGAAACCGACAAGGTGTCGGTCGAGGTTCCCTCGCCCACCTCCGGCATTCTGACCGAGGTCATCGCGCAGGAAGGCGAAACCGTGCAGGCGGGCGGCAAGCTCGCGACCATGTCGACCGAAGGCGGCGCCCCCGCGAAGCCGGCGGACGACGAGGCCGAAGCCGCCGCTGCCCCGGCCTCCGAGAGCGGGCAGAAAGACGTCGAGGACGCGCCGAGCGCGAAAAAGATGATGGCCGAGCGCGGTCTCTCCGCCGATCAGGTGCAGGCTTCCGGCAAGGACGGGCGGATCATGAAGGAGGACGTGCAGAAAGCCGTCGCCGCGGGTACGCCCGCTCCGCAACCCGCGCCTGCGCCCGAAGCGGCTTCGATCCCGCGCGGCCCCGTCGCCGCCGAGGACGCCGCCCGCGAGGAACGGGTGAAGATGACCCGGCTCCGGCAGACCATCGCCCGCCGCCTCAAGGACGCGCAGAACACCGCCGCGATGCTGACCACCTACAACGAGGTGGACATGAGCGCGACGATGGACCTCCGGAAGGAATACAAGGACCTCTTCGAGAAGAAGCACGGCGTTAAGCTGGGCTTCATGTCGTTCTTCACCAAGGCCTGCTGCCATGCGCTGAAGGAAGTGCCCGAGGTCAACGCCGAGATCGACGGCACCGACGTCGTCTACAAGAAATTCGTGCACATGGGCATCGCCGTCGGCACACCCACGGGCCTCGTCGTGCCCGTGGTGCGCGACGCCGACCAGATGTCCTTCGCCGCGATCGAGAAGAAGATCAACGAACTCGGTGCCCGGGCCCGGGACGGCAAGCTGTCGATGGCCGAGATGCAGGGCGGCACCTTCACGCTGTCGAACGGCGGCGTCTACGGCTCGCTGATGTCCTCGCCGATCCTGAACCCGCCGCAGTCGGGCATCCTCGGCATGCACAAGATCCAGGACCGGCCGATGGCCATCGGCGGTCAGGTGGTCATCCGCCCGATGATGTATCTCGCGCTCAGCTACGATCACCGGATCGTCGACGGCAAGGGCGCGGTGACGTTCCTCGTGCGCGTCAAGGACGCGCTCGAGGACCCGCGCCGGCTGCTGATGGATCTCTGAGAACCGGCGATGGACCCTGCCCCGCAGCCGTGTAGGGTGGGGTCCACGTCAACCTAGCGGAACCAAGGCCATATGTTCACCGACGAACTTTCCATCCTCCTGATCTACGGATTGCTGACGGCGCTCCTCCTCGTGGGGAAGGTCACCGGCATGATGGCCCGGCTCGACATGGGCTATCTGCTCTCGTCCCGCGACGAGCACCGCACGCTCGAGGGCATGCTCGGCCGCACCGACCGGGCACTGAACAACTCGGTCACCGCGCTCGCGCTCTTTGCGCCGCCGATCCTCGCCCTCGCCGTGAAAGACAACTTCACCGGTGAAAGCCTGCTCGCGAGCCAGGTCTTCCTGCTCGCCCGGATCGTCTACGTGCCCGCCTACGTCTTCGGCATCCGCGGCCTGCGCACGGCGGTCTGGCTGGTGGGCTTCCTCTGCACCGTCGTCCTCTACTTTCTCGCTTTGTGAGCCACCGTGACCCGCGCCGCCCATCAGGATATCGACGGCCTTGCCGAAACCCTCGAACAGCGCGCCGAGATCGAGGGGCTGGCCAAGGGCGTCCGCATCGGCGCACGGCGCCAGATCGTCCGCTGGGCACTGCGCTGGGGGCTCGCCTTCGGGATCGCCCTCGTCACCACACAAGCCATCGGCGCCTTTCGCTGGATCCCCGTCCTCGTCTCCGGTTTCGCGCTCCTGTCCTTGCTCTCGATCTTCCTGATCCGGGCCCGCGCGAAGCGGAGCGTCGCGGCGGCGCGAGCCGGGATGACAGGGGGCGAGGTCACACTTTCCGAAGCCGGACGCACCCCAAGAAAGGACCGGCTTTGACTTGCGTGCGTTTCATCGGTCTGGAAACGCGAAAAGCGAGGTATGCCATGGATCGCCCCCTTCCCATCATCATCCGTCGCGACGACCCCGATATCCAGAACTGGGACGACCCCCAGCACGGACAGGTGAGCTTCCGCCTGCTCGTCGACGGCGCGGCCGGCCCGAGTGAAGGAGTCGTGCAGGGCATCGCGATCTTCGGCGCCGATGGCTTCGAGAATCCGCACCGGCACGACCGGCCGGAAACCGTCCATCTCCTCGAAGGTACCGGCACCGCCCGCCTCGGCGACAGGGAAGTCGACCTGAACCCGGGCGACACGGTCTTCGTCCCCGCGGGGACGATCCACGAATGGCGCGCCGGGACCAACGGCATGCGCCTCCTCTTCACCTTCCCGGCCGACCGCTTCGATGACGTCGCCTACCGCTTCGGGGCGGACGCATGACCCCGGAACTCACCGCCCTCGCCTTCGCCGGACTGCTTCAGGTCGTGCAATACGTCCTGATGTCGGTTCCGGCGAATCTCGAACTCGGCACGCGGAGGACGCTGTCGCCACGTGACGGCGTCGATCTCACGAACAAGGTTTCGCCCCGCACCGGCCGCCTGATCCGCGCGCTCGACAATCATTTCGAGGGGTTGATCCTCTTCACCCTCGCGGTCGTCGTCGTCACGTTGTCCGAACAGTCAACCGCCTTCACCGCGGCGATGGCCTGGATCTACCTCGCCGCCCGCATCGCCTACGTGCCCGCCTATGCCTGGGGCCTCTCGCCCTGGCGGTCGCTGATCTGGGCCGTTGGCTTCTTCGCGACCGTCCTCATGCTGCTCGCGGCCCTCGTCTGATGCAGACCCGGAGCCATACGATATCCAGACGCGGTCCAGACGCGTACCAAATGCCGGAAAACGCCCCAAGGAGACCCCATGGCAAGCTATGACGTCATCATAATCGGCAGCGGCCCCGGAGGCTACGTTTGCGCCATACGCTGCGCTCAGCTGGGTCTGAAGACCGCCTGCGTCGAGGGCCGCGAGACGCTCGGCGGCACCTGCCTGAACGTGGGCTGCATCCCGTCGAAGGCGCTGCTGCATGCCAGCCATCAGCTCCACGAAGCCCATGAAAACTTCGAGAAAATGGGCCTGATGGGCGCGAGCCCCAAGGTCGACTGGAAAAAGATGCTCGCTTACAAGGACGATGCGATCGCTCAGAACACCAAGGGGATCGAGTTCCTCTTCAAGAAGAACAAGGTCGACTGGATCAAGGGCTGGGGCTCGATCCCGGAAGCCGGAAAGGTGAAGGTCGGCGAGGACGTCCACGAGGCAAAGACCATCGTGATCGCCACCGGCTCCGAAGCCTCCTCTCTTCCGGGCGTCGAAATCGACGAGAAAATCGTCGTCACCTCCACCGGTGCGCTGGAATTGTCGAAGGTTCCGAAAAGGATGGTGCTCATCGGCGCCGGCGTCATCGGACTCGAGATGGGCTCGATCTACAGCCGTCTCGGGTCGGAGGTCACGGTCGTGGAATACCTCGACCACATCACCCCCGGCTTGGACGCCGAAGTGCAGCGCAGCTTCAAGCGCCTCCTGGAAAAGCAGGGCCTGAAATTCATCATGGGCGCCGCTGTGCAGGGCGTCGACGCGACGAAGACAAAGGCGAAGGTGTCCTACAAGCTCCGCAAGGACGACAGCGACCATTCGCTCGATGCCGACGTCGTCCTCGTCGCCACCGGCCGCCGCCCCTTCACGGATGGGCTCGGCGCCGAGGAGTTGGGCGTGACCATGTCCCCGCGGGGACAGATCGAAACCGATGCTCACCGGCAGACCAACGTGAAGGGCGTCTTCGCAATCGGCGACTGCATCGCGGGCCCGATGCTCGCCCACAAGGCCGAGGACGAGGGCATGGCGGTCGCCGAAACCATCGCGGGCCAGGCGGGGCATGTGAACTACGGCGTCATCCCCGGCGTGATCTACACCCATCCCGAGGTCGCGACGGTCGGCAAGACCGAGGAGCAGCTGAAGGAAGAAGGCCGCGCCTACAAGGCTGGCAAGTTCTCTTTCATGGGCAACGGCCGCGCGAAAGCCAACTTCGCGGGCGACGGCTTCGTGAAGATACTGGCCGACGCCGAAACCGACCGCATTCTCGGCGCCCACCTGATCGGACCGATGGCGGGCGACCTCATCCACGAGATCTGCGTCGCGATGGAATTCGGCGCCGCCGCCGAGGACCTCGCCCGCACCTGCCACGCGCACCCGACGTATTCCGAAGCGGTGCGCGAGGCGGCGCTCGCCTGCGGCGACGGCCCGATCCACAGCTGAGCGCCTTCAGCTTTCCAAAAGACCGCCGGGGTCCGGGGGCAAAGCCTCCGGTCACCTGCCTCCACAGGAGTCAGCGCGGCTCGGCCAGCATCCGCAGCCCCTGCGTCACGTCCGCCCGGACCGCGAGCCTCAGCCCCGGCTCGTCCCCCGCGCGGAGCGCTGCGAGGATCAGCCGGTGGTTCTTCGGCGGCTCGGTCCGTCTGAGCCGCCCGTAGAGCGCGCGCATCGTCGGGCCGAGTTGCAGCCAAACCGTTTCCGCCATCGCAAGCATCGCCGGAGCCTGGGCGCGCAGATAGAGCGTCCGGTGGAACTCGAGGTTCGTCCGGATGTAGCCCACCGCATCGCCCTTCGCCGTCGCCTCGGCGATCGTCGCGTTGATCGCCGTCAGCCGGTCGATCAGCGCCAAGTGCGCCCGCGGCAGCGCCCGGCTCGCGAGTTCCGTCTCGATCAGCGCTCGCAGCGCCGCCAACTCCTCGATCCGTTCGTTCGAAAGTTCGGGCGTGGATACGCGCCCGGAGGAAGACAGAGTGAGCGCGCCCTCCGCCACGAGCCGCCGCACCGCCTCCCGCGCCGGCGTCATGGATACGCCGAACTCGCGCCCGATCCCCCGCAGCGTCAGCGGCTGACCCGGCGCGGTCTCCCCATGCAGGATCCGCGTCCTGAGCGTCCGGTAGACGCGGTCGTGCGCCGCGGCGGACGTATCGGAGGGGCGGGCCTGAAGCAGCATGGAAACAGTGTGATCGGTGGCAGCGGTGCGGTCAATTGCCGAAGCGGTAGCGGTGGAGCGCCGAGCCCTCGCGCCTGAGCCAGGCCCGCGCCGCGCGATGATCGCCGTAGAGACGTGCGACCGCCGCCCAGAAGTCCGGCCCATGGTGCATGTGGACGAGATGCGCCACCTCGTGCGCCGCGACGTAGTCGAGCACATGCGGAGGCGCCATGATCAGCCGCCAGGAATACATCAGATCGCCTTTCGAGGAGCATGATCCCCATCGTGAGCGCGTATCCCTAAGCGTGATCCGCCCGACCTCCCTGCCCAGCGCTCCGGCGTGCCGGGCCGAGGCCGCGCCCAGCCGCTCCCGCGCGAGCGCCTTCAGAAAGGCCGCGACCACCGGTCCCGCATGACGTTCGGGCGCAAGAATGCACCCGTCCTCGATCCGCGCACTCCGGCATCTTGCTCCGACCACGCGCAGCACGCGGCCCTCGACCGGCAGTTCCGCGCCCGGCGCCACGTCCATTTCGTCCGGCCGTTTCGCAAGCTGCCCGCGGATCCAGTCCGCCTTCTCGAGCGCGAAGTCCATGGCGTGCCGTTCGGAAGAATGGCGCGGATAGGAAACGGTCACCCGCCCGTCGAGCCCGGACACCCGCAGGGACAGGCGGCGGGCGCGCCCGGACGGTCTCAGCAGAATGTCGATCGGGGGGTTGCCCGGCAGTGTCGCGCGCGCCATATGCCACTCCGTTGCGGCCTCACGCGACCTTACCGGCGTACCTCCGGAAGGGCCAGCGGGAAAGGCTTTGACAGGGGGTCGCGCTTGTGGCACTCGGCGTCGATCCCGATCCCAGGAACGACTGAAAAGGTGAGCCTAATGCCCAAAGAGGAATGGGGCACGAAACGCGTCTGTCCGACGACAGGCAAGCGGTTTTACGACCTGAACAAGACCCCGATCGTCAGCCCCTACACGGGGGATGTCGTACCGCTCGACACCGGCAAGACGAGCCGGATGATGGTTGCAGACAAGGCCGACAAGGACGCGCGCGAAAAAGAACCGGCCGAGGACGAGGAAGTCGTCCTTGAAGAGGAAGAGTCGACGGACGTGAACCTAGGCGACGACGTTCTCGAAGACGACGACGACGACAACGTCTCGCTCGACGAGATCGCGGACGTCGGGTCGGGCGACGAAGACTGATCGTCCGATTTTTCGCTTGAAACGGGCCGGCGCCTTCCTTAGAGAGCGGGCGTCGGCGGCAGGCTTCATGGGCCTTCGACAGACGGGGCCATAGCTCAGTTGGGAGAGCGCTTGCATGGCATGCAAGAGGTCCGGGGTTCGATTCCCCGTGGCTCCACCACCTCATACTTCATTCTGAAGATCCGGCGGGAACGGCCTGAGAGAATGGCTCCGGTCACGCGGGTCCGTCATTATTCGAGATACTCCCCGCCACGGGTTCTCAGCTTTTCGTCGAATTCGTAGAGAAGTGGCCTGCCCGTCGGGATCTCCACGCCTGGAATGTCGTCGTCGGCAATGTCGTCGAGGTGCTTGACGATGCCGCGCATGCTGTTGCCGTGCGCCACGACAAGGGGAACCCGGCCGGCCATCAGAGCGGGTTCTATCCGGACCTGCCAGTACGGGATCATCCGCGCGATGCAGTCCTCGAGGCTTTCCGTTCTGGGCAACTCCTTGTCGGGCAGCTCCGAATACCTCGGATCATGGCCCGGAAAGCGCTGGTCGTCGTCGTCAAGCGCTGGCGGACGCGTCGAGAAGCTCCGCCGCCAGAGGTGGACCTGCTCTTCTCCGACCTCTTCCCGCTTCGCATCCTTGTTCTCGCCCTGAAGGGCGCCGTAGTGCCTTTCGTTCAGCCGCCAGTGGCGCTCCGTCTCGAGCCACATCAGATCGAGTTCCTCGAGCACGATCCAGAGCGTCCGGATGGCGCGCTTCTGGACCGACGTCAGGCAGAGGTCAAAGCTCACGTCATGCGCCCTGAGGCGCCGCGCAGCGTCGCGCGCTTCGGTGACTCCGGTGTCCGAAAGATCGACATCCGTCCAGCCTGTGAACCGGTTGTCGCGATTCCAGACACTCTCGCCGTGCCGGAGCAGAATGAGTTGCGGCATCTTGCTTGGGCCTCCGTCAGCAATCATCGATTGTCTGTCGCAGCGCAAACGCGCCGCGACCGTTGCGGATCCCGGTTCCCGCGATTGAGGAACCGCAGGGGGGCGTTTGCGCGTTGCTGGTAGGAGAATCCGACGGTCGTGTCGGTGAGGCTAACCGGCGGCGACGGCCGAGATCAGGGGAGACGCATTGCGGGCGCTCATTTTCGATATGGATGGTGTGCTCACGGACACTGCGGTGGCACATTTCACGGCGTGGAAAGAGGTCTTCGACGCGGTTCTGGAGGAGCACGGAAAAGCGGAATTCACGCGCCGCGATTATCTGGACCTGGTGGACGGCGTCCCGAGATACGACGGCGTGAGGAACCTCCTCGCCTCGCGCAGCATCCCGCTTCCGGAGGGCGAGCCCGACGACGAGGGGCTTTCGAGCGTGCGCGGCATCGGGAACGCCAAGAACCGCCGCTACCATGAGTGGCTCGAGCGAAACCCTGTCCCGGTCTTCGAGGATGCCAAGGCTCTGATGGCGTGTGCGCGCCGCGATGGACTGCAGCTCGCCGTCTACTCGGCCAGCCGGAACGCGGAACGCGTGCTCAGGAGCGCGGGGCTGCACGGCAGCTTCGACGTCACGGTTGACGGTCGCGTTGTCGAGGATCTGGGTCTCGAGCCGAAACCGGATCCCGGGCAGCTCCTCGAGACCGCAAGCAGACTGCGGTGCCGTCCCGAGGACGCGGTCGTCCTGGAGGATGCGCTTTCGGGAGTCGCCGCCGCGTCAGCGGGTCGGTTCGGCTTCACCGTGGGGGTGAATCGTCAGGACGAGGATCGCACCGCGCAGCGTCACGCGCTACGGGCAGCGGGCGCGGACATCGTGACGGCGGATTTGCGCCAGCTGACGCTCCCCGACCGGTCCGGACTTCGGAGGCTCAACCGCCTGCCGTCGGTGTGGGACCGCGCTCCGGAGATCTCGGAGCGCCTCGACGGCGAGAATTTCTCGGTGTTCCTCGACTACGACGGAACGCTTTCGCCGATCGTGGACGACTACCGCGAGGCAACTGTCCCCGCAGAAACCGTCGAAGCCGTCCGGCGCCTGTCCCGGACATGTCCGGTCGCCGTGATCAGCGGCCGCGATCTTTCAGACGTGCGGGACCGCGTCGGGATCCAGAACGTCGTCTACGCCGGCAGTCACGGCTTCGACATCGCGGGGCCGGACATGCAGGAGCGGCCCGAGGAGGCGGAGCGCTTTCTCGAGCCCATCGCGCGTGTGGCCGACGAACTTCGCGAGGCGGTGTCCGACATTCCCGGCGCGGAGGTGGAGCAGAAGACGTTTTCGGTCGCGATACATTTCCGGCAGGTTCAGCCGCACGATGTCGAGAGGCTCGACCAGCGCGTCGCAGAGACCGTCCGGCGGCACGAGGTGCTGCGGCGAAGCCGCGGGAAGAAGGTGATCGAGGTTCAACCGGTCGCCGACTGGGACAAGGGCCGTGCGGTAGAGTGGCTCCTGGCGCATACCGCGCTCGGGGAAGGCCGGAGGTTTCCGCTCTATGTCGGCGACGATCTGACTGACGAGGACGCCTTTTCGGCTCTTTCGGAGCACGGGATCGGGATCGTGGTGCGCGGCGGGGTCCGCTTCACCCTTGCCGACTACGCGCTCGAAGACCCGCAGGACGTGCGACGCTTCCTCCTGTGGCTCTCCGACCGGGAGGCGCAGGCATGAGCAACTGGGTACTGTCCTACGACGACGCGGACACGGAAACCGAAGGACTGCGGGAAACGCTTTGCGCCCTCGGCAACGGCTACATCGTCTCCCGTGCCGCATCCCCCGATTCGCGGGCCGATGACGTGCATTACCCCGGAACCTACCTCGCGGGGGGGTACAACAGGCTGATCTCCAGGGTAGGGGACCACGAGATCGAGAACGAAGATCTCGTCAACCTTCCCAACTGGCTGCCACTGTCCTTCAGGATCGACGGGACGGACTGGTTCGGACCGGGCGATCTGGACGTGCTCGACTACCGGCAGGAACTGGACCTCCGGTCCGGACTCCTCCGGCGCCGTCGGCGTCTGCGGGATCGCGAAGGCCGCGTGACCCGATGGGAGGAGCGCCGGCTGGTCTCCATGCATGACCCTCACCTCGCCGCGCTCTCGGTGACGCTCACGCCCGAGAACTGGTCGGGCAGGATGGGCGTGAGATCCGGCCTCGACGGGAGCGTCATAAACTGGGGCGTCGAGAGGTACCGTTCACTGGAAGGACGGCACCTCGAGACACTGGACACGCTCTCGGAGGAGGCGGGACTCCTCGGGCTCCGGTCGCGCTTCGTGCAGGCACGACGGGAGGTGGCCTTGGCCGTGCGGACCAATGTCACGCTCGACGGGGCGCATGCCTTGCCATCCGAGATCGAAGTCCTGCCAGATCTCTGCGCCAGCATTTTCGAGGTGGACGTCAAGGAAGGCCGTCCCGTCGCGGTCGAGAAGATCGCCGCCTACTTCAACTCCAATGACCACGGGATCAGCGAGCCGCTGAGCGAGGCCCTCGCCCATGTGCGCCACGCGCTGGATTTTCGGGAACTCGCCACGCAGCACGAGACAGCGTGGCGCCACCTCTGGGAAGAGTTCGACATCAAGATTGGGAGCGAAGAGAATTCGTCAGCGCAGCTCAAGCTTCGCCTGCACATCTTCCATCTTCTCCAGACGGCGTCGGGGCATTCGGTCGATACGGATGTCGGCATGCCGCCACGGGGGTGGCATGGCGAAGCGTACCGCGGCCACATCATGTGGGACGAGCTGTTCATCTTTCCCTATCTGACGCTCCGGATGCCGGTTCTGACGCGGGCGCTGCTGCGTTACCGCTCACGGAGGCTCGACGAGGCGCGGCGCGCCGCGCGCGAGGCGGGCTTCAGCGGTGCGATGTTTCCCTGGCAGAGCGGCTCGAGCGGCCGTGAGGAAAGCCAGAGGGTTCATTTGAACCCGAAGTCGGGTCGCTGGATCCCCGACAACTCGCACCGGCAGCGCCACATCGGCTCGGCGATCGCCTACAACGTCTGGGAATACGTTCAGGCGACGGACGACAGGGCCTTCCTACGCGACTACGGGGCGGAACTGTTCTGCGAGATCGCGCGGTTCTGGGCGAGTGTGGCCGAAGAGCGCCCTGACGGCCGGTACGGGATTCGCGGCGTGATGGGGCCTGACGAGTTCCACACGGCCTATCCGGGCATCGATCCCAGCACCAACGGTGGCCTCGACAACAATGCGTACACCAACTTCATGGCCGCCTGGGTGCTGTCCCATGTCGACGATGTGCTCGAACTCATCCCATGGGACGAACGGCAACAGCTTTGCGATCGCCTCGACCTCACGGAGGAGGAGCTGAGGCATTGGGAGGATGTCAGTTGCCGGCTCTTCATGCCTTTCCACGACGACGGCATCATCAGCCAGTTCGAGGGTTACGAGAAGCTCGAGGAGTTCGACTGGGAGAAGTTCAGGGCCGACTACGGAAACCTGCAGCGCCTCGACAGGATCCTCGAAGCCGAGGGCGACGACCCCAACAACTACAAGGTCTCCAAGCAGGCCGATGTTCTGATGATCTTCTACCTGTTCAGCCGCGAGGAGATCCAGCGCATCTTCGAGCGCATGGGATACTCCTTCGGCGGCGATAACATCTTCGACAACATCCAGTACTACATGAACCGCACGTCCCACGGCTCGACCCTGTCCTGGGTCGCGCATGCCTGGGTTCTCGCCCGCGCGGACCGGCAGACCTCGTGGGAGCTTGCCCTGAAGGCGCTCGACGCGGACGTCTCCGACATTCAGGGCGGCACCACGCCCGAGGGCATCCACCTCGGGGCAATGGCGGGAACGGTCGATCTCGTGCAGCGGTGTTACACCGGGCTCGAGCTTCGGTCCGAGGCGCTGCTGCTCAATCCTCGCCTGCCCGAGGAGGTGGAGCGGCTGGAGGCGACGGTGCGATACCGCGGGCAGGTGCTCGACCTCGATATCACGCAGGACTGTCTCAAGGTCTCGAGCCGGATCATGACCGCCTACCCCGTGACAGTCTCCTACCGCGGCCAGAGCCGCCAGATCAGCCCGGGTCAGTCCTTCAACTTCAGGCTGATCCCGGAGATCAAGCCGGATCGCACCGCGCGGGAGCGCGCACAGGAAAGGGTCGGCGAATACACCGGCTCCAGTGACGCCTAATCACGCCCCGGCAGGGCGGAGCGAATCCACTTCATCTTCGCGATCTGGCCGATCACGAGCGGAATAAGGCTTCCACCAGCGATCAGGACCCAGCCTTCGAGGCTGGGGGCGACCGTGCCGAGCACCGGGCTCAGTCCGGGCAGATACGCCGCGGCGAGCAACAGCACCACGCCGATCGCGATCGCGAGCCACACGTAGCGGTTCATCGTGACCTCGTTGCGCAGGAACGGAGCATCCGCATCGCGCATGTTGAAGACATGCCAGAGCCGGGCGAAGCCGAACGTCAGGAAGGAGATCGTCACCGCCTCTTCCGCGTCCATGCCGAGCTGAAACGCAAGCCAGAAGACCGCCAGAACCGATCCGCCGATGAGCGCGCCGTAGGAGCCGATCACCGTCCAGTGGCGTCGGGTGAGGATCGGTTCGTCAGGGTCGCGCGGGGGGTTCTTCATCACGTCCGTCATGCTGCCGCCCACGCCGAGGGCGAGCGCGGGAAAGACGTCGGAGACAATGTTGATGTAGAGAATCTGGAGCGGCAGAAGCGGAAGCGGCGCGTTCAGAAGCGCCACGAGCGAGACCGCGAAGATCTCGCCCGTGTTGCCCGAGAGCATGTAGATGACGAACTTCCGGATGTTGCCGAAGATCACGCGCCCCTGCTTGATCGCCTCGACGATGCTCGAGAAGGAATCGTCCAGCAGCACCATGTCCGCCGCCTCGCGGGCGACCTCTGTGCCACGCTGACCCATCGCGACGCCGATGTCGGCCTTCTTGAGCGCGGGAGCGTCGTTCACGCCATCGCCGGTCATCGCGACGACCTTGCCCGCGTCCTTGTAGATGCGGATCAGATCGAGCTTCTGCGCCGGGTCGAACCGCGCAAGGATCGGTGTCTTCAGAAGCGCGCGCTTCTCTTTCTTTGAAAGTTCGTCGGCGCTCTTCATATCGGTGCCGACCAGCGTCTTCGCCTTCTTTGCGTCGTCGACGAGCCCGACCGCTTCGGCAATGGCGCGGGCGGTGCTCGGTTGGTCGCCCGTCACCATTACCACCTGAATGCCAGCCTTCCGGGTGTCCATGACGGCCTCGCGCACCTCTTTCCTTGGCGGATCGAGCAGGCCGACCAGACCGATGAGGGTCAGATCCTTGTAAGGCTTCCCGGTCTTTCGCGAGACCGTCTTTTCGGCGAGAGCGAGGGCACGCAGGCCTTCGAACGCCAGTTCGTCGTTCCGGTCCAGCCAGGCCTGCTTCTCGTCGTCGGACAGGTCTTCCTCGTCGCCGTCGCGGAAGACGCGCGACGACACATCGATCACGGCTTCGGGCGCCCCCTTCACCGCCACCCGGATCTTGCCGTCGCTCTTGTGGAACGTGGCCATCATCTTGACGGACGGGTCGAACTCCTCGCGCCGGACTTCCTCCATGTCCGTTGCAAGGTCATCCCGCTCCAGCCCTGCCAGACGCCCTCCGGACAGCAGGGCCACCTCCATCGGATCGCCTGTCCCACGCTCGTCGGACCCGGCCTTGCCGAGTTCGGCCGAATTGCAGAGAACGGCTACTTCCAGAGCCCGCCGGAGTGCCTCGTTCTCACTTGTCTCGATCGTCTCTCCGTCGAGCTTGAAGTCGCCGCCCTCTTCCTGAGGCACCTCGACCGTACCGGAGGAAAGCGCGACCCGACTGAGCGTCATCCGGTTTTCGGTGAGCGTACCGGTCTTGTCGGTGCAGATGACGTTCGTCGCCCCGAGCGTCTCGACGGCCGACAGGCGCTCGATCAGCGCGTTCCGGCGCGCCAGGCGCCACATGCCCCGCGCGAGCGCGATACTCGCCACGATCGGCAGACCTTCGGGCACCGCCGCCACGACCAGCGCGACCCCGGTCTCGACCATGAGAAAGAGCTCACGGCCGGAGAGGATGCCGATGACACTGGTGATCGCGGCCACGATGACTATGACGATAAGAAGCCGCCGTGCCAGGCGATCGAGCCGTTTCTCGAGAGGAGTCTCCTCCTCCTCCGCTTTCTCGGCCATCTCGGAAATCCGGCCGAGCTCCGTCTCCATCCCGGTCCCGACGACCACGCCAGTGCCAGAGCCGTTGCTGACGGACGTTCCCTTGAACACCATGTTGCTGCGCTCTGCGAGCGGCGCACCGGCATCCACGGGCTCCACGGTCTTTCCCTGCGGGACGGACTCCCCCGTCAGCGCGGACTCGTTGAGCCGCAGGTTCGATGCCTCGACGAGCCGCAGATCGGCAGGCACCACCTCGCCCGCCTCGACCAGAACGATGTCCCCCGGAACAAGACCGGCGGCGTCCGTTTCATCGACGTCTCCGTCCCGTCGCACGCGGGCCGTCATCCGTTCCATCTCGCGAAGCGCCTCCATCGAGCGGGTCGCGCGAAGCTCGGTGAAAAAGCCGACGCCTGCGTTGATGAGGATCGCGACGAGGATCGCGAGAGCCTGAACGGTTTCACCAAAGACGAAGGACAGGGCCGCGGCGCCGAAGAGGATGGCGAAGATCAGGCTTTTGAACTGGTCGACGAAGATACGCCATGTCGGCTTTCGCTCTGCCTCTTCCAGCTGGTTCGGACCATGCCGCTCGAGACGCCGACTGGCCTCATCGGCGGAGAGGCCGCTCTCTGCGTCGACCTCCTGCGCCTTCAGGACGTCCTTGACCGGTTGCGCATGGGGTTCGGCGGCCATACTGCCCACTCCGTTTCTGGTTCATCAGGAACAGAACGCGTCAGGAGGAAACCAGGTTCGGCGCGTCGCCCTCGATGAAGCCTTCCATGTTCTCGCGGGTAGTGTCGAGAATGCGTCGGACGGCCTCGCGCGTGTTGAACGCGGAATGCGGCGTGATGACGACGTTGCGCATCCGAAGCAGGATGTGGTCCGCCAGCAACGTGTCGAGCGCCCGGTCCCGCTCGATATAGGTGCGGAGCAGTTCCGCCTCTTCCCGCACCACGGGTTCCTCGGGAAGAACGTCCAGACCGGCAGCTGCGACCTTGCCCGACGCCAGCGCCTCCAGAAGGGCGTCGGTGTCGACGACCGTGCCCCGCGCGGTGTTGATGAGGATCGCGCCGTGCTTCATCTTCGCGAACTCTTCGGTCGAGATCATGTGCCTGGTCTTGTCGTTGCCCGGCACGTGAAGCGATACGATGTCCGACCGAGAGAGAAGATCGTCCATCTTTACATAATCGAACCCGATCTCCCGCGCCGCCTCCTCTCGCGTCTCGATGTCGAAGCCGAGAACGTCCATGCCGAAGCCACGCGCGATGCGGGCGGCGTGAAGGCCGATGTCGCCGGTGCCGACGATCCCCATCGTCTTGCCCTGAAGATCGAAACCCGCGAGTCCGCTTTGCGTGAAGTCTCCCCGGCGGGTCCGATCCACCGCCTCGACGAGCCGGTGGCTGATGGCGAGCAGGAGCGCGAAGGCATGCTCGGCCACCGTGTTCTTGCCGTAGCTCGGGACATTCGACACGGCAATGCCGTTCTCCTCGCAGCATTCCAGGTCGATGTGATCGACGCCCGTGGATCGCGTCGCGATGAAACGAAGATTGTCGAACGTCTCGAGGACCTCGCGCGAAAGATCGGAGTAGATGAAGACCGAGATCGCGTCGGCGTCCTTGTGCTGCTCCGCAGTGTCCGGGTCGAGCGCAACGTCTTCGAACGCCATCTCGTGGCCTTCCATGGCCGAACCGAGAACGTCGCGCTCCCAAGGCTCCATTTCATAGAACACGATCTTCATCCGCCGTTCTCCGTGTTGCGCTCCGCCGCAGCGACCTCATTCTTCACCGGCAGAAAGCTGTCGGGGCTCACCGAGATCGACCCGATACCGTTTTCCACCAGAAACCGCGCGAGTTCGGGATGGTCGCTCGGCGCCTGCCCGCAGATGCCGGTATGGACGCCAGCGTCCCGTGCCTTCCCGAGAAGCTCCCTGACCGCCGCCTTCACCGCAGGATCCCGCTCTTCGAACAGCCGCTTGAGCCGGTCGCTGTCGCGATCGACGCCGAGGACCAGTTGCGTCAGATCGTTCGACCCGATCGAGAACCCGTCGAACCGCTTCGCGAACTCGCCCGCGAGAAAGACGTTCGCGGGAATTTCCGCCATAACGTAGACGGCCAAGCCATCCTTGCCCCTGACCAGCCCTTCCTCGGCAAGCACGGCGAGCACCCGATCGGCCTCGTCCAGCGTCCGGCAGAAGGGGATCATGACCACGATGTTGTCGAGGCCGATCTCCTCGCGCGCCATCCGGACCGCCCGGCATTCCAGCGCGAAACCCTCACGATAGTCATCGTCGTAGTAGCGCGAGGCGCCGCGCCAGCCGAGCATCGGGTTCTCCTCGGCGGGCTCGAATGCCGCGCCGCCGATCAATTCGGCGTATTCGTTCGTCTTGAAATCGCTCATCCGGACGACGACGGGATCTGGATGATGCGCCGAGGCGATCCGCGCGATGCCGCGCGCCAGCGTCTCGACGAAATAGCTCTGCTTGTCGGGATACCCCTGCGCAAGAGCCTCGATGCGCTCCTTCGCCTCCTTGTCCTCGAGCGTTTCGAACCGGACCAGCGCCATCGGATGGATGCGGATCATGTTGCCGATGATGAACTCCATCCGCGCGAGCCCCACCCCGTCGGTTGGCAGCCGCCACCACCTGTAGGCCGCAGACGGGTTCGCGAGGTTCACCATCACCTTCGTTCGCGTCTCGGGCACTTCGCCGAGATCGATCTCCTTCTCCTCGAACGGCAACTCGCCATCGTAGATGATCCCCTCATCGCCCTCGGCGCAGGACACCGTGACCATCTGGCCGTCCTTCAGCCGCTTTGTCGCATCTCGCGCGCCGACGACGGCGGTGAGCCCCATCTCGCGGCTGACGATGGCCGCGTGGCTCGTGCGGCCGCCGTGATCGGTCACGATGGCGGATGCCTTCTTCATGATCGGCACCCAGTCGGGATCGGTCATTCCGGTGACGAGTACCGCTCCGTCCTCGAAGCGATCGATCTCGTCGGGGCTCTTGAGCCGCAGGATCTTTCCCGTCGCGATCGAGTCGCCGATGGACAGGCCCCGGACGATCTCCTCTCCGCGCTGGGCCAAGCGGAAGGTTCGCAGGCGGCCCACGTCCTTGCGCGACTGCACCGTCTCCGGTCTTGCCTGCACAACGAAAAGCTCCCCGGTTTCGCCGTCCTTCGCCCATTCCATGTCCATCGGCTGGCCGTAGTGCGCCTCGATCGCGGCCGCCCATCGCGCCAGGCGAAGCACCTCCTCGTCATCGAGAACGAAGCTCGTCCGCTCCTCCTCGCTTGCCTCGACGGTCGTGGTCTCGGACGCTCCTGTCCCGTAGATCATCTTGCGGGACTTCCGCCCGCGCGTCTTCCCGACGATGGGCCGGATCGCGGGCTGGTCCAGGAGCGGCTTGAACACATGATATTCGTCGGGGTCCACAGTCCCCTGGACGACGGTTTCCCCAAGGCCCCACGCCCCGGTGATGAGCACCGATCGAGGGAAGCCTGTCTCGGTGTCGATCGAGAACATGACGCCCGAGCAGGCGAGGTCGGATCGCGCCATCTGCTGCACACCCGCCGAGAGCGCGACCGACATGTGATCGAAGCCGTTCTCCTCCCGATACGCGATGGCGCGGTCGGTGAAGAGCGATGCGAAGCAGCGCTTGACGGCGTCGATCACGTCCGTCTCGCCACGGATGTTCAGAAAGGTCTCGAGCTGCCCCGCGAAGCTCGCCTCCGGCAGGTCCTCGGCCGTGGCGGAACTGCGCACCGCCACGTCGGGATCCTCGCGTCCGAGCCGGGTCGCGAGATCGCCGTAGGCCTGACGGACCGCAACCGCGACCGGTCCCGGCATCTCGCCGTCGAGGATCAGGTCGCGCACCTTCTTGCCAACGCTGGAAAGGTTGCTCCGATCGTCCTTGAGCTTGCCTATCGCATCAGAGAGACGGCCGCGCAGATCGTTCTCGTCCAGAAACAGCCAGTAAGCGTCAGCGGTCGTCGCGAAGCCGGACGGCACGTTCACTCCGGCCCGCGCGAGACGGGTGATCATCTCGCCCAGCGACGCGTTCTTTCCTCCGACGATCGCACCGTCGCTGCGACCAAGACTTTCGAGGCTTCGGACGTAGACCGGTTCCTGCGTCACGGCTTCTCCTTTCGGTCGTCACCGCGGCTCTTCTTCGCGGTCGTGTCGTCGTCCTCACCGACAATGCGTTCCGCACGCTCGGCCACCTTCGCGTAGTCGGCGCGCCGGGCCCATTCGGCGTGCTCAGCGCGTTCGGCGAATTCGGCGCGGGCCACCTTCCCGCCCTTGTCCGAACGTCCCTCCTTCGCCCGCCGTTCCACCGGCGACGGGCCGTGATACATGCGGTCGGCGAGGTATCTGCCGCGGAAGTGCTTGTACGCCTCGACGATCAGGAGCTTCGTCAGGGTGATCGCGAGGAGGATCCCCCAGGTTCCGAGCGAGACCGGCGTGATCTCGAGAACGCCGCGCCAGCCGGGGATGAACATCGACACGATGTGGATGCCCTGCGCCGCAAGGACGGCGCCGACGAGGAGCAGGTTGGCGCGGAGCGGGATCCGGAAGGCCGATCGCGTCTCCGAGCGCACGTTGAACGCGTGGACGTTTTCGAACAGGACGAGAAGGAGGAGAAGCAGGTTCCGCGCGTCGAAGGTCGTGAAGTTCATCTCCTCGGTCAGGAAGTAGAACACGCCGAATCCGACGAGCCCCATGTAAAGACCGGATGCCAGGACCTCTTCGATCATCAGCCGGTTGAAGATCCGCTCATCAGGGTCACGAGGGCGCCTCTCGAGCACGTCGGGCTCGCCCTTCTCGAACGCAAGTGCCACGTCCTGGATGCCGTTCGTCACGAGGTTCAGCCAGAGAAGCTGTACCGGCGTGAGCGGCAACGCAGTGTTGAAGATCACCGAGAGCGTGAAGAGGACAAGCTCCGCGACGCCCGTGCTGATCAAGAGCCAGACCACCTTGCGAACGTTGTCATAGGCGATGCGGCCTTCCTCGATCCCATTCACAATCGAGGCGAAGTTGTCGTCGGTCAGAATGAGGTCCGCTGCGTTGCGGGCGACATCCGTTCCGCTCTCACCCATGGCCACGCCGATATGCGCGGCGCGAAGCGCCGGCGCGTCGTTCACGCCATCTCCCGTGACAGCGACGAAATGGCCCGCCTCCTGAAGTGCGTCGACGATCGTGGTCTTCTGACTCGGCTCCACGCGGGCGAAGATCTTGGCCTTGAGAATATGCCGGCTGCCGCTGGAGTCTCCTGTCTCGCGCCGTCCGATGTCGCTCCCGGTCGCGACGTCGTCCTCGTCCTGCGCAATGTCGATTTCCCGACCGATCGCAAGCGCCGTGCGCGGATGATCGCCCGTGACCATGCGGACCTCCACGCCCGCGTCGTGACACGCGGCGATCGCCCGCGGCACCTCCTCGCGCACCGGATCGATCAAGCCGACCAGCCCGTCAAAGTGCAGGGTGCGCAACGCGTCCGGATCCTCGCTCTCGGCCACGCTGTCCTCCACGTCGCCCGAGGCCGTGGCGAGCACGCGATAGCCTTCTCCGGCGAGGGCCTGCTCGCGCATCTGCACCCTGTCTTCGTCCACGTCGCACATCCCGGTCAGGGTCTCCGCAGCACCCTTGACGTGGGCGACGATCCTTTCATCGTGCTCGTTGAAACTGACCGCGAAGCGGCGCTCGGACTCGAACGGAACGGCGCCCACCTCCGGAAATCTCTTCTCCAGCTCTTCCTTCGACGTCCCGAACTTGCGCGCGAGCACGAGGAAGGCGACGTCGACAGTGTCTCCGCGGGTGCGTACCTCGTCGTCCTCGACATCGAAGCTTGCTTCGTTGCAGAGCGCCCCTGTCGTCACCAGGTCCCGGAGCCACACTTCGTCGTCGGGGTCGATCTTCTCGCCGCTGCGAGAGAAGCCGCCTTCCACACCGTAGCCGGCTCCGCTCACCTCGATGTCTTCCCCGTCGAGCGGGCGGATGCGCTGAACCGTGAGCTTGTTCTCCGTGAGTGTCCCGGTCTTGTCGCTCGCGATGAGCGTGCAGGCGCCTAGCCCCTCCACCGCCGGAAGCTTGCGGACGATCACGTTTCGCTTGGCCATGCGGTTCGAGCCGATGGAGAGCGCGACGGTTATGGCGACGGGCAGCCCGGCCGGAATCGCCGAAACGGCGAGTGCGACCGCGAGGAAGAATATCTCGGTAGGCGCCGTTCCGCGCAGCGCCTGGATCAGACCGAGAACGACGATGACGACGAGGACCGCGACCGCGATCACACGCGTGAAGCGGCGGACCCGAATGACGAGGGGCGGAACCTGCTCTTCTTCCGAAAGCGACTCCGCGATGCGTCCGATTTCGGTCATGGTGCCAGTGCGGCAGACGATGCCCACGCCGCGACCGCTCGCCACCGTGCTTCCGGCATGAAGCAGCGTCGCACGGTCGCCAAGCGGCGTTTCGGGATCGAGTTCCGCCTGCGCGCGCTTTTCGACAGGGGTCGACTCGCCTGTCAGGAGCGACTCGTCGGCGCGCAGATCCTGCGACCGCAGCAGACGGATGTCGGCCGGTACCGCCGCGCCCGACTTCACCGTGACGAGATCGCCCGGTACGAGCGCCTCGCTGTCGACCTCCTCGCTTTCACCCTCGCGCGTCACCGTGGCGGTTATCCGCATCACCTCCTGAAGCGACTGAGCCGCGCTTTCGGCCTTGTATTCCTGATAGGTGCCGAGACCCGCGTTGAACGCCAGAACCGCGAAGATGAAGGCGGCGTCCTCGAAATTGCCGATGAGGAGCGATACCGCCCCGGCGATCAGCAGGATATAGATCAACGGATCCTTGAACTGCCGGAGAAACGTCTGGAACAGCGTCTCCCGCTGCCGCTCGGGCAACTTGTTCGGCCCGAAGCGCTCCTGCCGCCGTTCGGCCTCCTTGTCCCGCAGCCCCTGCCGCGTGTCGGCCTGGAGTATATCGGCAGTCTCTTCTGATGATTCGGCGTGCCACGGACGGTTCGAAACGGCGTCCGCGTCGGGAAGGCGCGTATCGCTCATCGAGCGTCTCCGGTCCGTCCTTCGTCCGCTGTCCTCATCCCGACGCCACCGCGGCCCGTTATTTCGCGACGAGGCGAACGGCCTCCCGAACCATCTGCGCGGCGTATCCCCATTCGTTGTCGTACCAGGCCATCACCTTCACGAGGTCACCCGCGACGACCTGCGTCATCGTCAGGTCGACGATGGAGGCGCGTGCGTCCTGGATGATGTCGGATGACACGAGAGGCTCATTCGTGGCACCCAGAACGCCGCGGTAGCGGTCGCTGTCCGACTCCTCTTCAAAAATCCGGTTGATCTCGTCCACGCTCGTCTCGCGTTCGGTGACGATGGTGATATCGGCAATCGAACCCGCGGGGATGGGCGCCCGGATGGCCACACCGTCGAAGCAGCCCTCGTACTGCGGCAACGCCTTTGTCGTCGCCTTCGCGGCTCCCGTGGACGTCGGCACGAAGTTCACCGCGGCGGCCCGACCACGGCGCCACTTGCTCGCCGGGCCGTCGACGATCGCCTGCGAGGCCGTGTAGGCGTGCACGGTGGTCATCACCGCCTTCTTCAATCCAACCCGGCGTCCGACGACCTCGATCACGGGCGCGATGCAGTTCGTCGTGCAGCTCGCCGTCGATATGATCTCGTCACCGCCGGACTCGTTGACGCCGTGCACGACGAAGGGAATGTCGCCCTCGCCTTTGGCCGGAGCGGACAGGATCACGTGCTTCGCCCCGGCTGCGATGTGCTTTTGAAGGTCGGGCTTCTTCGTGAAGACACCCGTGCATTCGAGCACGAGGTCGATGTCCATCTCCTTCCACGGGAGCGACGCGGGATCCTTTTCCGCGAGAACGCGGTAGCGCTGATCTCCGACGATCAGGTCGTGCCCCTCGTGAGTCACCTCTTGGCCGTAGCGCCCGTAAACGGAGTCGCGTCTGAGAAGATAAGCGAGGTTGTCCGGCGAAGCGATGTCGTTCACCGCGACCAGTTCCAGGTCCGGAGTTTCGTGCACGATCTTCAGGGTCGCCCTGCCGATCCGTCCGAGGCCGTTGATCGCGATGCGCGCCGCCATTGGCTTTCTCCGCTTCTTGTAGGTCCGTCTCACAATTCGAGGACACCGAGTTTGTTCCTCGCGCCTCGTGCGCCTACTCGGAAAGGCCGAAATCGACCGGGTCGAATGGCACGAGGGTTTCGATCTGGTCGGAAGAGGCGATCGTTTCGATGGTCGCCTGGTCGCCGTCGAAGCTGAGAAGATCAAACGGCACGACGACGTCGGATCCCCCGAGGCCGACGAAACCGCCGATTGAGATGATGACGTGCGTGATCTCGTTGCCATCGACGATGAGGTTGGAGACGCTTCCGATTTCTTCGCCGATGGCGTTCACCACTGTCGCCTCCTGGAAGTCCTCGACGAGACGGTATCGCTCGGCGATGGACGGTACGGAGGTGGCGTCGGACGCATCCGATCCTGTCTGCGCGGACGCTGCAGCGGTCAGGAATAACGCGACGACGGCCGTCAGACCCGTCGTCACTTGTCTGCTGGACATGACGCCTCTCCGGTATGAGCTTCTTCGACAGAACGGCGCACGGCGCCCTACGTTCCAGATGTTTTGAAAATGGCGGGTCCGAGGACGCTTCGGCCATGACGGAGCCAGCAGCCGCGCTCGGGGCAACGACGCGCTCTGCCCGGAAGCGTGGCGCAATTGAAGACAGCGCGAATTCGGCCGCGAAGGCCCGGTCAGCGGACCGCCTGAAGGTTTTTCGGCGCCGGACATTGCTCGACAAGACGCTCGACGTCTTCCTTTCGGCAGAGTTCCGTGCCCGGCGTAAGAAGCGTCGCGGCCGCCGTGGCCACGCCGTTCCGCAAGGCTTCCGTCCAATCCCCGCCTTCGGACAGGGAAAGGCTGAACCCGCCCATGAAACTGTCTCCGGCACCGATCGCGCTTTTTTCCACGACGCCAGGCGGCGGTCCCTGCACGAGCCGATGTTCGGCCGTGACGAGGAGCGCTCCTTCCGCGCCTTCCGTGACGATCACCGCCTTCGCTTCATCCCGGCCTACCCTTTCGGCGGCCCATCTGGCCGCGCCTGCGGGCCATGAGACGTTTTCTCCTGCGAGGCCGCTCACGGCATCGCCGGTCTCCCGAAAGACGAAAAGACCTTTCTCCAGAGCCGGCTCGACCCCGTCATGGGAGTCCAGAAGGAAGCGCGCGTCCGCGTCCCGGCATATCTCGGCGGCACGTGCCCAGAAATCCGGTCCGGCTCCGTCTGGCAGGCTCCCGCTTCCGACGACGTGACTGCCCTCGACAACGCACCTCCGGAGCAGGTCGAGGAGAGCGTCCACATCGTCCGGCCGGAGCGTCGGGCCTGGCGTGACGAAGCGCATCACTCCGCCTGTCTCTTCCTCGCAGACGTTGAAGACCTCTCTCGTCACCCCGGAGATGGGCATGCGTTGGGCCTGCACTCCTTCGCGGTCGAGAGCCTCTGCCAGCTCCTCCCCGGTTCGCCCTCCCGCAGCAAAAAGCGCCCGGGTCTCTCCGTTCAGTCTGTGGATCACCCGCGAGACGTTGATGCCGCCCCCGCCGGGATCGAGGCGCGGCGGCTTGCAGCGCAACTTGGGCCCCTTCCTGAATTCCCTGGTCGTCGTCCAGACGTCGAGGGCCGGATTGGGAGTGAGCGTCAGGATGCCACCAGTCATGCCGGTCGCCTCGAGGTTTGGCGGAAGCGTCTCAGACTCCGGTCGCGTACCAAGGCCATGCGATCACGATCACTCCGAGCCAGAAGAAAAGCAGGACGAGGATGGCCAGCCCCAGAGCGGCTCCGGCAGGCGCGTAGGGCCACATCCCGGTCCGGCGGTAAATCCCGCGGTTGCGGGTGTAGGGCCACGTCGGCAGCGCGAGGACGGCAATGAAGAAGAGCAAGATGAGAAACCAGAACCACAGCACGCCCATGACGCATCCTCCATCGCATGTGTTCGTCGTCCGGAACGGCAACGGGAAGAAAACGTCTCGGGTTCCGGCGCGCGATCGAGATGCCGCCTGCTCGGACTGGCGAGGCGCGCGTCTCCTGTGGGCGACAGGCGATCCGGGAGCGACGTTGCGGCGCTCCCGGTCCATCTGGCGAGCGTGGCCGTGCGCGACTTCAGCCGATGGCCCTTCGTCGGAGCACGTCCCGAAGATCTTCGATCTGCTTTCCCTCGATCGAGACATAGAGGAGTTCCATGTTCGTCCGCTCCCTGACCATCTCGCCGGGGAACGGCAGGTACGACAGCTCGCGCGAACCGAAGGACGGCGAGGCGGTGCCGACCTGCCATTCCGTCGTCAGCCGCACGTCCACGAGCTTGAGCGACGGGCCGCCGCCGGAGCCTGGCTTTTCAAGCGGGACGCCCGCGAGGCGGAGATAGCTCATCTTGTCCCTGGCCTGCACGAAGCCGTCGATGAACTGGGCGGTCAGGACCTGAAGCTCGGCGGCCTCGTCCGGCCCGTGCATGTGGGAATGAAGGTGCTCGTCCGGGCGGTTGTGGTCGTGCGGAGGACGATGGCGGTCGTGATGATGGTGGTGCGCGTGGTCGTGCGGCATGTCATCTCCCATTCGCGCGGGTGGTCCAGCGCTTGCCGTCACGGGCTTCGTCGTAGTCGCCCATTGGAAGGCTGACCGGCTTGTCGATATGGACCTTGTGCTTGCCGAGCGTGCCATTCGAGACCATTGCGCCGAGGACGTCCACGATCACCCGTGTGCCCAGAAGCGCGGTGATGTCGGAGGTGTCGTAGGGCGGGGAGACCTCGACGAGTTCCATGCCGCAGATGCCCTCCGCCGCGACCTTCGACGCCAGCGCCAGCGCCTCGCGCGGCAGGAAGCCGCCAGGTTCGGGCCAGCCGGTGCCGGGAACGAAGCCGCAGTCGATCGAGTCGATGTCGAAGGACATGTAGACCATGTCCACCCCGTCCCATGCCATCTCGAGCGCCATCTCTGCGGTCCGGTCGATGCCCATCCGTTCCATGTCCGACATGGTGATGATGTTGGTGTTGCGCTCGCGCGCGACCTTCACCGCCTCGCGCGGGACCTGCCAGCCGCCGATGCCCACCTGCACCAGGTTCTTCGCGGGGACATTGGGCAGGTTCGTCGAGTGGAACCACGGCGTGGTGTGCATCCGCTCGTCGAGATCCTTTTCCTGAATGTCGGCATGCCGGTCGAAGTGGACGATGCCGATCTTCTTTGAGGTGCATTCCGCGATGCCGCGCACACAGGGGAAGCCGATGGAATGGTCGCCGCCGATGATGATGGGGAGCGAGCCGGAGGAAAATACGTGGGACACCGCGCGGCTGATCTGGTCGAAGGTCTTCTCGATGTTGCCGGGAATGGTGAAGATGTCGCCCGCGTCGCAGAGCGACATCTGCTCGCGCAGGTCGACGCCAATCTCGTAGTTGTAGGGGGTATAGAGGGCGGAGATCTTGCGCACGCCCTGCGGCCCGAAGCGGGTGCCGGGGCGGTAGGTGGTGCCGCCGTCGAACGGTGCGCCGAGCACGGTGGCGTCGTAGTGGCCGACCTCGGTCACGTCTTCGGTATAGGGCGCCTTGAGGAAGGTGTTGATGCCGGCGTAGTGCGGGAGTTCCCCCCGCGCGAAGGTGGGGATCGAGCGGTCCTCGATGGACCCGGCGGCGGTGAGGCCCATGCGGAGCGCCCAGGCCTTTTCCTTCTCCCATTCGGAGCCGGGAATGTCGGCCTCGGCCCGCGCGGCCTTCCAGCCCAGGAGCTTCGTGAGGTCCGGGTGGTGATGACGCCTGTCCCCGCGGGGACGGTCGGCGGGGTGGTGCGAACGCGAACGTTCACGCGGGCTGAAGAACATGGGTTTCCTCCTGAATGGTCTGGTAGGGGATGCCCCCGTTGCGGGCATCGAAATCGTAGGTGATCGTCGCGCCGTAGGCGTCGGGGTCGGTCGGATCCCAGCGGGGCTTGTCGAAGACGATCACCCGGTCGCCGAGCTTGAAGCCTTCCTCGAGATCGTGGGTGACCATGAAGACGGTCATCCCGGTATCCCGCTGAAGTTCCGTCAGAAACGCGTGCATGGCGAGGCGGGTACCGGGATCGAGCGCGCCGAAGGGTTCGTCGAGGAGCAGGATGCGGGGCCGCGCAGTGAGCGCCTGCGCAATGGCGAGGCGCTGTTGCATCCCGCCCGAGAGGGCGGTCGGGTAGGCGTCGCCCATGTGACCCAGGCCGATGCGGTCGAGCGTCGTCTGCGCCCGGTCGCGCGCGTCTTTTCGCTTTGCGCCGGACAGCCGGCCCCAGCGGGTCGGGAAGGCCTCGGCGGCGACGACGTTTTCCCGCACGGTCATGTGCGGGAAGACGCTGTAGCGTTGAAAGACAACGCCTCTTTCGCGGCCGGGCTCGGTCGCGGGGGGCAGGTCGTCGATGCGGATCTCGCCCCGCGTGGGCTGTTCCTCGGCCAGCAGAAGCCGCAGGAAGGTGGACTTGCCGCAGCCCGAGGCGCCGACGATGGAGATGAATTCGCCCTCGTCCACCTCGAGGTTCACGCGCTCCAGGATCGGCCGGGGGCCATAGCTCTGGAACAGGTTTGTCACGGTCACGAAGGCCACGGAAAGCCCCCCGGACCCGGCATGCGGAACGCATGTGTATCGCGTATGCATTTCATGCGCATGAAATGCATCACAGCCCCGCTCCGGCCCAGGGGTAGAGCCGGCGCGACAGGCGGCGCAGCGCCCAGTCGATGACGAAGGCGAGAACGGTGATCCAGATGACGTAAGTCAGGATCACATCCATTGCGAGGTAGCGGCGGACGAGGAAGATCCGGTAGCCGAGCCCGAGGTCCGAGGCGATGGCCTCGGCCGCGATCAGGAAAAGCCACGCGGGCCCGAGCGAGAGGCGGACGGACTGTATCAGGCGCGGCATGATCTGCGGAAGCGCCACGCGGAGCGCGATGACGAGGGACGAGGCGCCGAGGGTTTCGGCCTTCACGATCAGTTCGCGCGGGATGTCGACGGTGCGCTGGCTCATGTCGCGGATCAGGAACGGCGTGATGCCGATGACGATGAGGACGACCTTCGACAATTCGCCGAGCCCGAAGACGATGAAGAGGATGGGCAGGACGGCGAGCGGCGGGATCATCGACAGGACCGACACGAAGGTGGCGAGGCCCGCACGGACATGCGGCAGGAGGCCGATCAGGAGGCCGGTGACGAGGCCGATGGTTGCGGCGATGGCGACACCTGCGGCCAGACGGGCGAGGCTCGCCGCGGTGTCGTACCACAGCAGGATGCGCCCCGTGCGCCTGTCGCCCTCGGTGAAGAGGCGGGCGGCGGTGTCTGCGATTGTGGCGGGCGACGGCAGGAGGCGGTCGGAGGGGTTCACCGCCAGGCGGGCCTCGGAGGCGACCATGTAGGCCACGAGCGCCAGCGCGAAGGGCAGGAGCGCGAGGAAGAGCGCGAGCGCGCGGCCGGGGCGACGGTTGATCAGGCGCATGGGAAGTTTCCCGGCCCGCGCCGCAGGAAAGCGGATCGCGCCTGCCCGAGGTGGGCGCGCCTATCGCGCCCGCCCGGGGGGCGGGCAGGCACGATCCGGGGCTGACGCCCCGGAAGACCTTCAGGATCGCACAGCATCCGTCGGTGTCGCCTTGGATCGCTCAGAGCGCCCCGTCCGCGGCCATCTGCATGTAGGTCGTGTCGAACCGGAACTGGACGTTCATCGCGTCGCCGGTGGTCGAGCCGTCGGGATAGGCGACGCCCACGAAGTCGGGCGACGGCGCGCCCTCGCCGAGGATGCCCTTGTCGAACAGGAACTCCGCCACGCTGACCATCGTGTCCTCGAGCGCGGGGTCGGAGGTGAAGGCCACGGCTTCGGCCGGGGTCCAGAACATCTTCGTCGACTCGAGCTGCGCCCTGTAGCCTTCGAGGTCGGTGCCCGAAGCCTCGGCGAGCGCGGTCAGCACCTCTTCGTCGCCCGCCTGCATCAGCGCCATGACCTCGTACCAGGCGCCGACGAGCGCGCGGCCGAAATCGGGGTTGGCCTCCAGCGTCGCGGTGTTCACCACCATGAGGTCGATGATCTCTCCGGGGATGTCCGAGGAATCGAACAGCATGGTCGCGCCCGGTTCTTCCATGATCGTCGAGACGAGCGGGTTCCAGGTCACCACGGCCTGCACGTCATCGGTGGCGAAGGCCGCGATCATGTCGGCGTCGGAGGTGTTGAGGACGCCCGCGAGGTCGGCCTCCGAGAGGCCGACGCTGTCGAGGCCGCGGGCGAGGAGGTAGTGGGAGACGGAAAGCTCCACGAGGTTCACGGGCTTACCGGCGAGGTCGGCGAGCGTTCCCTCGCCCTTCAGGATCACCGCGTCGTTGCCGTTCGAGTAGTCACCGACGATGAGCGCGGTGGTGTCGACGCCGGACCCCGACGGGATCGACAGCGTGTCCATGTTGGTGGCGGTCACGCCGTCGAAGGCGCCGGCGGTGTACTGGTTGATCGACTCGATGTAGTCGTTGATCTGCACGATCTCGACATCGATCCCATATTTCTCGGCCCATTTGTCCATGATGCCGGAGTCTTCGAGGTAGCCCCAGGGCATCCAGCCGACGTAGATCGACCAGGCGACGCGGAACTCGGTCTTTTCCTGGGCATGGGCGGCGCCGAGGCCGAGCGCGAGCGCGGCGGCGGCCGTGGCGAATAGACGGTGTGCGGTCATCGGTCGTGTTCCCCTTGCGGCGTTCCGCCCGTGGCGCGAAGAGAGCGGCCGGGAGCGGAACGAGGAGAGGCCGGCCGGCCCGCTGCAGTACTCTCCCGGGCTTTTGCCCCGCCGTGTACCCGCCCCGAATTTGCCTGGCGGGCGGCATCTCTCGGACCAGACCCTCGGGAGGAGAGATGAGGCGGAACCCTAGACACCCTGCGCCTCCACCTTCGCGCGCGCGGTCGGGTGCGAACAGGAAAGCGCCCGGGATCGATGCCGTAGCGCGGGCTTGTGCCCGTTTTTCGAGCAGTCTGGCGCCTATGTGGTGATTTGCGCAGCAGCCGCTTGGACACCGATGACGGAGGTGCAAGCCTCGGCGCATGAGCCTGCCTGTCACTTCCCCGTGGTACAGCGCCGAGTCGCTCGACGACCGGACGATCCTCATCACCGAGCCGCGGGTGCATGCGATCTTCTCGGCGAACATGCATCTGGTGCTTGGACGCGACGCCGACCTCCTGATCGATTCCGGCATGGGCATCGCACCGCTCAGGCCCTTCGTCGACAGACTCCGGCCCGACCGGGGCCGGCCGCTCATCTGTCTCTCGACGCATACCCATGTCGATCACATCGGGGCGGTGCACGAGTTCGAACACCGGCTGGTGCATCCGCTCGAGACGGAGGACATGGCGCGCCCCGCGCCCCACTCACTTCGGAGCGCCGACATTCCACGGAGGCTGCGACAGCTTTTCCTCGGGGCCGGCTATCCGCCGCTCTGGGAGCTTCTCGTCGATGCGGTGCCGGAGCCGGGCTACGATGTCGACTCCTACCGGCTGAAGGGGGCGCCCGCGACTGGAGTGATCGGCGACGGCGAGGTCATCGACCTCGGCGACTGGCGGGCGGAGGTGCTGCACCTGCCGGGGCATTCACTGGGTCAGGTCGGACTGTGGCATGCCGGAACTGGGACACTCTTCGGGGCGGACGCGATCTATGACGGGCCGCTGATCTGGGACGGGCCGGGGATGTGCGTCGGCATGTACGCCGCCACGCTGCGGCGGATCGCGGCGCTGCCGGTAAGGCGGGTGCATGGCGGGCACGACCGGAGCTTCGGGCCCGAGCGGATGCGGGAGATCGTCGAGCGCTATCTCGCGGTGTGGGAGGCGTAGCGCGGGCGGCGCGGTCGCGGCCTGCGTCTGTCAGGCAAGATGAAGTGCGGGAGCATCGAGGCGGAGCCGCTCGGCGGCACGGGGGCCGCCGAAGGCATGGCCGAGGAGGATCAGTCCGGCTTGGGTCTTTTCGAGAACCGGGATGCCTTCGTCGAACGGGTTCGTGGAGAGGTCGGCGATGCCCGTCGCGCCATCCCAGTGGCCGAGCGCGTAGCCGGTCGCGAAGTGGCGGGCGAGGCCTTCGGGGCGGTCGCCGTGGGCCAGCGCGTCCCTGATCTGCGTCGTGGGCAGCGCGGCCGGGTCGCCCATGGCGAGCAGGAAGAGGGTGTCGGACTGGACGAGGATGCCCGCGAGGTCTCCGGCGACGACGCGGGTGGCGGTGAGCGGCGGGCCGGGGACGTGGCGCCAGAGTTCGCGGTAGTCGGCATGGACCCCGTCCTCGATCAGGGCGCAGTCGGTGTCGAAACGCATCCTTCCCGCATCGACGGTATCGGGCGTTCCGTGCCAGTTGATCTCGCGGGTCCAGGTGCAGACGCCGCCGGCGACGTCGATGGTGCCGGCGAAGCCTTCAGCCCGCATCAGCGCCAGCAGGGAGACGGCGGGAAGCTCATCGAGGCAGGCGGCTCCCGCAAGGTCCGGGCGGTCCAGAGGCACGCGGATGTCCGCGTACAGAGCCCCGGCCTGGAGCCAGTGCACACGCGTCGTCGTGTCCTCGATCCCGGGCGCCCGGATCCACTCGCGCCGCCAGTGCCCCTGAAGGTCGGCCTCTGCGATCACGCGGCGGCTTTCGACGCGCCCCAGTCGCGCATCGCGGCGACGATGGCATCGGTGGGCAGAACCGCGCCCGCCTGGAGGTATTCCATCGCGTTGAGCGAAGCCTGGTGCGCCTCGGGAGAGGTGCCGCCCACGCTGTCGGCGGCGACGCGGACGAAGTAGTCGTGCTGGTGAGCGTCGACGAAGGTGTAGTGGACACAGACGTCGGTCATGCCGCCCACGAGGATCAGCGTCTCGGCCTTGAGGCCCTTCAGGAGGATTTCCATCTCGGTACCGAAGAAGGCCGAGTAGCGGCGCTTGGGCACGTAGTAGTCGCCCGGTTGGCGGCCCATCTCCTCGTAGGCCACCGGCGTGCCGGGTTCGCCTTCCATGCAGTGGATGTCCTCGGATCCGTCGAGTTCGCGGCCGTAGTCTATCCTGTCGCGGCGGTGGATCTCCTGGATGAAGATCACCGGGATGCCGGCCTCGTGCGCGGCGTCGACGACGCTGCGGGCGCGCTCCATGTTCTCGCGGTAGCCCGGCATCACGGGGATGCCGGCCTTCACCTCCATGAAGGCGGATTTCTGGATGTCGACGACCAGAAGGGCGGGGCGTCCGACGATAGTGGGCTGGCGGGGCATATTTTCTCTCCTCAGTTGCGGGATTGGTCCGCCCCCATCAGCCGCGGCAGGTCGCCCCAGCGGGCGACGGCCAAGAACACGGCAACGGAGACGGCGATGAAGGCGATGGCGGCCACGGCCATGGTCGGCGTGTAGCCGTTGCGGAGCGAGTTGAAGATCTGGAGCGTGACGGTCGAATAGGCCGAAGCGGAGACGAAGAACATCACAATGAACTCGTTGAAGCTCAGGACGAGTGCGAAGAAGAAGCCCGAGACCGTGTAGGGGATGGTCTGCGGCAGAACGATGGTGCGGAAGGTGACGCCCTCGGTCGCGCCCATGGTGGCGGCGGCGTCGAGATGGGCGCGGTCGATGGACTGGAGTCCGATGGAGATCGTGACCAGCGGCAGCGCGAGGAACAGCGCGGCATGGGAGACGATGCCCGCCCAGAGGGCGCCAAGCCCCCCGAGGAAGGCCCAGAAGAAGCCCAGGCCCACGCCGAAGACGATGGGCGGCAGCGCAAAGGGCATCGAGCCGAGCGCCGCGAGCGTCTTCGAGAGGTTGGAGCCGGTTTTCCACAGAAGGTAGGCCAGAGGCCAGGCGAGGAGGACGGCCAGCGCCGCGGCGCCCAGAGCCACGACGACCGAGTTGAGAAGCGCGGTTGTCCAGACGCTTTCGGACACGAAGAACTCGTGGAAGCGGGCGAGCGTGGGGTCCTGCGGCGGAAACAGCATCGTGCGCCCGCCGTTGAGCGCCGCTCCCGACACGACGACGATGGGAAGCGCCAGCACCACCGCGGCAAGCGCCATGAAGGCGTGGCCAAGGAGACGGAGGGTCATCAGCGGGCCTCTGCGCGGCGGGTGAGCGTCTGGCCGAGACCGAGAAAGACGGCGGCGGTGACGAGCAGGATGACCGCCTGTGCCGCGCCGAAGGGGGCGTTGAGGTTCGCGCCCCGGACGCTTTCGTAGATCGAGATCGCGGTGGTGTGCTGCGCCGGGGCGGCGAAGACGGTGACCGCGACATAGGTGCCGAGGAGGAAGACGAAGAGCAGCAGGACCGACCCGACGAGGGGAAGGCGCACCGAGGGCAGGATCACGGTGCGGGCGACGGTCCAAGGGCCTGCCCCCATGGTGCGGGCGGCCTCGGTCAGCGAGGGATCGAGGCGGGAGAGCGGGGGGTAGAGCAGGATTACCGCATAGGGCCAGACGAGATAGGACATCGTCAGGACCGTCGCGAATTCCGAGGTCTTGAACTTCACGTTGCGCGGGTTGGCGAGGCCCCATTCGCGCAGCGTGTCGAACCATCCCACCGCCTTCAGCCAGTCGGTGAGGCCGGTCGCCCGGAAGATCGCGGGGATGCCGGAATTGGCTGAAAAGATGATGTCCCAGCCCATGACCACGAAGACTTCCGAGAGCGAGAGCGAGGCGAGGATGAACACAAGCCAGCGCGCCTGCGCCTTTCGGGAGAGACGGGTCAGGAGATAGGTGAAGGGCAGCGCGGTGACGACGGCGAGAAGCGAGGCCACAATGGCGTACTTGAGCGAGAACCAGAGCTGCTGGAGGTAGAGCGTCGTCGAGGTTTCGGGCCAGTTCGCGCCGACGAAGAAGCGGCGGTAGTTCTCGAGCGTGAAGGACCAGACCCAGCCCGCGCCCTCGATCTTCTGGCCGAAGGAAATCGCGAGAACGAGGATGAAGGGGGTGATGCAGAGGAGGACGATGATCGCGGTCAGGAGGCCGGGCAGCAGGGAGGTTCGCGCCTGCACCGGCTTTGACGGCCGCGGCGGGGCGTCGGCTTCGACGGCCTCTATCCGATCCATCGCCGTCATTCGGCCGCCATCGTCTCGCTCCGGGGGAACGCGAGGAGAGCCTCCGGCGGCAAGGTAAGGGTCACCTGCTCTCCGACGTGGAAGGGCCGC
>Ga0102932_1000048_pt1 | contig 45976 bp, 41 predicted proteins | sample SalPonR1_C_D2_MG_FD_78212 | JGI IMG/M metagenome (GOLD analysis project Ga0102932, IMG submission 78212) | Salt pond soil microbial communities from South San Francisco under conditions of wetland restoration - Salt Pond MetaG R1_C_D2_MG | ecosystem: Environmental > Aquatic > Marine > Intertidal...
CCATGGCGCCGGTGCGTTCCAGCGTGGCGCCCGTGCGGATCAGGCGCAGGATATTGTGCGGCCCCCGCATTCAGATCTTCCAGCCCGAATGCAGGCAGGCGACACCCATGCTCAGGTTGCGGTATTTCGCGTTCCCGAACCCGGCCTCTCGCACCATGCCGAGGAACGTTTCCTGATCGGGAAAACGGCGGATCGATTCCACCAGGTATTGATAGCTCTCGCGATCATTCGCGATCGCCTGCCCGAGCCGGGGAATGATGTTGAAGGAATACAGATCATAGGCCCATTGCATCAGATCATTGGGGATCTGGCTGAACTCCAGCACCATCAGCCGCCCGCCGGGGCGCAACACGCGAAACGCCTCGTTCAGGGCCTCTTGCGGGCGGGTCACGTTACGGATGCCGAAACTGATCGTGTAGACATCGAAACTGTTATCCGCGAACGGCAGCGCCATTGCATCGCCAACCAGCCAGTCAAGACTGTCGGCCATCGCCGCCGCCTCGGCGCGCTTGCGCCCCTCGATCAGCATCGGCTCGGTCAGGTCCAGCACCGTGGCATGGCCATGCCCGGCGCGCTTGAGGAAACGAAACGCTATGTCGCCCGTGCCTCCGGCCACGTCCAACAGACGCTGGCCGGGGCGGGGCGCCAGCCAATCCATCATCGCGTCTTTCCAGATCCGGTGAATGCCCAGCGACATCGCGTCGTTCATCACATCGTATTTCGATGCGACCGACCCGAACACGCCCTGCACGCGCCCGGCCTTTTCGGCCTCCGGCACGCTCTGAAATCCGAAATGGGTGGTCTTCTCGTTCATGTTCCGCCACCGGGGCCTTGCCGTTGCTCTGTCTCGCCCTTCTTATAGGGCGCATGGGGGCGGATACAATGCGCCCCATGCGTCACAGGATGGAACCTATGCCCGAACTCCCCGAGGTCGAGACAGTTCGCCGCGGCCTTCTTCCCGCCATGGAAGGCGCCGTGATCGCGCGCGCCGCGGTCAACCGCCCCGACCTGCGCTGGCCTTTCCCCGAAAACATGGCCGCTCGCCTGACCGGGCAACGCGTCATCGCGCTGCGGCGGCGCTCGAAATATATCCTCGCCGACCTCTCCTCGGGGGAAACCCTGCTCATCCATCTGGGCATGTCGGGGCGCATGACCGTCTCGGGCGATCCATTGGGGATGTTTCACCACGACCACCCGGCGGCCCTGAAACACGATCACGTTGTCTTCGACATGGCGAATGGCGCGCGCATCACCTTCAACGACCCGCGCCGCTTCGGCGCGATGGACCTGATCGAGACCGCCCGGGCCGATACCCACCCGCTGCTGGCGAAACTCGGGCCGGAACCGCTGGGCAACCGCTTTGACGAGACCTGCCTGGCCGATGCGCTCGCCGGGCGCAAGACGCCGATCAAATCGGCGCTGCTCGACCAGCGAATCGTTGCGGGTCTGGGCAATATCTATGTCTGCGAGGTGCTCTACCGTGCGCGGATTTCCCCAAAGCGACGCGCGGGCAATCTGTCGCGCGCCCGTGCGGCGGGGTTGGTGGGGATCATCCGCGATGTGCTGTTTGATGCCATCGAGGCGGGCGGGTCATCCTTGCGCGATTTTCGTCAGGCAGACGGGGAACTTGGTTATTTTCAACATCGCTTCGACGTTTACGATCGCGAAGGCCGGCCCTGCCGCAGCGCTGGCTGCACCGGCACCATCCGGCGCATCGTTCAGTCCGGGCGCTCCAGCTTCTACTGCACCTCCTGCCAAAGATGAGGTTGATCCGGACGCAGACAGTGGTAATGAATCCGTTCTGACAGAAACAAGCGAAAGCAGATTTCATGGCCTATGAGACGATCATCGTCGAAATAGAAGACCACGTCGCCCTCATCAAACTCAATCGCCCCGATGCCCTGAATGCGCTCAACGCCCAGCTCATGACCGAGCTGTGCACCGCGCTCAAGGACGCGCAGGCGAATGAAAAGGTGCGCTGCATCATCCTGACCGGCTCCGACAAGGCCTTTGCAGCCGGTGCCGATATCAAGATGATGAGCGGCAAGGGCTTCGTCGAAGTATTTTCCGAGGATTTCTTCGGTCCCGAAAGCGACGCGATCATGCGGGTCCGTAAACCGATCATCGCCGCCGTCTCCGGCTACGCGCTGGGCGGTGGCTGCGAACTGGCGATGATGTGCGATTTCATCATCGCCTCGGACACCGCCAAATTTGGCCAGCCCGAAATCAATCTCGGCGTCATGGCCGGGCTTGGCGGCAGCCAGCGCCTGACCCGCTTCATCGGCAAATCCAAGGCGATGGACATGAATCTCACGGGCCGCTTCATGGATGCCGAAGAGGCCGAACGCTCGGGCCTCGTCAGCCGCGTCGTCCCTGTCAAGAAACTGATGGAAGAGGCCCGCTCGGCGGCTGACAAGATCGCCGAGAAATCCATGATCGGTGTGATGGCGGTCAAGGAATCGGTGAACCGTTCCTACGAGACCACCCTTCGCGAAGGCCTCCTCTTCGAGCGCCGCGTGTTCCACTCGCTCTTCGCCACCGAAGATCAGGCCGAAGGCATGGCCGCCTTCGTGGAAAAACGCGAGCCCCAGTTCCGCGACAAGTGACCACCGGCTGAATCCGTCACCAAAAGGGCGCGCCCATCTGCGGCGCGCCCTTTGCCTTTCCCCCTTCATCTGGCTTCAAATACCTCGGGGGGTCCGGGGGGCTGGCCCCCCGTCGCGCGCCGCATGGCGCGCGATACGGATTTTGTGCAAAATCCGCGCGCTTTCGTACCCGAAAGCACCGCGCGCCACGTTAACGCGGCCCGTTTCGGCACCCGATACCGACGCGATACCGACGTGATACCGCCATATTGCCGCAGCCCGCCGGGCCTTGTTAACAAGGCTATGAGCACGATTCGTTCCCCTGCGCCCAGTTTCGGCTTTGCAAACACCCCAAACTTGGCTATACGCCGCCGCTATACATGCGTGTGCAGCCCGCTCTGGCTAGAATCACCTCCGGTCGATCCGTCGCCCGTTCGGGTTTGCGGCACCGCATTCAAAGACAACGCAAACCTGACAGAGGTCTGATTCAAATGGCAAATACGCCCCAGTCCAAGAAACGCGCCCGCCAGAACGAAAGCCGTCTGGCCGTCAACAAGGCCCGCCGCTCGCGGATCCGCACCCATCTTCGCAAGGTCGAAGAGGCCATCGCCTCGGGCGACAAGGACGCCGCCCAGGCCGCCCTGCGCGCCGCCCAGCCGGAACTGATGCGTGGCGTCACCAAAGGCGTCTTCCACAAGAACACCGCCTCCCGCAAAGTCTCCCGCCTCGCCGCCCGCGTCAAGGCGCTCGGCTAAGGCTTTCGGGCTAAATCATTGATACGAAAGGCGCCGGTCAGCCCGGCGCCTTTTTGCGTTTGTGGCCTTCCCGACGAGGGCGGAGATTCTTTTCACACAAACGTCATGTCAAGCGCGAAGTTCGGTTGCCGTGGCGCTCGTGAAATTGCTAGCTTCACCCAGCGATTCACGCTTGGGGGGACATGTAGCACAGGATCGGGCGGCCAGTATCTGGCAGCTTGCTCAATGGTCATTGACCGTGCTGTGCGATTGTCCGGCAAGACGGCACGCAAATGCAATGACGGCGCGGTTTATGTGGGGACAGGCCGCGTCAGACATTACTGTTGCGACCTTTGGAAGTTCGGCTCCGGGCAGGGGCTTGGCGGCTGCTGCATTCATGTAGCGGAGACGTCGGGTTTTGCCTGAGCTTTCTTCATCCCTCCGGCCATCGGATCGCCCGCTCTGATCGAGCGTGTAACAAGGGCAGACTGGAAGATCCGATTCCGATACGGGGGAAGAATGACGCAGGAACAATGGGGCCAACTCAAGCAACGACTTCTGAATACAGTCGGCAAGAACAATTACACGAACTGGATAGAGCCTCTTGAACTCTCGGGCATTAAGGATGGTGTCGCCACCTTCAACGTGCCGACCAGCTTCCTTGGCAATTACGTCTCACAGAATTTCGGTGATCTGATCCTCTATCAGGTGAACTCGATCGCACCTGAAATTCGCCGGATTCAATTCCGTACCGCCGCCAACACCGCGCGCGATACCGGTGGCGTGAAATCCGCCACGCCCCCGCAGCGGGCCGCGCAGGCAAGCAGCGACACGGAACCCGACATCCGTCTCAATACCGCGCCGCTGGACGAGCGCTTTACCTTCGACACTTTCGTCGTCGGCAAGCCCAACGAGCTGGCCCATGCCGCCGCCAAGCGCGTCGCCGAGGGCGGGCCGGTCACATTCAACCCGCTCTTTCTTTATGGCGGCGTCGGCCTCGGCAAGACGCATCTCATGCATGCGATCGCTTGGGAGCTCACCTCGCGTCAGCCCGAACTGAGTGTGCTGTATCTCTCGGCCGAACAGTTCATGTATCGCTTCGTGCAGGCGCTGCGCGACCGCAAGATGATGGATTTCAAGGAATTGTTCCGCTCGGTCGATGTGCTGATGGTTGATGACGTGCAATTCATCGCCGGCAAGGAAAGCACGCAGGAGGAATTCTTCCACACCTTCAACGCGCTGGTCGATCAGAACAAGCAGATCGTCATCTCGGGTGATCGCGCTCCCGGCGAGATCGAGAACCTCGAGGACCGCATCAAGTCGCGCCTGCAATGCGGGCTGGTCGTGGACCTGCATCCGACCGATTACGAACTGCGCCTCGGTATCCTTCAGTCCAAATGCGAGCAGTATTCCCGCCAGTATCCCGACCTGCAGATGTCGGATGGCGTGCTGGAATTCCTGGCCCACCGGATCAGCACCAATGTCCGTGTCCTGGAAGGGGCGCTGACCCGGCTCTTTGCCTTTGCCTCGCTTGTCGGCCACGAGATCACGCTGGAACTGACGCAGGACTGCCTTGCCGACATCCTGCGCGCTTCCGAGCGCAAGGTCAGCGTCGAGGAAATCCAGCGCCAGGTGGCGGATCACTACAATATCCGCCTCAGCGACATGATCGGCCCCAAGCGCCTGCGCAGCTTTGCGCGCCCGCGCCAAGTGGCGATGTATCTGTGCAAGCAGATGACCAGCCGTTCCCTGCCCGAGATCGGCCGCCGCTTCGGCGGGCGCGACCACACCACCGTCATGCATGGTGTGCGCCGCATCGACGAGCTTCGCGCTCAGGATGCGCAGATCGCCGAAGACCTCGAAATCCTGCGCCGGACGCTTGAAGGCTGAGCATTCTGGCGTCCCGTGCCGTCCTTGGCCCCGCAGCGTGCGGGGCCGCCCTTGACGGCCCGGCGAATAACACCGAAAAACAACAACAAAAGGCTTGAGCCGAAAGGGGAAGTTGCTAACGTGCCCCTCCGGCACGACGCCGGCACCTATTCGGGAGCGAGGGCATGAAACTCAGCATCGAACGCGGAACGCTGCTCAAGGCGGTGTCGCAGGCACAATCTGTGGTCGAGCGGCGCAACACCATTCCGATCCTTGCAAACGTGCTGATCGAGGCGGAAGGCGACGACGTTCATTTCCGCGCCACCGACCTCGATATCGAAGTGGTGGACAAGGCCCCGGCCAAGGTCGAACGCGCCGGCGCCACCACCGTCAGCGCCGTCACTCTGCACGAGATTGTGCGCAAACTGCCCGACGGCGCTCTTGTCACGCTCAGCGACGACGGCACCTCGGGCCGCCTCACCGTCGAGGCGGGGCGCTCTAATTTCAACCTTGCGACCTTGCCCAAAGAAGACTTCCCGGTCATGGCCTCGTCGGAATATTCCAGCAATTTCAGCGCCCCCGCCCCGGTGCTGCGCCGCTTGTTCGACAAGTCGAAATTCGCGATTTCCACCGAGGAAACCCGCTACTATCTCAATGGCGTCTACATGCATGTCGCCGAGTCCGAAGGTGGCAAGGTGCTGCGCTGCGTGGCCACCGATGGCCACCGGCTGGCCCGGATCGATGCCGACCTTCCGGAGGGTGCCGAGGACATGCCCGGCGTGATCGTCCCGCGCAAGACCGTGGGCGAGCTGCGCAAGCTGCTGGATGATGACGACATGAAGATCGCCGTCTCGGTCTCGGAAACCAAGGTGCGTTTCGCCACCCCCGATATCACGCTGACCTCCAAGGTGATCGACGGCACCTTCCCCGATTACACCCGCGTCATTCCCCAAGGGAACACCCGCAAGATGGAGGTGGACGCCGCCGAATTCGCGCAAGCTGTCGATCGCGTGGCGACGGTGAGCTCCGAGCGCTCGCGCGCAGTCAAGCTGTCGCTCGACGAGGACCGCCTGATCCTTTCGGTCAACGCCCCAGACAGCGGCGCCGCCGAAGAGGAACTTGCCGTGGCCTATGGTGACGAGCGCCTCGAAATCGGCTTCAACGCCAAGTATCTGCTCGAGATCGCCAGCCAGGTGGACCGCGAGAACGCCGTGTTCCTGTTCAACTCCTCGGGCGACCCGACGCTGATGCGCGAAGGCAACGACACCAGCGCCGTCTATGTCGTCATGCCGATGCGGGTGTGACGCCGCGCTTTGGATCCGGCCTTGCTGATGCCTTCGGCGAGAGTATTTTCGGAACGATGAAGGGCGCGTGATGCCCGGTCTTTTCCTGTCCCGCCTCACCCTGTCGCATGTCCGCTCGCATAAATCGGCGCGGCTCGAGCTTGATGCGCGTCCGGTGGCCATTCACGGCCCCAACGGCGCGGGCAAGACCAACATCCTTGAAGCGGTGTCACTTTTGTCGCCGGGGCGCGGGCTGCGGCGCGCGGCGGCGCAGGATATCGCCCGCCGCCCTGAATCCCTTGGCTGGAAGATCACCGCGGTGCTTCAGTCTCTGCATCAGCTGCACGAGGTCGAGATATGGTCCGAGGAAGGCGCGGCGCGCCAGACCCGGATCGACGGCAAGCCCGCCGCCCAGACCGCGCTTGGGCGAATCGCGCGGGTGTTGTGGCTGGTTCCGGCGATGGACCGGCTCTGGATCGAAGGCACTGACGGGCGGCGACGGTTTCTTGACCGGATGACGATGAGCTTTCGCCCTGACCACGCCGATGCCTCGCTCGCCTATGAAAAGGCCATGCGCGAGCGTAACCGCCTGCTCAAGGATCAGGTGCGCGATGCGCATTGGTATATCGCCTTGGAACGGCAGATGGCCGAACATGGCGCGGCGATCCATGCCAACCGGCTTCACGCGATTGAACAGCTCGGCGCGGCGCAGGCCGAGGCCCGGACCGCGTTTCCCGTGGCCGAGCTGGACCTGATCGCCACCGAGGGCGAGATCCCAAACACGCCCTCTGACCTTGCCGAGGCGCTGGCCGAAAGCCGTTTTCGCGACCTTGCCGCCGGGCGCACGCTGGTCGGGCCGCATCGCGCCGATCTTTACGGTGTCTACGCGGCCAAGGGCGTGCCCGCGCGCGATTGCTCCACTGGTGAGCAGAAGGCGCTTCTGGTGTCACTGATCCTGGCCAATGCCCGCGCGCTGGCGCGCGATTTCGGGGCGCCGCCGCTCTTGTTGCTGGACGAGGTCGCCGCGCATCTTGACGCGCAGCGTCGCGCGGCCCTCTATGACGAAATCTGCGCGCTTGGTGCCCAGGCCTGGATGACGGGCACGGGGCCGGAGCTGTTCGCCGAACTGGGTGACCGGGCGCAGACAGTGAACGTGAGCGAAAACGACGGCATCAGCCAGATCAGCGAAAGGCCCGGCCCATGACCCTTTCGCTTTCTGATCTGGCGCTTTACGCGGGTGCGCTTCTGGTGCTGTTCCTGACGCCGGGGCCGGTCTGGCTGGCGATGCTGGCGCGCTCCATGTCGGGCGGTTTTCAGGCCGCCTGGCCGCTGGCGCTTGGCGTGGTGGTGGGTGACATGCTCTGGCCGTTCCTGGCCATTCTAGGGGTCAGCTGGATCGTGTCGGTGTTTTCCGGCTTCATGCTGGCGCTCAAGATCATTGCGGTGCTGATGTTCGTCGGCATGGGAGTCCTCTTGATCCGCAACGCCAACCGCTCCATCGCCGCCGACAGCCGTCTGACCCGGCCCGGCACCTGGGCGGGTTTCATGGCCGGGCTGGCGGCGATCCTGGGCAATCCCAAGGCGATCCTGTTCTACATGGGCGTCCTGCCGGGCTTCTTCGATCTGACGCGCATCACCCCGCCCGATATCGCCGCCATCGTGTTCCTGTCCTTCGCCGTGCCCTTGGTGGGCAACCTGAGCCTCGCACTGTTCGTGGACCGGGTTCGCCGGGTGATGAGCTCGCCCGAAGCGATCCGGCGCACCAATGTGGTTTCCGGCTGGCTGCTGATCGTGGTCGGAGTCGTGATCGCCTTCAACTGAGCCTGCGCGGTCTCGCTCGAGCGTGCGCAACCGGCCCGCCTGCAAGCGTGCCCGCCGGCCTTGCGGATCGCCGCTGTCAGACCACAAAATATTGGGGTAAACGCGTGACATCCCCACCTCAAAATCGTATAAAATCAAAAAAGTGCGAAGGAATTCACGCATGGCCGAAGCTGCACCGACGCCCGACGATTATGGCGCCGATTCCATCAAGGTTCTCAAGGGCTTGGAAGCCGTCCGCAAGCGTCCGGGCATGTATATCGGCGACACCGATGACGGCTCTGGTTTGCACCACATGGTCTATGAGGTCGTCGACAATGGTATCGACGAGGCCCTCGCCGGTCACGCCGACGCGGTGAACGTCACGATTCACGCCGATTCCAGCGTTTCCGTCAGCGATAACGGCCGCGGAATCCCGGTCGAAATCCACGAGGAAGAAGGCGTGTCCGCCGCCGAGGTCATCATGACCCAGCTTCACGCCGGCGGGAAATTCGATCAGAACTCCTACAAGGTGTCAGGCGGCCTGCATGGCGTGGGTGTGTCGGTGGTGAACGCATTGTCCGATTGGCTGGAGCTGCGCATCTGGCGCAACGGCAAGGAACATTACGCCCGCTTCGAGCATGGCGATACCGTCGAACATCTGCGCGAGGTCGGACCGGCGAATGGCCGCAAGGGCACCGAGGTGCGCTTCATGGGCTCGACGGACACGTTCTCGAACCTCGAATTCAGCTTCGAGACGCTTGAAAAGCGCCTGCGCGAATTGGCCTTCCTCAACTCCGGCGTGCGGATCATCCTGCGCGACGAACGCCCCGAAGAGCCGCTTCAGTCAGAACTGCACTATGATGGCGGCGTCATGGAGTTCGTGAAATATCTCGACCGTCACAAGACCTCGATGATTCCCGACCCGATCTTCATCACCGGCGAGCGCGACGATATCGCCGTCGAGGTGGCGATGTGGTGGAACGACAGCTACCATGAAACGGTCCTGCCCTTCACCAACAACATCCCGCAGCGCGATGGCGGCACTCATATGGCCGGGTTCCGTGGTGCGCTGACCCGGACCATCCAGAAATACGCCCAGGAAAGCGGGATCGCCAAGAAGGAAAAGATCAGCTTCACCGGCGACGATGCCCGCGAGGGCCTGACCTGCGTTCTCTCGGTCAAGGTGCCCGATCCCAAGTTCTCGAGCCAGACCAAGGACAAGCTGGTCAGCTCCGAAGTGCGCCCCGCTGTCGAAGGGCTGGTCTATGAGAAACTGACCGAATGGTTCGAGGAAAACCCCAACGAGGCCAAGCAGATCGTCGGCAAGATCGTCGAGGCCGCCCTGGCCCGCGAAGCCGCCCGCAAAGCGCGCGAACTGACCCGCCGCAAGACGGCGATGGATGTGAATTACCTCGCCGGCAAGCTCAAGGATTGCTCCGAAAAGGATCCCTCCAAGACCGAACTTTTCCTGGTCGAGGGTGACAGCGCCGGCGGCTCGGCGCAGACCGGGCGCGATCGTTCGACTCAGGCGGTTCTGCCCCTTCGCGGCAAGATCCTGAATGTCGAACGCGCGCGCTTTGACCGGATGCTTGGAAGCCAGGAAATCGGCAACCTGGTGATGGCGCTTGGCACCGGGATCGGGCGCGACGAATTCAACCTCGAGAAACTGCGCTACCACAAGATCGTCATCATGACCGATGCCGATGTCGACGGCGCGCATATCCGCACGCTGTTGCTGACCTTCTTTTACCGGCAGATGCCCGACCTGATCGAAAACGGCCATCTCTACATCGCGCAGCCGCCGCTTTACAAAGTGTCGCGCGGCAAGTCCGAAGTCTATCTCAAGGATGAACCGGCGCTCGAGGATTACCTGATCCAGCAGGGCACCGACGATGCGACGCTCAGGCTGGGAACCGGCGAAGAGATCGTCGGCCAGGACCTGGTGCGCGTCGTCGAGGAAGCGCGCCAGTGCAAGCGCATTCTGGAGGCCTTCCCGACCCATTACCCGCGCCATATCCTTGAGCAGGCGGCCATCGCCGAGGCGTTCCTGCCCGGTCGTGTCGATTCCGATCTGCAGGGCGTGGCCGATACCGTGGCCGAACGTCTGGACCTGATCGCGCTTGAATATGAACGTGGTTGGCAGGGCCGGCCGACCCAGGATCACGGCATGCGCATGACCCGAACCGTGCGCGGTGTCGAGGAAATCCGCACGCTTGACGGCCCGGTGCTGCGCGGTGGCGAAGCCCGCCGCCTTGGCCAGCTGACCAAGAGCCTGCGCGAAATCTACACGAATCCCGCGACACTGGTGCGCAAGGACCGGGTGCAGAATATCTATGGCCCGCTCGACCTGTTGGATGCGATCCTGAAAGAGGGCGAAAAGGGGCTTCAGCTTCAGCGTTACAAGGGCCTGGGCGAAATGAACCCCGGCCAGCTCTGGGAAACCACGCTCGACCCCGAGGCGCGCACGTTGTTGCAGGTCAAGGTCGATGACGTGGCCGAGGCGGATGACCTCTTTACCAAGCTGATGGGCGATGTTGTCGAACCCCGGCGCGAGTTCATCCAGCAGAACGCCCTGAACGTCGAGAACCTCGATTTCTGAACGCCGCCGGGGCGGTGCATTTTGGGCGGCGCTTTTTCAAGGCGCCGCCCATTTCACCTCAAGGGCCGCAGCCCTCAGTTGATGGTCGACATGACGCCTTCGGGCTTTCCGACCACCACGAAGGTCAGCTTGTCGGGCGACAGAAGCTCCTTGGCGACACGATTCACATCTTCCAGCGTCACGGCATTCACCATTTCGTTCCGGTTCGAGATGTAATCCGTGGGAAGCTCCTCCATCTGCATGTTGACCGCGATATTCGCAATCGGCGCATTGCCGTCGAACCGCAGTGGATAGGCCCCCGTCAGGTAGGTCTTGGCGTCCGCCAGCTCTTCGGCGGTAACGCCATCTTCGCTTATCTTCGCCCATTCCGCGCGGATCACCTCGATCGCTTCGCCGACCCTCTCATTGGAAGATGCCACGCTGCCCATCCAGATCACGGCCGCGTCGCGATCCGCAAGATAGGAATAGACCCCATAGGTCAGCCCGCGCTTCTCGCGCACCTCCTGCATCAGGCGGCTTTCGAATGAACCGCCGCCAAGGATGTAATTGAGCACATAGGCGGCAAAGAAATCGGGATCGTCCCGCTTGATGCCGGGCTGGGCAAAATTCGCCACCGACTGGGGCGTGTCGAATTCCACCACCTGAACGCCTCCGGGCAGGTTCAGCTCGGCCTGTCCGGGCAGCGGCGCGCCTTCGGCGGGCAAGTCCAGCAGAAGCTCATCCAGAAGCGCGGTCAGCTCCTCGACGGTGATATCCCCTACAGCACTGACATAAAGCCGGTCGCGCGCCAGCGCCGCCTTGTGCGCTGCGACGATATCGTCCCGCGTCAGCTCCGCCACGCTATCCAGCGTCCCGTTGAGGGAACTGCCATAGGGATGGTTGCCATAGACCAGCTCATCAAGATTCCGGCCCGCGATCCTGCGGGGATCGGTCTGGTTCGACCGGATCACCGAATTCACCTGCTCGCGCACCCGGTCGATCGACGGTTGGTCAAAGGCCGGATCGATCAGGCTCGCGCGCAAGAGCGCGACCGCCTCGTCCCGGTTTTCGGTCAGGAACCGCGCCGACACGCTGACCGTGTCATCCGAAAGGTCATAGCGGAACGATGCCGCCAGCTCTTCGGTGGCGCGTGCAAAGGCGCGCGAATCCATGTCGCCGGCGCCTTCCTCCAGCAACCCGACCATCAGGTTGGTAACGCCGCGTTGCCCCTCGGGGTCAAGCGATGCACCGCCCCGAAAGCGCAGTTCCAGCGCGACAAAGGGGTTGGTATGGTCCTCGACCAGCCAAGCGTCAATTTCGCCCGGGGTGGTGATCTCTTCGATGTCCACTTCCGCCAGGGCGGGAAGCGCGATAAAGCTGGCGACAAACGCCAGAACGTAACGGATCATTGGGTCACCTCCGGTGCGGTCAGCCAGGCGGTCACGGAATTATTGCGTTCGAACAATTCCTGCGCGGCGCTCATGATGTCTTCTTCGGTGACGGCGTCGAGGACTTCGGGCCAGGCCTGCACGTCCTCGACGGTCAGGCCCTGCGTCAATGCCCGGCCATAGCGGTTGGCCAGACGGCCCACATCGTCGCGGGCATAGATTTCCGAGGCGCGCACCTGCATCTTGATCCGTGCAAGCTGTTCGCTGTCCACGCCCTCTTCCATAAAGGTCGCGATCACTTCGTCCATGGCATCCTCGGCCTGTTGCAGCGTGACACCCGGTGCAGGCACCACCGCAAGCCCGAAGGTCGTATCGTCAAGCGACGTGCCGCCGTAAAAGGCCGAAGTGCTGACCGCGCGCTGGGTCTCGAATTGAAGCTTTTCGGCCATCAGTGATGTAGTTCCGCCGCCAAGGATTTCGGCCAGAAGGTCCAGCGCTGCGGCTTTTTCCTGATCGCCGCTGTCCCTCTCGGGCGCAAGGTAGGAACGGGTGACATAGGGCTGCGCGACGCGCGCATCCTCGAGGGCGATCCGCCGTTCGGCCATCTGTCGCGGCTCCTGCGGGCGGGCGCGTTCGGGCAGATCGGGGTTGGCGGGCAGCTTGCCGTAATGCTCCTCGGCCAGCGCGCGCACCTCGTCGGGCATCACATCCCCGGCCACGATCAGGATCGCGTTGTTGGGCGCGTAGAAGGTCTTGTAGAAATCCAGCGCCTTTTCCATGTCCAGCGCGCGCATCTCGTTCCGCCAGCCGATGATCGGCGTGCCGTAAGGATGATTGAGATACTGCGCCGCATTCTTCTGTTCGCGCAGCAGCGAGCCGGGGCTGTTCTCGACCCTCTGGTTGCGTTCCTCCAGGATCACGTCGCGTTCGGCGGCAATATCCTGTTCGGTCAGGCGCAGGTTGACCATCCGGTCGCTTTCCATCTTCATCATCAGGCCAAGCCGGTCCGAGGCGACCCTCTGGAAATAAGCGGTGTAGTCATAGCTGGTAAAGGCGTTGTCCGACCCGCCATTGCGCGCCACCACCTCCGAAAATTCTCCCGACTCCATGTTCTCGGTGCCCTTGAACAAAAGGTGTTCAAGGTAATGCGCAACACCCGAGGCGCCCGGCGGTTCATCCGCCGCCCCGGCACGATACCAGACCATGTGCACAACGACCGGCGCGCGGTGATCTTCGATCACCACGACATCCATCCCGTTATCAAGCGTGAAGGTCGTGACCTGATCCTTGGCAGAGGCCGGCAATGCAGCGGCCAGACCGAGAATCAGACAGGCGATGAACTTGCGCATCCCGTGTCTCCAAATTTCCGACGGTTCTCTCGCCAGAAACATACGTCGGCAAAGCCACGATGCAAGCGCGGTGACAGGGTTGTGATACGCTTCAGTCCTCGGGGGGCGGCGCGCTGGGCGTTTCGACGCCCGCGCGGCGCATGCGCATTTCCTCGTTGCTCGGGTCAAGCCATTGGCGCTTGTAGGCATTGGTGTAGTCATCCACCGGCCCAAGGCGCAGGATGTTCACCCGGCCATGCTTGCGGCGGGTTTCGGCATCTTCGCGCGCCAGCGTCTGGCGAATTCCCGGCTGCGTGCCGTAACGCCCGGCATGACGCACGAGCCCGCTGTCAGCGGCGGCAGGCGCGGTCCTGTTCAGCGCTGCGGGATTGCCGCCAAGCGCGGCGACCCCTTCGGCCTTGGGATTGGTATCGACAAGATTGGCCGAGCCCGGCGCAGGCGCGGGCAGCGCTGAATAGCTTTCGGGCGTCTGCAACGGTTTGGTCGGCAGCACCGTGAATTCGTTCGGACCTTCGCCATTGTTCTTGAAATAGCTCAGCGTCACATCCTCGCCCCGGCTGCCGCAGGCGGCCAGGCCAAGACTGAGGATCAATACTGTCACGCGCGGCACGCTCATCGCCCGTCTCCTTCGGTTTCGCGAACAGATGTATCGCATCCTTTGCCCGAGGTCACGAGGCGTTTTTCGCAGGCGGGCTGAACAGGACCAGCCCGATTGCCCCGGCGAAAACCGCGATATCCGCGACGTTGAAAGCAAACGGGTTGTTGATCCCGCAACAGGACATATTGAGGAAATCCGCAACCGCCCCGTAAAGCACCCGGTCAATCACGTTTCCAATCGCCCCGCCAATCAGCAGGCCGGCCGAAAGCATCTGCCAGCGACCGCCCTGGTCGCGATGGACCCACCACAGCACAAGACCCGAAATCAGCAGCGCCACCGCGATCAGGACCCACCGCATGATCGGGTTGCCCCCCGACATCAGCCCGAAATTGATACCGTAATTCCACGCCATGCGCAGGTTCAGGTAGGGCGGAAACACGTCCAGCGACCCCAGCTCGCGCAGGTTCAGCGCATGCACGATCCAGTATTTCGTCACCTGATCCAGCAGCAGCGTCAACAGACCCGCCCAGAAAACCAATCGCATCGCTTGCCCCCTAATGGCGGAAATGGCGCATGCCGGTCACGACCATCGTCAACCCGGCTTCATCGGCGGCGGCGATCACCTCGTCGTCGCGCATTGATCCGCCGGGCTGGATCACCGCCGTCGCCCCGGCCTCCGCAGCCGTCAGCAGGCCATCGGCAAAGGGAAAGAACGCATCCGACGCCACCACGCTGCCGCGTGTCAGCGGCGCATCGAGACCCAGTGTCGCGGCCATGTCCTCGGCCTTGCGCGCGGCGATGCGGCAACTGTCGACGCGGCTCATCTGCCCGGCCCCGACGCCCACCGTGGCCCCGTCCTTGACATAGACGATGGCGTTCGACTTCACGTGCTTGGCGACGCGCCAGGCGAACAGCAGGTCGGCCAGTTCCTGATCGCTGGGCGCCCGCTTGGTCACCACCTTCAGATCCGCGACGTCCAGCCGCCCGTTATCCTTGTCCTGCACCAGGTAACCGCCCGAAACCTGCCGCAGCATCAGGCCCGACTCGGCGGGATTGGCAAGGCCGGGAGTGGTCAACAGGCGCAGGTTCTTCTTGCGTGCGAACACCTCCTTGGCCTCCCGGTGGGCGCCTGGGGCGATGACCACTTCGGTAAAGATCTCGCAGATCTCCTCGGCGGTCTCGCGGTCCAGGGTCGAATTCAGCGCGACGATCCCGCCAAAGGCCGAGGTCCGGTCACAATCAAAGGCGCGCGCATAGGCCTCCTTGAGGGTCGCACCCCGCGCCACGCCGCAGGGATTGGCGTGCTTGATGATCGCGCAGGCCGGGCCATCCTTGGGCAGGAATTCACTGACCAGTTCGAAGGCCGCGTCGGTGTCGTTGATATTGTTGTAGCTCAGCTCCTTGCCCTGATGCTGAGCGGCTGTGGCCACGCCGGGACGGTTCGAGCCATCAAGATAGAAGGCCGCGCTCTGATGCGGGTTCTCGCCGTAACGCAGTGTCTGCGCCAGCTTGCCGGCCACGGCGCGGCGGCGCGGCGCGGGTTCGTCCAAGGCCGCGGCCATCCAGCCCGAGACCGCCGCATCATAAGCGCCCGTACGCGCATAGGCGGTCAGCGCAAGCCGCTGGCGGAAGGCATAGCTGGTCTGCCCGTCATGCGCGGCCAGTTCGTCCAGCAGGGGCAGGTAATCCTCGACATCCACCACCACATTGACAAAGGCATGATTCTTGGCCGCCGCGCGGATCATGGCCGGGCCACCGATGTCGATATTCTCGATGCAGGTCGCGTAATCGGCGCCCTTGGCGACAGTCTCCTCAAAGGGATAGAGGTTGACCACCAAAAGGTCGATCGGCCTGATCCCGTGGGCGGTCATCGCCGCCATGTGCTGATCGTCGTCGCGCAGCGCCAGCAGCCCGCCATGAACGCCCGGATGCAGGGTCTTGACCCGCCCGTCCATCATCTCGGGAAAGCCGGTGACCTCGGCTACATCCTTCACCACCAGCCCCGCATCACGCAACGCCTTGGCGCTGCCGCCGGTCGACAACAGCTCGACCCCGCGATCGGCCAGGGCCTGGCCCAGTTCGACCAGTCCGGTCTTGTCGGAAACGGAAAGAAGGGCTCGGCGCACGGGGGCGAGATCGGTCGTCATGGGCAGCGGATCCTCGGGTCAGTCGGTTCAGGTCTGTTCTGTCTCGGTGTCACTGGCCGCTGGCGCCGCTTCGTCCTGTGTCAGGTCGCGGATGCCGATGGGCGTGTCCTGCGCCTTGGCCAATGACCACCTTGTGCGGGTCGCATACTCCATCACGCGACCGGATAGAACGATTTGTTTGGTCGCACGTGGCTTGAGCCGGTTTTTTTCGAGGTAAACGCTGGGTTCCAGCGACAGATTCACCCGCCCGTCGCTGCGAAACACCCAGATTTCGCCACTCTTGAGCGCCATCGACACCGCCGCGCCGCCCATGTCGACGCTGGCATCCACATCCGGGTGCAGGTGAAAGCGGATGTCAAAAGGAATGCCCTGCAAGGTGGCCGCATCCATCGCCTTGTCGAAGCGGCGCCTGTCGCCGTCGCCCAGCGTCAGCAGCATGTCCTCGCCCGCCACCCCGCGCCCGTCGAATGTCAGGTCCAGCGTGCGCGCATGGGTCAGGCCGTAACTGCGCAGATAGCCATCATGCCCCCCCTCGAAGCGTAGCCCGTCCGGTGCGTTGCTGACCTTGACCGGCACATGGCGCGGCGCGTCGGTCAGCCAGCCGTCGCGCTTGGCGCCAAGATCCAGCCGCGCGCTGGAGCGGCCCGCCAATACCAACGTGGAATGCGACGGCGTGGCGCGCCCCGCACGCCGCCACTGCGCCCCGAAACTGACCCCTGAGCCGCAATTCACGATCAGCGGCCGTCGCCCCGACGTCAGCTCGAACGCCAGCGTCGAGGCATGCGCATTGAGCGATGCGCGCCCCGTTGGCGGCGGCGCCGCGTCAATGATGATCGAGGTCCGCCCGGCGCTGATCCTCGCATAGCCCATCGACAACCCGTCAGGCTGGCGCGTCTTGACGCCGCTATTGGCCAGCGCATTGTCGAGCCGCCCCTCAAGCCCGCGCCCGCCACCGTGAAACCGCGCCAGCGCGCCGTCGCTGTGGCGCAGGGTGCGCAGGGTCGGGGCGATCCGTTCGATCGCACTCCAATGTGATGGCGCCGGGGCGCGCCCGGATTCCGACAGCGCCACCGAAGCCCATGTCAAAAGCGCGAAGACATCCAGCAATTCCTCGGGGTTGCGGGTGGCGATACCCCCGGCATCGTCGATCTGCGTGTCGCAATCGCGCGCCAGCACGCGCAGCGCGGGGTCCACATGCCCCTCCATCCCTTTCAGAGAGAGACCGGCATAGACCAGACCAGTCAACGCCTCGAATCGCGGCAGGCCGGGGCAGGAGGCGCGCCAGCGCCGGCCCAGGAAATTGGTCTGCTGCGCCAGCGATTTGAAGAAACCCTCGGCTTCCTCGCGCTCGGTGAAGCCAAGCAGGAAAGGCGCGTGGTTGATCCAGCGGATCAGCCGCCGGCCGGTCAGGTCCGGGGTCCAGCCCGGCCCGCGCCCCGCGCCATAGCGTTCGATCCAGGACCAAAGCCATGCCTGCGCGCATTGCCGCGCACTCGCATCGCCAAGCGCCGCCAGATCGTCAAGCCAGCCAAAGCCGTGGATTTCCTCTGCAAAAGCCTGGTCCGGGGGCGTCAGGTCCCAGATGTTGCTGTCCGGTTCCTGCAACAGATGCCCGGCGAACAGAAAGTTGCCCGCCACAAGCTGGCGACCGCGCGCATAACTGCCGATGGTGCGCGGTTCGGGCTGCGAGACAAAGGCCGTGGCCGCGCGCGTCAGCGTCGCGCGCCGGGCGGCGACGCGGTTCATGAGGCGCGTCCAGCGCGCCGACAGGTTGTCGGACTTTGACATATGCCTTGCCTCTGCACGCTCTTCCTGGCGTTGTTGGGGACACTATAGCTTCCCGCCGCCGCCAAGTCACCGGCCAATCCGCCTCAATGCGCAGAAGGTTCCTGTGCGGGGTCAGTTCCCGGCGGGCAAGCGCAGACTGGCGATATAGAAACCGTCCATCCCGCCGATTTCGGGCCAGTAATCGGGACGCAGGCGCAACCCGCCCTCTTCGGTGATCCATTCCGGCGCGATCCCCGGCAGGTCCAGCGCCGCGCGCTCCACGCTCAGCCCCGGATGGCGCGCGCAGGCCTCTTCGACCTGGCATTCGCCCTCGTCGGGCAACAGCGAGCAGGTGCAGAACACCAGCCGCCCGCCGGGCTTGAGCAATGTCAGCGCGTGGTCGATCATGGCCGACTGCAACGCGATCAGCGCGGCGAATTCCGCACCATCCTTGGCAAAGGGCAGGTCGGGGTGGCGCCGTATCGTGCCGGTCGCCGAACAGGGCGCATCCAGCAGCACCGCGTCATAAGGGCCGCCCGCATGTTCCAGCGCATCGCCGATCACACAATGCGCCGTGAGACCGCAGCGCGCGAGGTTCTCGCGCACCCGCGACATCCGCTTTTCGGAAATGTCGAGCGCGGTCACATCCGCCCCCGCCGCCGCCAGTTGCAATGTCTTGCCACCCGGCGCCGCGCAAAGATCCAGCACGCTTTCCCCCGGCTTTGGCGCCAGAACCCGCGCCGGGATCGCGGCAGCGGCGTCCTGTACCCACCACGCGCCATCGTCAAAACCGGGCAGAGCCGAAACCTGCCCGGCATCCGACAGCCGAACACTCCCCGTCGGCAACAGTGTCCCCGTTCCAAGCAGGGTCAGCAATTCATCCGTATCCCCCTTGGCCGTCAGGTCCAGCGGTGCGCCTGCGAAATGCGCCCGCTCCATCGCCCCGACCGGCCCGTTGCCCCATGCTGCGATCAGCGGCTCGCGCAGCCAGCGGCGCAGGCGCGGCACCCGCAGGTCGTTCCATGTCTTCATCCCGTCATCGGCGATCTTGCGCAGCACCGCGTTGATCAACCCCTTGAGGTTGCCATACCGCTTGTGACTGCCGACGATCCCCACAAGGTCGTTGACCACCCCATGCGCATCGCCCCCCGTGCACAGCTCGACCGCGCCAAGGCGCAGGATGTTGAACACATGCAGCGGCGGCGGCTTGCGCAGATGGCGTTGCAACAGCCGGTCGGCCCGTTCCAGCCCGCGCAGGGTGTCGCTCGCCAGGCGCTGCGCGCGGGCGCGATCCGCCGGTTCAAGCCGGTCCAGCGCGCCCGAAGCGATCATGTCGGACATCAACCGCCCTTCGCCCATCACCTGATCCAGCAGGTGTATAGCGCTACGGCGGGCAGGCGGTGCGGGCTGTGACATCGGAAATCCTTGGCTCGGGGGCAATGCGGGCATATATCAAGGCACAAGCACCAAAGGAAGCCCGACAATGTCCGACCCGCAACGCGATCTCCCGCCCGAAGCCATCCGCGCCCTGGCCGAAGCCGAAGAGCGCCGCCGCAACGCCGCCGAAAGCGAGCTGCCCAAGGAACTTGGCGGCCGCCGCGAGGGGCTGGAGCCCGTGCGCTACGGCGATTGGGAGAAAAAGGGCCTCGCCGTCGATTTCTGAACGGCGGCGCAGGGATATGGCAGGGCGTCCGCCCCCTCAGTCGTCCTTGAGGCCCAGCACATCCAGCATGTCATAGGCGCCCGGCTTGCGGCCCTGACCCCACAGCGCGGCCTTGAGCGCGCCGCGCGCGAAAACCGCGCGATCACTGGCGACATGGCGCAGGATCAACCGCTCGCCCATCGCGGCGAACATCACGTCATGCTCGCCCACGATGTCGCCGCCCCGGATCGCCGAGAACCCTATATGCCCGCGCTCGCGCTTGCCGGTGATCCCGTCGCGGCCCCGGTCCTCGACACTCTCAAGGCGCACGCCCCGCCCCTCGGCGGCGGCTTCGCCCAGCATCAGGGCAGTGCCCGAAGGCGCATCGACCTTCTGGTTGTGATGTGCCTCGATCACCTCGATATCGTAATCCTCGTCCAGCGCTGCGGCGACCTTCTTGGTCAGCTGCACCAGCAGGTTGACGCCAAGGCTCATGTTTCCGGCGCGAATGATCGTGGCATGGCGCGCGGCGGCGTCGATCTTGTCGATATCCTCAGCCGCAAGCCCGGTCGTGCCGATCACATGCACGCAGCGCGCCTGCGCCGACAGACCGGCGATCTCCACCGTTGCGGCAGGCGCGGTGAAATCGATCACCGCATGGGCGCGCGACAGCGCCTCCAGCGGATCATCGGTGACGCTGACCCCGATCGCGGCGCCGCCCATCGCTTCACCCACGTCCTTGCCGATCCAGTCATGGCCCTTGCGCTCCAGCGCCCCCGCCAGCCTGGCGCGGTCGCTTTCCAGAACGGTGCGGATCAGCATCTGGCCCATGCGCCCCGATGCCCCCGTCACCACGATTCCCGGCAGATCTGTCATGTCGCGGCCTCCTGCGAATGTCCGGCGTTGTTTAGCCCGTGGCGCGGGCCCGGCACAATGGGCAACTGCGCGCATTGATCTTGGCAAAGCAGCGCGAAGCGATTAGATGCGAGGCATGGCCAGAAACAAGTTTCATGAAGGGTCCGGGCCGTCGCAACGCCAGCTTCGCGTCGGCGAACTGATCCGGCGCACCCTGTCCGAGGTTCTGATGCGCGGTGACGTGCATGATCCCGAACTCAACCGTCTTTCGGTGACGGTCGGCGAAGTGCGCGTCTCTCCTGACCTCAAGGTCGCCACCGCCTATGTGCTGCCCCTTGGCGGTGAAGGGCAGGAGGACGCCATCGCCTTCCTTGCCCGCAACAAGGGCGAGCTGCGCCGCATGGTGGGCAAGAAGCTCGATCTGAAATACGCGCCCGACCTGCGCTTTCGCATCGACGAGACGTTCGACCGGATGGATGAAACCCGAAAGCTCTTTGCGCAGGACAAGGTGCGCCGGGATGTCGAAGGCTGACGTGCTTCGCCTCTGCGTGACCCTCTGGGCGCTGATCGCGGCCCTGCCCGCCGCTGCGGTCGAATGCGGCACGCGCGACCATCAAGGTGAGGCTTTCACCATCTGCCGCGTTGATGTCGCCGACGCGGACCTGAGGCTGTTCCTGCGCGACGAAAGCACCGGCAAACCGCTCGCCAGTTTCGACAATATCGACAGGATGCTGGGCGGCAGCGACGCGCGCCTCGCCTTTGGCATGAATGCCGGAATGTATCACACCGACCGCAGCCCGGTCGGGCTTTATGTCGAAGAGGGTGAGACCCTCGCGCCGGTCGTTACCTCGGCGGGGCCGGGCAATTTCGGGCTTTTGCCCAACGGGATCCTGTGCATCCGCGACGGGCGCGCCGATGTGATCGAAACCCTGCGCTTCACCGCCGATCCCCCCGCCTGCCGTTTCGCCACCCAATCGGGGCCGATGCTGGTGATCGACGGCGCGCTGCATCCGCGCTTCCTGCCCGACAGCGACAGCCGCTATCGGCGCAACGCGGTGGGCAGCTCGGGGGATGGTCAGACGCTCTGGTTCGCGATCTCGCAGGCGCCGGTGACCTTCCATGACTTCGCCACGCTGTTTCGCGACGTGCTCAAGACGCCGCAGGCGCTTTACCTCGATGGCAACATCTCGCGCCTCTATGCGCCCGCCATCGGGCGTCATGACGGGGGCTTCCCGATGGGGCCAGTGGTGGGCGTGGTCCGGCACGGGGCGAATTGACAGCGCGCGGGGCTTGGGCTACGCCGCCGCCTTCACCGGGCAAAAGGGCACAGGCATGGCACGCAAACGCAAGGGGCGCGATATTTCCGGCTGGCTGGTCGTGGACAAGCCCGCGGGGATGACCTCGACAGCGGTCGTGAACAAGGTGCGCTGGGCGTTGCAGGCCAAGAAGGCGGGCCATGCCGGCACGCTTGATCCCGAAGCAACAGGCGTTCTTGCCGTGGCGCTGGGCGAGGCGACCAAGACCGTTCCCTATATCACCGACGCGCTCAAGGCCTACGAATTCACCGTCCGGCTGGGGCAGGCCACCAATACCGACGACGCCGAAGGCGAGGTGGTCGCCTCCAGCGACACGCGCCCCGATGATGCCGCCATCAAGGAGGCACTGCATGCTTTCGTCGGCGAGATCATGCAAGTCCCGCCGAAATATTCCGCCGTCAAGATCGACGGCCAGCGCGCCTATAAACTCGCCCGTGATGGCGAGGATTTCGAGGTCGAACCCCGCCCCCTCTGGGTCGAGGAACTGGTGATGCTGGATCGCCCCGATGCCGATCACGTCGTGCTGGCGATGACCTGCGGCAAGGGCGGCTATGTGCGCGCCATCGCCCGCGATCTGGGCGAGGCGCTGGGCTGTTTCGGCCATGTGACCCGTTTGCGCCGCATCTGGTCGGGGCCGTTTCGCGCCGAGGACGGGCTGACGCTCGACCGGATCGAGGCGCTGGCCCATTCGCCCGAACTCGACAGCCACCTCCGCCCCCTTGAAGAGGGGCTCGATGATCTGCCTCAGGTGCGCTGCACCGATGTCGGGCTGGCGCGGCTCAGGAATGGCAACCCCGGCATGGTGGTCGCCAGCGATATCGACTACGGCGAGGAATGCTGGGCCTCCCACGACGGGCGCGCCGTTGCCGTCGGCCGCTTCAAGGCGGGCGAGCTGCACCCAAGCCGCGTCTTCAATCAATGAACGGCGAAGGCGCACATGATCCCGGCGGCAAGGTGCGCCTCAGGCTGCCCGACGGGGTGATCGGCGGCGCCAGCTTTTCGGATTGCGGGCGCTACCGGCAATCGCTGACGCGCGACTGGACGCCAGCGGGCACGCCGCCCCGCGCGGTGCTGTTCATCGGCATGAACCCCTCGGTCGCCGCCGCCGAAGTTTCCGACCCCACCTGTCACCGCGAACTGATCTTTGCGCGCGACTGGGGCTTCACCCGCTATCTCAAGGGCAACATGCTGGATTGGCGCGCGACCTCGCCGCGCGACATCCCCGCCGATCCGGAGCTCGCCTGCAGCCCAGCCAATATCCCCGCGCTGCGTGACATGGCGCAGGAATCCGAGCTGATCGTCATGGCCTATGGCAAGCTGCACAAACGCTTTCAGCCCGTGGTGCAGGATGTGATCGGCGCGATGATCGCAAGCGGCAAGCCGCTGAAATGCCTTGGCCTCAATCAGGATGGCTCGGCCAAGCATCCGCTTTACCTGCGCAAGGATACGGCGCTGATGGATTTCCCGCTCCCGGCCTGACTGCGCAGTTGACCCCCGGCCACGAAAAAGGGCGCCCCCGCAAGGGCGCCCTGATCTTTGCCTTTCCCGGTCTACGGGCGCGGCGTCACTCGTCGGTTTCGACCGGCAGCGCCACGAAACGCGGCTCACCGGCGCGGCGCACCAACAGCAGGATGGACTTGCGCCCGGCCTCGCGGGCCTCGTCGATGCGGTCCTCAAGATCGCCCAAGCTGGTCACTTGCTGTTGTCCGGCCTCAGTGATCAGATCGCCAGCGCGCACGCCCTTTTCATAGGCCTCAGACAGGTTGTCCACATCGGTCACCACCAGCCCGGTGGCGTCGCTGTCCAGCTCCAGCTGGCCGCGCAGCTCGTCATCAAGCGGGCTGATCGTCAGGCCGAGGATTTCCTGGCTCAATGCTTCGCCGCCTTCATCCTCTTCGATCTGGGCCGCAGGCACTGCGCCTTCGGCTTCTTCGCGCCGTCCCAGCGTGACCTTCAGCGATTGGGTCTTGCCTTCGCGGAACACCATCACCCGGACCGCCTTGCCGACCTCGGTATTGCCGACCTGGCGCACCAGTTCACGGGTGTCCTGAACCTGCTTGCCGTCAAAGCTCAGGATCACGTCGCCCGCCTTCATGCCGGCCTCGGCGGCGGGGCCTTCGGGAACGTCCGTCACCAGTGCGCCGCGCACCTCTTCAAGGCCCATTGCTTCGGCGACGTCGTCGGTCACGTCCTGGATGCGCACACCCAGCCAGCCGCGCCGCGTCTCGCCATACTCCTTGAGCTGATCGACCACGCGGGTCACAACGTTCGACGCCATCGAGAAGCCGATCCCGATCGAGCCACCGGTGGGCGACAGGATCGCGGTGTTCACGCCGATCACCTGTGACTCCATGTTGAAGAGCGGCCCGCCCGAGTTGCCCCGGTTGATCGCCGCGTCGGTCTGGATGTAATCGTCATAGGTGCCGCTGAGCGCGCGGTTGCGTGCCGAAACGATGCCCGCGCTGGCCGAGAAACCCTGGCCCAGCGGGTTGCCCATCGCCATCACCCAATCGCCGACGCGCGCCGTGTCGCTGTCGCCGAAGGTGACAAACGGAAGCGGCTCGTCGGCCTCGACCTTGAGTAGCGCGATATCGGTCTTGGGGTCGGTGCCGATCACTTCGGCGGTCAGCTCCTGGCCGGAAAAGAACTCGATGATGATCTCGTCAGCGGATTCGATGACGTGGTTGTTGGTCACCACGAAGCCATCCTCGGAAATGACGAAACCCGAGCCAAGCGCCGAGGTGCGGCGCGGCCGGTCGCCCTCACCGTTGCGATCGCGGAATTCGCGGAAGAAATCCTCAAAGGGCGAACCCTCTGGCACGATAGGCGAGGGGCCGGCGCCCCGTGCCACCACGGTCGAGGTGGTGATGTTCACCACCGCCGGGCTGACCTTGTCGACAAGGTCCGAGAAACTGTCGGGGCGCGCCTGCGCCATCAGCGCCTGCGCGATGATCAGCGCCATGGTCAGCGCCGTCAGCCAAAGCGCGCGCAGCGCGCCGGTTTGTCTGTCTGGAAAAGTTGCGGATTGGGCTGTCACTGGGGTCGTCTCCTTGCCATTGTCCGTTTGGGCATATGCAAAACGCCTTGGCGTCTGTGTTGCTCTGACATGCATTTAGGTGCTGCGGGCGCAAACGCAAAAGGCACGCACCCTGTTGTCACGTTCATGTGAAACCCAAGTGAGCCGGAAATCAAGCGCCCAGCGCCTTTGCGGCCCAGACCATCACCAGCCCGATCGCCATTGCGACCAGCCCCAGAAGCCGGCGGTTTTCTTCCGACAGGGTACTGAGAGCAATCAGAAAACGCTCCACAAGCGAAGGGGCCAGTGCATAGACCAGCCCCTCCAGTATCAAGACCAGCCCGAGGGCCAGAAAGATGTTTTCGATCAATTGGACGCCTCGGATTCCGTCTGCGCCTCTTGCTGGCGCTCTTCCTCTTCAAGCCGCTGGCGCTCGGATTCCGGCAGGTCGGGCGAAATCTCGGATTCCGGGGCCATCTCGCGAAGGCGCTCGATATCAAGATCGTCGATCTGCACTTCGGTCAGACCATCGGCCCGAACCGAACTGAAAAGCTCGGAAAGAAAGTCGCTTTCGGGCGAGAACACCAGAGTCGTATTCTGCGAGTCGAGCGACCGCTCCAATGCCGAGAGCGAGCGATAGAACGCGAAGAACTCGGGATTGTTCCCAAAGGCCTCGGCATAGATCCGGTTCCGTTCGGCATCGGCCTCACCTCGGGTGATCTCGGCTTCACGCTCAGCTTTTGACACGGTTTCCACCACGGTACGATCCGCCGCAGCGCGCACGCGCAGCGCGGCTTCGTTACCGCGGGCGATCTCGTCGGTGGCTTCGCGTTCACGCTCGGCGCGCATCCGGGCAAAGGTGGCTTCCAGGTTCTGCTGCGGCAGGTTGGTCTGCTTCAGCCTCACGTCGACGATTTCCAGACCAAGGCCTTCGGCGCTTGTGCGGGCCTGCCCGCGGATACGCCGCGCCAGTTCGCCCCGTTGCGGCGACAGGATCGTGTCCGATGTCACCTGGTCGGCGCCCAGCACCTCGCGGATCTGCGCGTTCAGGATCGACGACAGACGGTCCTCGGCGGCACGGATGCCGCCCACGCCCACGGCCTGACGGAATTGCACCACATTGGCGATCCGGTAGCGCGCGAAGGCATCGACCACCAGTCGGCGATCGTCCGAAGGCGTGACCTCGATCGTGTCGGTGTCAAAGGACAGGATCCGGTCGTCATATCTGACGACTTCCTGGATGATCGGGATCTTGAACCCGAGGCCCGGTTCCTCGACCACCTGGCGGATTTGGCCGAATTGCAGGACAAGCGCTTTCTCGCGTTCGTCCACGATAAAGATCGAGGACAGCACGCCGATGACAGCGATGACCGCGATCGGCAGAAGAAGTGCGGATTTACGCATCAGTTCGAGCCCCCGTTGCTGGTGTTGGAGGACGCACCGCCACTGCGGCGCAATTCATTGAGCGGCAGGTAAGGCACGACGCCCTGACCGTTCTGGCCCGCTTCTGTGTTTTCGTCGATCAGGATCTTGTCAAGCTGCCCCAATGTCCGCTCGATCGTCTCGAGGTAGAGACGGCGCTGCGTCACTTCGGGAGCGTTGTTGAACTCCTGCGCCACCGCGATAAAGCGGCTGGCCTCACCGATGGCTTCGTTGACCACGCGGGCGCGGTAGCCTTCGGCGACCTCGATCACCTGTGCCGCCTCACCACGGGCTTCGGCGAGCACGCGGTTGGCATAGGCGTCGGCCTGGCGTTGCAGACGGTCTCGCTCCTGTTCGGCGGCCTGCACCTCGCGGAAGGCGTCGATCACGGCGCCCGGCGGGTCGGCGGTATCAAGGTTGACACGCACGATGGTGATGCCGCTTTCGTAATCATCCAGGGTCTCCTGAATATTCTCGCGCGCGGTGTCGGCGATAAGGCCACGGTCGCGGTTGAGGATCGGCGCAAGGTTCGACGCCGCGATGATCTCGCGCATCGCGGATTCGGACACGGCGCGCACCGTCAACTGCGGGTCGCGGATGTTGAACAGCAATTTCGCGGGGTCGTTGATATTCCACACCACCTGAAAGTCGATATCGACGATATTGGCGTCAGTGGTCAGCATCAGGCCGTCGCTTTCATTGCCCCGTCCCATGCCGATGTCCTCGGTGCGTTCCGAGGTGACATTCACCACCTCATAGGTCACCACCGGCCACGGTGCGAAGTTGAGGCCCGGATTCCCCGTCGAGGAATAGGACCCAAGGAACAGCTCCACGGATTGTTCCTCAGGCTTCACGGTGTAAAAGCTGGCGGCCGCCCAGGCCACCAGCGCGATCACCACGCCAAGCAGGATGGATCCGCGCCCGAAGGCCGGGCCGCCACCGCCGCCACTGCCGTCATTGCCGCCGCCGCCGCCGCGACCGCCCATCAGCACGCGCAGCTGATCCTGGCCCTTGCGAACAAGTTCGTCGATCTCCGGGATCTGCGGTCCGCCCCCCTCCGGTGGTCTGCGTCCGCCCCGATTTCCGCCGCGGTTGTCATCCCCGCCGCCTGAATTTCCGCCGCCGCCCCAGGGGCCGCCAGAATTTCCAGCCATGTAAAACTTCCCTTTACTGCCGCCCCTCACGGGGCGTTCTCTCTAACCTGTGCTGTGATACCTGAATTTCAAGCGCTTCGCACTGGTTCTCGCATCGTGACGATTTCCTCGGCCATGGTGGGGTGAACCGCCACCGTGCGGTCGAAATCTTCTTTCGTTGCACCCATCTTGACCGCGATTCCGGCCAGCTGAATCATTTCGCCCGCGCCGGGCGCGACGATATGACAACCCAGGATGCGCCGGCTTTCCTTGCTGACGATCAATTTCATCAAAACCCGGTCCTCGCGCCCCGCGAAACTCTGCTGCATCGGTTTGAACGACGTGCAGTAGACATCCACGGGTTCCTGATCGCGGGCCGCCTCCTCGCTCAGGCCGATGGTGCCGAATTCCGGCTGGGTGAAGATCGCCGTCGGGATCAGGTCGTGATCCACCGGGGTCGGGTTGCCGTTGAACACCGTCTCCACAAAGGCCATCCCCTCGCGGATCGCCACCGGCGTCAGGTTCGCCCTGTCGGTCACGTCGCCGATCGCATAGATCGACGGCACCGCCGTCTGGCTGTAGGAATCGACCTCGATCTCGCCCTTGCGGCCCAGCTTCACGCCGACCTCCTCAAGCCCCATCCCGGCCGTGTTCGGATTGCGTCCGGTCGCAAACATCACCTGGTCGAAAATCCGTTCGTCGCCATTGGTGGCCTTGATGCGGAACCCCTGTTCCTGCTTTTCCATCTCGATGATGTTGCAGCCCAGGTGAAGATCGACCCCGTTGCGCATCATTTCCTCGGAAATCAGCCCGCGCGCCTCTTCGTCGAACCCACGCAGGATCTGCGCGCCGCGGTAATACTGCGTCACCTGGACACCCAGACCATTGAGGATACAGGCGAATTCGCAGGCGATATAGCCGCCGCCAACGATCAGCAGCGATTTGGGCAGCGTTTCCAGATGGAAGATCTCGTTGCTGGTCAGCGCATGTTCGGCATCGGGCAACTCGGGCGTGACCGGCCACCCGCCGGTGGCGATCAGGATATGCTTTGCGGTCTTGGTTTCGCCGCTGGCCAGCCTGACGCTGTGGGCATCGGCCACCACCGCGCGGGAATCGAAGGTCTCGACCCCGCTGTTGGACAAGAGCCGCCGATAGACCCCTTCCAGCCTGTCCAGCTCGCTGTGCATCGTGTCGCGGAACGCCGGCCAGTCGAAGCCGCCCGCATGCACGGTCCAGCCATAGGCCTGCGCGTCCTCCATATGGCCGGGATACTCGCTGGCGAATACCATCAGCTTCTTGGGCACGCAGCCGCGCTGCACGCAGGTGCCGCCGTAGCGGTCCTCCTCGGCCAGCGCCACCTTGGCGCCGCCCTGTGCCGCCACGCGCGCGGCGCGCACCCCGCCCGAGCCGCCGCCGATCACGAAAAGGTCGTAGTCGAATGCCAATGCCATGCCCTCTGAATTGTGCCTGCTCAGTCCTGCAGATCGGTGAACAGGTTCTCGGATTCCAGGAAATCGAGCCGGTCTTCCTCGACCGTGCCCTCGTTGATGTCGCGGGTCTCGACCCGGCCATCGCCATAACCCACGATCACCACGTCGCAGATATCTATGAACAGCCCGTTTTCCACCACGCCCGGCATCTGGTTCAGCACCATTGCCAACTGGTTGGCCTTGCCGATCCGCCCCAGATGCAGATCAAGGATGTAATTCCCCTCATCGGTCACGAAGGCGCGGTCGCCATTCATCCGCAGCGTCGCATCACGCCCCAGCACATCCATCGAGATCAGCATCTCCTCGACCAGCGACTTGGTGGTCTCCCAGCCGAACGGAATGACCTCGATCGGCAGCGGGAACGCGCCCAGGGTCTCGACCTCCTTGCCGACATCGGCGATCACGATCATCTGGTCGCTGGCGGTGGCGACGATCTTTTCCTGCAACAGCGCTCCGCCACCGCCCTTGATCAGGTTCAGATTGGCGTCGAACTCGTCGGCCCCGTCGATGGTCAGGTCCAGCCACTTGGCCTCGTCAAGGCTGATCACCTCGATACCGACCTCGCGCGCCAGTTCCGCGGTGCGGGTCGATGTCGGCACGCCCTTGATCTTGAGCCCGTCATCCCGCACCAGCTCGCCAAGGCAGCGCACCATCCAGGCGGCGGTCGATCCCGTGCCCAGCCCCACGCGCATCCCGTCCTCGACATAATCGACCGACCGCTTGGCGGCGACGAACTTGGCCTTGTCGATGGGCGACAATTCTCCGGTCATGGCAGCGACTCCCCGTGACGTTTCGGGAAGGGTTATAGGCAAGTTGAGCGCCATGCGCGAGGGGGCATCGGCGGGTTTGTGACAAACCCTCGCGCCCGGTGCCCCGCGCGGCAGACGGGCCGTCGCTTTCAGGCTGGCGCGGCGCGCCCGTGACGCTAGGCTGGCACCATGCCCATGACCGAACCCTACCGCCTGCATTACGCGCCCGACAACGCCTCGCTGGTGATCCGCCTCGCCCTCGAGGAACTGCACCAGCCTTACCGCGCCATTCTGGTGGACCGCGCGGCGCGGGGGCAATACTCGCCTGGCTACCTTGCGATCAATCCCGCCGGGCTGATACCGACCCTGGAAACGCCAGACGGCCCGATCTTCGAGACCGGCGCGATCCTGCTCTGGCTGGCCGACCGGCATGGCGCGCTGGCGCCCGCAGCCGATGCGCCAGAACGGGGCGCGATGCTCAAATGGCTGTTCTTCCTGTCCAACACGCTGCACCCGGCTCTTCGGATGACCTTCTATCCTGAGCGCTACACCGGCCCGGGCCCTGCGGAATGCGCGCGCCTGCGCAGCCATATGCAGGGCGAGATCGCCCGCCTTCTCGATATGCTCGAATCAGCCGCCACCACGTCGCCTTCGCTGTTCAGCGGCGCGGCCCCCACGATCCTCGGCCTCTACCTTGGCCCGATGCTGCGCTGGATGGCGCTTTATCCGCAGCGCGCGACCGACTGGTTCTCACTGGGGCGCTGGCCGCATCTGCAGGCCATGGCTACGGCCCTTGAAACCCGCCCCAGCGTCGCCGCCGCGATCCGCGCCGAGGGGCTTGGCCCCACGCCACTCACCGCGCCACAGCCCGCCGATCCACCCGAAGGCAGCGCGGTCTGAGGCGACACAAACGTTGAAACCGGGCCTTGCAGCCCCGAGATTGACAAGACTGGCGCAGATTTCGACGACTCGGTCGCTTTTGCGCCGCCACAGCGCGCCCCTGCGCGTCATAGAGATAGAACAGCCCGTGTCGCCATCGGGCCAGAACGGGAAAGATTGCATGTTTCTGTCCGTCTTCGACATGTTCAAGATCGGCGTCGGCCCCTCATCGTCCCATACGATGGGGCCGATGGTGGCCGCCGCGCGCTTTCTCGACAAGATGCGCGCCGCCCCCTTCGAACCTCACGGTCTGCGCGGCTCCCTGCATGGCAGCCTTGCCTTCACCGGCATCGGCCATGCCACGGACCGCGCCACCATCCTGGGCCTCGCGGGCTTTCGCCCCGAAGATTACGACCACGACACCGCCGAGGCGACGCTTGAGCAGATCCGTGAAACCCACACGCTGCGCCCGCCCGGCCTGCCGGAACTGGTGTTTCACCCCAAGGACGACCTGATCTTCGATTTCGGCCCCAACCTGCCGGGCCATGCCAATGGCATGATCCTGATGGCCACCGACGCGCAGGGCGATGTGATCCTGCAGGAAACCTATTATTCCATCGGCGGCGGCTTCGTCATGACCGAGGCCGAACTGGCCCAGGGCCGCAACACCGATGAAGGCGAGCCGGTCCCCTATCCGTTCAAATCCGCCGCCGAAATGCTGGAAATGGCCGAACATTCGGGCAAGAGCGTCGCCCAGATGAAGAAAGCCAACGAGATTTCGCGCGGCGGCCCGGAAAACCTGCGCTCAGGCGTCGCGCGAATCTGGAAGGTGATGGATGACTGCATCGAGCGCGGCATCGAATCCGAAGGCGAACTGCCCGGCGGTCTGCGCGTGCGCCGCCGCGCCAAGGGCATTCGCGATTCCCTCCTGGCCGAACGCGGCACCAACCTTCAGGCGCCCCACAAGATCAACGACTGGATCAGCCTCTACGCCATGGCCGTCAACGAGGAAAACGCCGCCGGCGGGCAGGTCGTGACCGCGCCCACCAATGGCGCGGCGGGTGTGGTGCCCGCCGTCATCAAATACTGGCTCGAACATGTCCCCGGCGCCTCCGAGACGCAGATCGAGGATTTTCTTCTGACCGCCGCCGCAATCGGCGGGCTGGTGAAATACAACGCCTCGATCTCGGGCGCCGAAGCGGGGTGCCAGGCCGAAGTCGGCAGCGCCGCCGCGATGGGCGCCGCCGGACTGGCCGCCGTTCTGGGCGGCACCCCCGCCCAGATCGAGAACGCCGCCGAAATCGCGCTGGAACATCACCTCGGCATGACCTGCGACCCCGTGAAGGGGCTGGTGCAGGTGCCCTGCATCGAACGCAACGGCCTTGGCGCGATCAAGGCGGTCAGCGCCGCCAGCCTCGCCCTGCGCGGGGACGGCACCCATCTTGTGCCGCTCGATGCCTGTATCGAAACCATGCGCCAGACGGGCGAGGACATGAGCGAGAAATACAAGGAAACCTCGCTCGGCGGTCTTGCGGTGAACGTGCCCAACTGCTGAAGACTCCGGCTGCCTACCCCTCGGGCCAGACGGCGCGCGCCTTCAGAAGCGCGTGTGCCGCCACTTCCAGCATCGCCTCGGGCAGGATGACCAGCATCTTGGGTGCGGTCAGCGACAATTGCACCGGCCCCGTCGCATGGTTCGACGTGCCGATCCTGCCATCGGGTGCGAAATTCAGCCCCGCGATGGAATATTTCAGCCCCTCCGACAGCCCCTCGACCGCACCCAGCGGAAACAGCGACACCTCGCAACCCTCGGGCAGGTCGATCGACAACTCGGGCGGCGCCAGGAACACCAGCTCCTCGCTCCCCAGCAGGATGCAGCGCCGATGCGGGTGGCGCACCAGCGTGTTGTAAGCGGCCAGCTGATGATCCAGCCGCGCCCCCGAGAACCCGATTCCCACCACCAGCGGGGCGGCGATATTGCTTAGGCACTTGTCGAAATCCGTGCTGTCCTGATCCGGGATCGGGTGCAGCGCATCTGCGGGAAACCGCGCGCGCCCCGCGTCGCTCAGCGAATCGAAATCGCCGATCACCGCCTCGGGAACCACCTCCAGCGCCAGCGCCGCATCAGCCCCGCCATCCGCTGCAACCACTCTTGGTCCCAGCGCGCGCGCGCGCCCGAGCAAGGATTTATCTATTTCCGCGCCCCCAATCAGGGTGATTGGCTCTGCCGCCTCAACAATCATCTGACTTTTTCCTGATTAGCCACTATTTAGGAAACTGATCACATTCTCACCACGAAATGATACGGTAAAGTTCCAAGAATCGGGCGCCTTTGGTCTTGGCAAGGATGGTAAAGACGAATGTCGCAGGTCAAGCAGAGCGAGCATTCAAATGGTTAGTGGAAGTAAAATTCTTACAGTCTCGTACGGGACATTCTCGTGCACTCTCGAAGGATTCGATGATTCCTTCGACACGATGAAAGCGATCGCCGAGTATTTTCGCGACCTCGCTGCGGATGACAGGTACTTTGGTGCCGAACCGCCGACGCCGGACGCCGAGATGCTGGCCCGGATCGCCGAGCGCGAAGTCTCGCGCCGTGTCGAAGCGCATCAGCGCGACGGCGGCATCGTTCTGCGCGCCGCGGATTCCGCAGCCCTCTCCGGTCTGACCGCGCCTCAGCCCCAGCCCGCGCCTGAGCAGACCAAACCCGAACAGCCCGCAGCTGAACCTGCGCCCGAGGCGGAGGCAGAAACTCCCGAACCCCCGGTTCAGGAAGCCCCCGAACCAGAGGCGGTTGAACCATCCGCCCCTGAGGCCCCCGCCCCCGAGGCAGAAGCAACCGAACCCGAGCTGGCCGAATCGCCCGAGGTCGAAGCCGCGCCCGAGGAAGCAGAAACCGCCGCCGAATCTCCCGAAGTCGAGGCCAAGGCCGCACCGGAAGACCAAGCGACCACGGATGTGGTCGCCGAGTCCCCTGAGCCTGCGCCCGCGGACGAAGAGGAAACCGCCGCCGAAGCCGCCGAGGCCGCGCATCCCGCCGTCACCGAAGAAGCCAGCGAAGAAGTTTTCTCCGAAACAACGGAATCCGAACCCCAAGCTGCGGCCGAAGCCGAACCGGCACCCGAGGCGGAGCCCGAACCCGTTGCCGAAGCCGAACCGGCACCCGAAGCCGAGCCCGTCGCAGAGGCCCAGCCCGAGCCCGAAGCCGACAGCGTCGCCGCCAAGCTGCGCCGCATCCGGTCGGTCGTGATGCAATCCGAACGCAGCTACAGCGGTGACGAATTCACCGAGGACGAGCACGCCGAAGACGACAGCGCGGGCGACTTCCTCGACGACACCGCCGCTGATCTTGATGCCGCGCTCGAGGCCGACGACGCCGCCGAGCTCGCGCGGGCCACCCCGCTCGAGCAGGACGAGGGCGACGATCTCGATTCGATCCTCTCGCGCTTTGACGCAGATCGCGACACCGTCGCACAGGAACCCGCCGATACCGGCGATACCATTGAAAAAGAACAGGAAATTCAGCCCGATTCCAGCGAGTCCAAGCCCGGCGATCAGGTCGATCTGGCCCATGATACGCTGGCGCAGCTTCTGGCCGATTCCCTGCCCGCTGACGCCGCCAAGGAGGCGACAGACACCGCCGACGTCACGCCCGCGCCCGAGGAGGCCGCCGAAGAAACCGCGACGCCTCAAGCGCCGGAAACCCCTGACGCGCAAGCGGCTGAAGCCGAGCCCGCCAAAGAACCCGCCGGGCCAGAGACCGCCGATTCCGACGAGGTCACACCCGAGGACGAGCCCGCCGCCGATGAAGACACCGCCGAGGTGCAGGAGCCCGTGCGCGCCCGTGTCGTGACCATCAAGCGCAGCGAACTCGAGGCCACCCTCGCCGCGCAGAAGTTCGAAGCGGAACTCGCCGAGGGCGACCCTGCCGAAGAGGTGTCCCAAGACCAAGAGGAAGACGCCGCCGCCTCCCTCCTCAGCCCCGAGGAAGAGGCCGATCTTCAGCGCGAACTGGCCGCACTCGAAGCCGAGATCGACGCTGATGCGCCCGTGCAACAGGACCGTCTCGCCGGCAATGATACGGACGAGGCCGACGACCTGCCCGAATCCACGCTGGATGACGACTGGGCCGAGGCCGCCGAAACCGATGACGACGAACCATCCCAACCCGCGCCTGCCCTTGGCAAGCTGGACGAAGACGAACCCCATGCGGATGTGAACCGCATCTTCGCCGAAACCGACAACCAACGTGACGCGCCCGAGGCGAACCACCGCCGCAGCGTGATCCAACACTTGCGCGCCGCCGTCGCCGCCACACGCGCCGACAAGAAAGCCGGGATCGAACAGGACGCGGGCAAGGACGACACGCCCTATCGCTCGGACCTGGCGGATGTGGTGCGCCCGCGCCGCCCCCGCGCCGCCGGCACGCGCGAGCACACCCGCTCGCCCCGGCCCGAGGAAACCCGCTCAGCGCCGCTCAAACTGGTGGCCGAACAGCGTGTAGATGTCGAAAGCTCGCGTGAACCGATCCGCCCGCGCCGTATCTCGACCGCAGAATTGCAGGCCGATCCGGCCGCCGTTGACAGTGGCTTTGCCGATTTCGCCGCCGAGATGGGCGCGACAGAACTCCCCGACCTGCTCGAGGCCGCCGCCGCCTATCTCGCCGATGTGGAAGGGCGCCCGCAATTCTCGCGCCCGATGCTGATGGGCAAGCTGCGAGAAGTGTCGGATGGCGGTTTCTCGCGCGAGGATGGTTTGCGCAGCTTCGGCAAGCTGCTGCGCGACGGCAAGCTGCAAAAGCTCAAGGGCGGCCGTTTCAGCGTGACCGAGGAAACCGAGTATCGCAACGCCGAAGGCGGCAATCGCAGCGCAGGCTGAGCGGAGGGACCGCTCCTTCAGACGCCCGGTCCGGCCCCTGTGCCGCGCCGGGCGTCGTCACGTCCTGCTCAGATTCCGGCGGGCAGCCATGTGGTCCTGATCATCGTCGCCTTGTCCAGGAACGCCGGGTCTTCGCCCGCCGCACCGAACCAGTCGCGCGCGTGGCCGTCATTCACCCAGGTCCGTTTCATCGCCTCGGCGCTCTCGCGCTCGATCATTGCCGACAGATCGCTTGACGAGAAACACCACAGCGCCTCGATCTCCATATGCCGCGCCATCGCCGAGGCCAGGTCAGCATGGCACCCCGTCAGCAGGTTGACCGCACCGGGGGGCATTTGCAGGCATTCAAAGATCAACGCCAGTTCGGGCGCGATCAGCGGATAGGCTTCGGATGCCAGCAGAACGGCCCGGTTGCCCATGGTCAGGATCGGCGCCAAGACCGAGACCAGCCCCAGCAGCGGCGCCTCGTCCGGGCAGATCGCGCCGATCACACCCACCGGCGCGCGCTCGGCCACGGCCAGCCCGTGCATCGGCACGCCGGGTGCGCGCGCCGCGATCGTGTCGGCCTTCGCGGCATAGGCGAACAGCCGTTCGATCGCGGTGTCGATCTCCTTTTCGCCACTTCGCCCACCTGTCAAGCTATTGATAAGATGTGACAAATCTTCCTTCCGCGTGGCCAGCGCATGGCTCATGGCCATAAGAACCCGCGCCCGGTCGCGCCCGCTTCTGCGGCTCCAGTCCGCGGCGTTATGCGCCGCGCCTACCGCCGCGCCGACATCGCTTGCCCCGGCCAGCGCGACCTGTCCCAATATGCGCCCCGCCTTGTCATGCACATTGCGGCAATAGCCGCCGGGGCGCACCTGCCGCCCTGCAATGAACAGCGTCGCGTCGCTGACCTCGGGCACGTGCTCGCTTGTTTGTGCGCCATTGGCGCTGGCAAAGGGTTCGAGCCGGGGCAGGGGTTTGGGCTTTACATTCGCCGCCGTATAGTGCGCCAACCCGTCCCATCCCCCGTCGCGCCCGAACCCGGCTTCGCGCAGTCCGCCATGCGGCGCGGCGGCGTCGGTCAGGCCCGTCGCGTTGATCCAGACGACGCCCGCCGCCAGACGCGGCGCAAGATCCAGCACCAGCGACAGCGTCTCCGACCAAAGCGAGACCGCGCCCGCATGGCCCGTGTTATTGATCAGTTGCAGCGCTTCCTGCGGCGTTCTGAAGCTCATTCCCACCGCCACGGGGCCGCGTATATCAAGATGCATCGCCGGATCGGCGGGCGCCAGCCCGGTGATCAGGGCCGGTCGGTGATACTGCCCGCCGGGCGAGGGCCGCACCGGCACGAACAGATCACCCCCCGCGCGGGCGATCAGATCGGCCAGCCGCCCGCGCGCTGCCGGGTTGGCCATCGCGCCGATATCGGTGCAACGATCCAGCGGATCACCGACCCGCAGCTTTTCCATACGGTTGCGTAGCTTTTCCTGAAACCGCTCCGCCACGCTCTCCTGCACCAGCAGGCGATGCGGGCTGTCAAAGCGCTGCGCCAGCGCCTCGACCGCTGAATCGAGATCGGCATCGTCGAACACCACGAAACTTTCGGCGGCGTCCACTTCCAGCGACAGCGCCTTGCCCGACCCCGCCGTCGCGCGGCGCAGTGCGCGCCCCGCACTGAGCGACCCGGCAAAGCCGACCATGTCGATCCCCGCGTGGCAGGCAAGGCGCTCGCCCAGCGCCGCGTCGCCGGTCAGGATATTGACCACGCCTTTCGGCAATCCTGCCTGACTGCACAGATCAGCAAACAGCAGCGCGCTCAGCGATGCCCATTGCGACGGCTTCACAATCACGCTGTTGCCCGCCGCCAGCGCCGGGGCCAGCTTTCGCGCCAGCACCACCAGCGGCATCCGAGACGGCAGGATCACCGCGCAGACACCCAGCGGCGCGCGCCCCGGCCATTCATCGTCGATCAACTGCGCCAGGCTGGCGTGATGCTGGAATTGCCGCTGCACCTGCGCCAGATCATCGTCGCGCACCGCGCCAATGGGCCGCCCGGTATCGAGCACCTCCATCACCGCGCAGAGCCGCGCGTTATTGGCGATCACCCGCGCCAGCGCATCCAGATGCCTGGCCCGTCCGGCCCCGCCCAGCCTTGCCCATTTGCGCTCTGCCTTCCCGGCGGCGCTCACCGCGCTGTCCAGATCGTCCGGCGTTGCCGCTGACAGGGTCGCCAGAACCTCGCCGCTGGCCGGGTTCACCGCGTCGAAGCCCGCCCCCGGCACCCCAAAGGCGCCGTTGATGAACTGTCCGAAACGGTCGCCCTGATCGACCAGCCAGGCCAGCGCCTCGGCGGCGCTTTCCGGGGCATCCCCGAAGGTCATGCCGTCATATTCCTCGCGCACGCTCATGTCCCTGTCCCCGCTCACTTCATCCGATCCCGTGACGCCAGGCCGCCGAGGGCCGCCCGCTCACATGCTGTTCAAGCTGCCGCTCGATATCCGCCAGCAAGGACGACGCCCCGAAACGGAACAGCCCGGGCGACATCCAGTCGCGGCCCAGCTCCTCGTGCAGCATCGCAAGATAGGCCAGCGCCTCGCCTGCCTTTGAAATGCCGCCCGCCGGTTTCATGCCCACCCGCCATCCGGTCCTCTCGTGATAGTCGCGGATCATCCGCAACATCACCAGCGTCACCGGCAGCGTCGCGTTCACCGGCTCCTTCCCGGTCGAGGTCTTGATGAAATCCGCGCCCGCCATCATCGCCACCATCGCCGCGCGCGCCACGTTGTGCAGGCCGCCCAACTCCCCGGTGGCAAGGATCGCCTTCATATGCGCCGCGCCACAGGCCGCGCGAAACGCCCTCAACTCGTCGTGCAGCGCGTCCCAGCGCCCCTCCAGAACCCGCCGGCGTGAAATCACGATATCGATCTCCTGCGCCCCGGCGGCGACGCTGGCCTCGATCTCGGCGATCCGCAGACGCATCGGCGACAATCCCGCCGGAAACCCGGTGGACACCGCAGCCACCGGAATGCCCGTGCCCTCCAGCGCCTCGAGGGCCGGTGCGATCATCTCGTGATAGACACAGACCGCGCCGACGCGCAGCCCCTCCATCCCCAGGGCCTCCAAAAGGTCCGGGCGCAGCGGCTGGCGCGCCTTGGCACAAAGCCTCGCGACCCGCGCCGCGGTATCGTCGCCAGACAGGGTGGTGAGGTCCATGCAGGCCACCGCCTTGCACATCCATGCCGCCCGTTCGCGGCCCGTGACAACGCGTCGCGCGGGCAGGGCGACCGCCGACCGGGTGATCGCCGGGGCGTTCAGCCGCAGCGCGCCAAGCCAGTCCATGTCCAGATCCATGCCCGCATTGCGCAGGCCATCGGCCTGCTGCAACTGCGTGACGTGATCCTGTCCGAAGCCCTGCATCGGCATGCCGCCATGTCCTGAAAAACCCATTGCCAGACTCGCATGCGCCGAAAGGCTTGGCAAGCGCGCGCACCCTTCCTGCAATTGCGAATAACTCGCAATTGCATTGACTTCATACCCCTCCCGCCCCATAGTCCCCGAAAGCGATCGCAACCAACGGAGCTCCCATGACCCGCCTTTCCCGACGCCGCCTTATCGGTCAGGCCGCATCGGCCCTTGCGCTTGCGGCCACGCCGCTTCGGGCCGCGTCGCCCGCACTTGATATCGTGGCCACCACCGGGATGATCGCCGACGCCGCGCGCAATATTGGCGGCGATCTGGTCAATGTGCGTGCGCTCATGGGCCCTGGCGTCGATCCGCATTCCTATCGCCAGACCCGCAGCGATATCGTCGCGCTGACGCGGGCCGATCTGGTGCTCTGGCACGGGCTCTACCTTGAGGCGCAGATGGAAGAGATGCTGCTCAAGCTCTCGCGCCGCGGCACCGCCGTCGCGGTGGGCGAGGCCGTGCCGCGCGCCCAGTTGATCGCCCATGACGAATACGAGGGGCGCTTTGATCCCCATGTCTGGATGGTGCCCGCCCTCTGGACCCATGTGCTGCGCGGGGTGCGCGACGCGCTCACCAATCTTGCGCCGGCCCATGGCGACACCTTCGCCGCCAATGCCGATGCTTACCTTGCGCGCGTCGACCGGCTCGACGTCTACGCGCAGGGCGTGCTGTCCACCGTGCCGCCCGCATCTCGCGTTCTGATGACGGCGCATGACGCCTTCGGCTATTTCGGTCGCGCCTTCGGCTTCGAGGTGATCGGCGTGCAGGGCATCTCGACCGAATCCGAGGCCGGGCTGAACCGGATCCGCACCCTCGCAAGCCTGCTGGCCGAACGCGACATCGGCGCGGTCTTTGTCGAAACCTCCGTTTCGGATCGCAACATGCGCGCACTGGCCGAAGGCGCTGCCGCCCAGGGCCATGCGGTCAGGATCGGCGGGTCGCTCTTTTCGGACGCGATGGGCGTGCCGGGCAGCTACGAGGGCAGCTATATCGGCATGATCGACCATAACGTCACCACCATCGCCGCCGCGTTGGGCGGGCAACCTCCGGCGCGGGGCATGGATGGCCTCTTGCAGGCGGGATTGTGAGGATGAAAATCGACAGCACCCGCCCAAAGGCCCAATCCCAGGTGATCCCGGTGCGCGCCGATGCCGCGCCGACCAGCCCTCTGGCGATCAGCGGCCTCACCGTGTCCTACGGCGACAGCCCTGCTCTCAGGGATGTCAGCATCGGCTTTCACCCCGGCGCCATGACCGCGATCATCGGTCCCAACGGCGCGGGGAAATCGACGCTCCTGAAATCGGCTCTGGGCATCGTGGCGCCGCTTTCGGGGCGGGTGACCTGCTGGGGCAAGCCGCTTGCGCGTCAACGCCACCGCATCGCCTATGTGCCCCAGCGCGCGGCGATTGACTGGGAGTTCCCGGCCCGCGCGCTCGATGTGGTGCTGATGGGCATGTATCGCGAACTTGGCCTCTTGCGCCGCGTGCGCGCGCCACATCTGGCGCGGGCCATGTCCTGCCTTGCCCGCGTCGGGATGGAGGATTTCGCCGACCGCCAGATCGGTCGCCTTTCGGGCGGCCAGCAACAGCGCGTCTTCCTGGCGCGCGCATTGGCGCAGGGGGCTGATCTCTACATGCTCGACGAACCCCTCGCCGGGGTCGATGCCGCCACCGAACGCGCCATCATTGCCGTCCTCAAGGAGATCGTGGCCGAAGGCGGCACCGTCATCGCCGTGCATCACGACCTTGCCACCGTGCCGGGCTATTTCGACCGCGTGTTCCTGATGAATGTCAGCGCCATCACCGAAGGGCCTGTGGCCACCACCTTCAGCCGTGAAAACCTCGATCTGGCTTATGGCGGGCGTCTTGCGCTGGACCCGGCCGGGGCGGCGGGTGCGCGTGATGCTCACTGAGGCACTGTTCCTGCAGCTCGGCTATAACGCGACGCTGGTCACGCTGGGCGCCGGGCTGCTGGGTATCGCGGCAGGGGTGACGGGCGTGTTCCTCGTGCTGGGCAAGCGCGCGCTGGTCAGCGACGCGGTCAGCCACGCCACCCTGCCCGGTATCGGGCTGGCCTTCATTCTTATGGTCATGGCCGGGGGCGACGGGCGCGCGCTGCCGGGGCTGTTGCTTGGCGCGGCGGCCTCGGCGGGGCTGGGCCTGCTCTGCGTCAGTTGGCTGACCCGGCGCACCCGCCTTGGCGAGGACGCCGCCATCGGCGCGGTGCTGTCGGTGTTCTTCGGCGCGGGGGTGGTGCTTTTGACGGTGATCCAGACCATGAGCGCGGGTCGGCAGGCGGGGCTTGAAACCTTCCTGCTCGGGTCCACCGCCGGCATGCTGCGCAGCGATGCTTTGGTGATCGCGCTTGCGGGGGCCTTGGTGCTGGGCCTCGTGCTGGTACTGCGCCGCCCGATGACGCTGGCCGCCTTCGACCCCGATTTCGCTATTGCCCAGGGGCTCGATGTGCGGCGCACCGAACTGGCGGCAATGGGGCTTGCCATGGCGATCACGGTAATCGGGCTCAAGATCGTCGGGCTGATCCTGATCGTCGCGCTGCTCATCATCCCGCCTGTCGCCGCCCGGTTCTGGAGCGACCGCGTCGACCACGTTCTGGCGCTTTCGGGTCTCTTTGGCGGGATTTCGGGCTATGGCGGCGCGGCCCTGTCGGCGACCGCGCCGGGCCTGCCGACCGGGCCGCTCATCGTACTCTTGGCCTTTGCCCTATTCGTATTGTCGCTTCTGGCCGCGCCGCGCCGGGGCGTGCTGGCAACGCTCTTGCGCCGCCGCCGCGCGATCGCGCCGGGGGCGGGGCGATGATGGGCGCCGAATTTGTTGCCCTCTCGCTGCCGCCGATCCTGATCGGCACCTTCGCGGCCATCGCCTGCGCGCTGCCTGGGAACTTCCTTTTGCTGCGCCGTCAGGCGCTGATCGGGGATGCCATCAGCCATGTGGTGCTGCCCGGCATCGTGCTGGCCTTCCTCGTGACCGGAATCGTGGCCGCATGGCCGATGATGCTGGGCGCGGGCGCGGCGGCGCTTGTTTCGGTGCTGCTGATCGAGACCATCCGCCGCCTTGGCCATATCGAGCCGGGCGCCGCGATGGGCGTGGTCTTCACCACCATGTTCGCCGCCGGTGTGCTTCTGTTGGAACAAAGCGACACGTCGGGCGTGCATCTTGACGTGCAGCACGCGCTTTACGGCAATCTCGAAAGCCTGATCTGGCTCGAGGCGACGGGCTGGGACTCGCTTTGGGATGCGCAGGCGCTCGCTGCCTTGCCGCCCGAATTACCGCGCATCGTGCTGACGCTGCTGGTCGTGGCGGGGGCCGTGCTGCTGTTCTGGCGCCCCCTTGTGCTGTCGACCTTTGATGAGGGCTTCGCCCGCACGCTCGGCCTGCCGGTGCGCGCCATTGGCGTGGGGCTGGTCGGCCTTGCGGCGATGGCGGCGGTGGCGGCATTTGATGCGGTCGGCTCGATCATCGTGATCGCCATGTTCATCTGCCCGCCCGCCGCCGCGCGGCTGATGACCGACCGCCTTGGCGCGCAGATCTGGTGGAGCATCGGCTTTGCGACCCTGTCGGCGGTGCTGGGCTATGTGCTGGCGGGCTATGGGCCGCTTTGGCTGGGTGGCGTGCACGCGCTCAGCGCCGCAGGCATGATCGCCAGCGTTTCGGGGGTGATCCTATTGCTGGCGGCGCTGTTTGGGCCCTGTCGCGCAGCTTCGGGGCTGCGGCGCGGCTGAGAGGGCAGGGGCGAGGGACCAGTCCCTCGCGCTCCCTGGGATATTTTGAAACAGAAGAAGGGCTCAGTCGGCAAGCTGAGCGGCGCGTGCCAGCGCGCCGAGCCCCTCTGCGAGCAGGCTTTCGCGGCTGTGGATTTCGACCGGAACGCCCTGATCGCCAAGCGCGGTTTGCATCCCCGAGGCGGCGCCGTCAGGCGCGATGAGGGCGACCTGTTGGCCGAGCCAATAGGGCCGCGCGGCCGCCAGTTCGGCCCCGAGCAGGTGGCCGGTGATGGCGTCGGGGCGGTTCGAGACCTCGGCGGCGCGCAGATGCGCGGCCAGCCGCTCGGGGCGGCTCAGGCTGTCGGCGATGGCATCGGGCGCGGGCGGGGCGGTGCCACCCAGAGCCGCCACAAGGCGCGGCGTAAGGAAGCTCTGTGCGCTCACGGCCTCGCCCGCGCTGATCTGGATCCAGTGATTGACGCCGTCCTCCAGCGCGCAGACCACCCCGTCCCAGCCGGGGTGACGCGCCAGCAGGCCCGCGATCCACAGCCGCACCCGCGCCCCGATCACATCGGGCGGGGTCTTTTGCACAAGACCCGGCAGCGCGGCGCCCGCCACCTTGGGCAGAACCGGCGCGGGCAGGGCGTCGGGGGCGCCGTCGCCGATCCGGACCTGCTGCGCGGCGTCGAATTTCAGCGCCGCCAGCGCGCCGGCCTCGTCGGGGGCGCGGGCGGTTGCGATCAGCTGCGCGCCCCTCATCGCATGGGCGCTGACATGCGCGCCGTCGCGGCCCATCGCGATCCAGTCGGTCATGGCTCCGCTCAGCCCCGTTCGATCTGACGCACAAGCCCGGCCATGTCATAGCCGGCCTCCCGCGCCCTGCGGATGATCTCGTCACCGCTCAGCGCGCCGTAGCTCACGATGCTCCAGAGCATTGCGCAGCGCGTTCCCGAGCGACAATAGGCCAGCACCGGGCGCTCCATCTCGTCAAGCGCGCGGGCGAAGTCGCTCACCGTCTCTCGCGTGGTCGGTCCCAGCGGGATCGGTACCGAGCGGATCTCGAGCCCCGCGGCCTCTGCCGCCTCGGCCACCGCCGCGTAATCGGGTTGGCCGGGTTCCTCTTCATCGGGGCGATTGCAGAGCACCGAGCGGAACCCCGCCGCTGCGATGTCCGGGATATCGCCCGGCGAAATCTGGGGACTGACCGAGAAATCCCCGGTAATCCTGCGTATGTCCATGGCGCGCCTCCTTGGTCAGACCAATTTATGCGACGAATTGCCCTGCGACTTCAACAACTGCCTGCGCTGCGCCGTTCGGGTCCGCGTCAGGGCGGCGGCGCGCCGCCGGTCCTTTGGGCGGAACAGATGCAGGTCAAGAGCAGGGCCGGCATTTCCGGCCAGAATAATCCAAATGATCTGCAAAAAACGACATTTGCCGTGAAAACGCCCGCCAAATACGAAATTTGGGGAAAAGATAACCAGTACTCCATGCTATGATGCGTCATTCTGCCGCGGAATAACAACCACAGAGCGGCAGAGACATCAGAACGAGGGAGTACTTGAACATGTCCGGAACATTCGTCGTTGGTTTTGACGGCAGCGAAGCGGCGCATCGCGCGCTCGACTTCGCCATAGAACGCGCTGCGGCGCAGGGCGGCACCGTGCTGATCGCGCATGTGCTCGAATGGTCGCCCTATTCCTTTCTGACCCCCACCGAACTGGAAGAGCGCCACAAGCGCCGCCGCGAGGAACTGGAGCGCGCCGAAACCGCCCTCATGGCCCCGGTGGTCAAGAAGGTCTCGGGCCGGGGCGCAGAGATCGAAAGCGTCATCCGTTACGGCAAGATCGCCGATGTCCTGTGCGAGATCGCCAAGGACGAGAAGGCGGCGCAGATCTTCATCGGGCGCGACGGCCACTCGGCTCTGGGCGCGCGGGTCTTCGGCTCGGTCGCCAGCGCGCTTGTGCAGACCGCACCCGTGCCCTGCACCATCGTTCCATGAACGCCAGACACCAACACAACAGGGATTTTCAGATGTATCCTAAAGCAACACGGGCGGCCCTGGCCGCAGCCGGACTGAGCCTTGCAGGCGCAGCCCCGGCATTCGCGCAATCTGTGGACGACACGGTGAACCAGATCTTCGCGGATTCCACGGGCTGGTTCGTCAGCCTCATCTTCTCGAACTTTCCGGGCACGTCCTTTCCATGGATCGTGGCCTGGCTGGTGATCGGGGCCACGGTCTTCACGCTCTATTTCGGCTTTATCCAGTTCCGCGTGATCGGCCATTCCATCGCGCTGATCAAGGGTGACTACTCCGACCCCGACGACGCGGGCGAGGTCAGCCACTTCCAGGCCCTCGCCACGGCGCTGTCGGGGACCGTGGGCCTTGGCAACATCGCCGGTGTGGCGGTGGCGATCGGTATCGGCGGGCCGGGGGCGACCTTCTGGATGATCCTCGCGGGCCTCATGGGCATGGCCAGTAAGTTCACCGAATGTACGCTGGGCGTGAAATACCGCAACGAATACGCAGACGGGCGCGTCTCGGGCGGGCCGATGTATTACCTGACCAAGGGCTTTGCCGAACGGGGCCTGCCGGGGGGCAAGATCCTGGCGGTACTGTTCTCGATCTTCTGTATCCTCGGCGCGCTGGGCGGGGGCAACATGTTCCAGGCCAATCAGGCGCATCAGCAGATCACCGGCGTGGTCGGGGACTATCCCGGCTGGATCACAGGGCTGGTCTTTGCCGGTCTTGTCTTTGCGGTGATCGTCGGCGGGATCAAGTCGATCGCCAAGGTCACCGAAAAGATCGTTCCGCTGATGGGCATCCTTTACGTGGGCACCGCGCTCATCATCATCGCGATGAACTACAACCTGATCGGATGGGCCTTTGGCCAGATCTTCGCGGGCGCCTTCACCGGGCTTGGCGTGGCTGGCGGCATGGTCGGCGCGCTGATCCAGGGCTTCAAGCGGGCCGCCTTCTCGAACGAGGCGGGCGTCGGCTCGGCCGCGATCGCCCACTCGGCGGTCAAGACCAAGGAGCCGATCACCGAAGGCTTCGTGTCACTGCTGGAACCGTTCATCGACACGGTCGTGGTCTGCACCATGACGGCGCTGGTAATCATCATCACCCAGCAGCTTGTGGCCGATCCGGAAACCGGTCTCTACCTGCTCAACGAGGCGGGCAACAGCGTCAAGACAGTGGGCGACACATCGGGCGTCGGCCTCACATCGGCAGCCTTCGGCAGCGCGATCAGCTGGTTCCCCTTTGTGCTGGCCATCGCGGTGGTGCTGTTTGCCTTCTCGACCATGATCACCTGGTCCTATTACGGC
>Ga0102932_1000070_pt1 | contig 40653 bp, 45 predicted proteins | sample SalPonR1_C_D2_MG_FD_78212 | JGI IMG/M metagenome (GOLD analysis project Ga0102932, IMG submission 78212) | Salt pond soil microbial communities from South San Francisco under conditions of wetland restoration - Salt Pond MetaG R1_C_D2_MG | ecosystem: Environmental > Aquatic > Marine > Intertidal...
AGCTAAAAGAATTGATAAATACTGTAAAAATAATAATAGAGAAATGGATATTCTTTTAGAGGTTAATGTAGCGGAAGATGACTCAAAATTTGGGTTTAAGGTTAAAGAATTAGAAGAAACTATTAAAAGAATTTCTCAATTTAAGACTCTTAATATAAAAGGCTTTATGACCGTTGCACCATATTATGATAACCCTGAAGATGCAAGACCTATTTTTAAAGAATTAAAAAATAACTTTGATAAATTTTCAAATATGGAATATGATAATGTTTCTATGGAATATTTATCTATGGGCATGAGTAATGACTATCATATAGCTATAGAAGAAGGAGCTAACATAGTTAGAATTGGAACTGAGTTATTTGGAGAAAGACAATATTAGGAGGAAAACATGTTAGATAAATTTAAAAATCTGATAGGAGTTTCTGATTTAGAAGATGAAATCCAAGAAGATTTATATGAGGATGACATAGACATAAATCAAAAAAAAGATAGAAAAGAAAAGAGAAGTTATAGAGAAAAAATGACTAAAGATGGAAGTAGAGAAATATATAAAACAAAAGTAGAAAATATCGATGCTGATTTATATATTCTAAAACCTGAAAATTACAATGAATGTGCTTCAATAGTAGATGAATTAAAAAGAAAAAAGACTATAGTTTTGAATTTAGAAAACATAGATAAAGAACTAAAAAAACTTATTTTCGAATTTACAAAAGGTGGGGTATATGCTTTAGAAGCTAATATACAAAAAGTATCTAATGATATTTTTTTGATAGCCCCTAAAGGAACTGAGATAGAAGGAAAAATAAAAATAAATACAGAAAAAAACATTTTCAGATGGGAGTAGTAAATGAGTATATTTATAAAAGCAGTAAATACGTTATTTAATCTAATAGAAATATTAATATTAGCAAGAATTATTTTGTCGTACTTAAGAAACATAGTAAGTCCTAAAATCTACAATATATTATTTCAACTCACAGAACCTATTCTTTATCCTATAAGAGAATTACTTTATAAAATTGGATTGAATAAGGGTATGATAGACTTTTCTCCTATTGTAGCCTTTTTGTTAATGAATGTTTTAAGAACTGTGTTAATAAATTTATTTATATAGTATAGACTAGGAGAATATATGGTGAAGATAGGCATAATAGGCGCTATGGAAGAAGAAATCCATTTGCTGATAAAAAAAATGCACAAAAATAACACTAAGATAATAAATAATTTTAATTTTTACATTTGTGATTTAAAAGACATTCAAGTTATTATAACTAAATGCGGAATTGGTAAAGTAAATTCAGCTGTCGGAACCCAACTGCTAATCAGCAATTTTTCTCCAGATTATATTATAAATACTGGAGTTGCTGGTGGTATATCAAAGGATGTTAATGTTTTAGATATTATAATTGCTTCAGAAACGATACAATATGATGTGGATGTTAGAAGCTTTGGATATAAACTGGGTCAAATACCACAAATGGAAGAGTATATTTTTAAAACTGATAGTAAATTAAAGAATTTTGTAGAAGAATCTCTTAGTAGTAAAGATAAATATAAGATAGGAAGAATTATTTCAGGTGATAAGTTTGTAAGCAAGAAGAGCACAAAAACATTCTTAGAGAAAGAATTTAATGCACTGTGTGTAGATATGGAGAGTGGCTCTATAGGTCAGGTTTGTTATCTCAACAAAGTGCCCTATATTGCAATAAGATCTATATCGGATAATGCTGATGAATCATCTACAATTAATTACGAAGAATTTGAAAAAAAGGCTGCTAAAAAAAGTGCAGAGCTTATTATGAAAACAATTAATAAGATATAAGGAGCAAAATATGTATATTATTTTAGCAACTTTTATTGTAGTAATAGATCAAATCACAAAATATTATGCAATTTTAAATCTAAAAAACAAAGAATCCATACCCATTATATTGAATTTTTTGCAGTTAAAGTATGTTGAAAATAGAGGAGCTGCTTTTGGTTTGTTTCAAAATAAGCAGCTTCCTTTGATAGTATTCACTATAATTATTTTGATAGGTATATTTATTTATATGAAAAGAAATAAAAGCTTAAATACTTTAACTTTACTTTCCCTATGGGGTATAGTAGGTGGTACAATAGGTAATTTAATAGATAGAATACGATTAAATTTTGTAGTAGATTTTATAGATGTTAATTTCTGGGGGTATTATGATTTTCCAGTGTTTAATATTGCAGATTCTTTCTTAGTTATATTTACTATACTATTATCTATCTTAGTATTTTTTGAGAAATATGAAAGAGATGATGAAATTGAAAATTGATAAATTTAAATATGTAGGAGAAAAGGAAACAAGATTAGATAAATTCATTTCAAATCAATACCAAAAATACTCTAGATCAAATATACAAAAACTAATTAAAGAAAATAATGTGAAAGTCAATGATTTAGATGAAAAGAAAAAATATATTTTAAAAAATGGAGATGAAGTAAAAGTATTTTTCCCTGAACCTAAAAAACTTAAAATTAAAGCTGAAGATATTGATATAGATATAATATTTGAAGATGAATATTTAGCCATTGTAAACAAACAAAGAGGTTTAGTAGTTCATCCAGCACCAGGAAATAGAGAAGGAACTTTAGTAAACGGGTTACTTAATAAATTGGATAAGCTTTCATCTATAAATGGTGTTATAAGGCCTGGAATAGTACATAGAATAGATAAAGACACCACAGGGTTACTATTGATAGCTAAGAATAATTTAGCTCATTTAGAACTTAGTAAAGAAATAAAAAAGCATAAAACCAAGAGAGAATATACAGCTTTGGTACATGGAGTTATACCAAACAATAAAGGTAAAATTATCTTTCCCATAGGAAGAGATCCTAAAAATAGAAAAAAAATGGCAGTTGTATCGCATAATGGGAAAAAAGCTGTAACACATTTTGAAATTATTGAAAGATATAAAGATTATACTTACTTAAAACTCAATTTAGAAACGGGTAGAACACATCAAATACGCGTCCATATGTCTCACATAGGTTATCCTGTAGTAGGAGATCTTACTTATGGGAGAAAAAGAAATGAATTTAAAGTTGAAGGCCAACTTCTTCATGCTAAAACAGTAGGATTTAATCATCCTAAAACTAATGAATATATAGAGTTTACTGAAAATGAACCTGAAGATTTTTTAGCTATCTTAGATACTCTAAACAGGAGGAATAAATGAAAACAAAAGCCATAATATTAGATGAAAAAGCGATAGGAAGAGCTTTAAAAAGAATATCCCATGAAATTATAGAAAAAAATAAAGGGGTGGAAGATGTTGTTCTTATAGGAATTAAGACAAGAGGTATTCCTTTAGCTTATAGAATACAAAAAAATATTGAACTAATAGAAAATATAAAGGTTCCAATTTATGAATTAGATATAACTAACTATAGAGATGACATTAATAAAGAAGAAAATATAGAAATAAAATCTTTTGATTTTGACGTTAGAAATAAAATTGTGATAATAATTGATGATGTACTCTATACAGGGAGGACTGTAAGAGCAGCTTTAGATGCTATTGTAGATAGAGGTAGACCTAAAAAAGTAGAACTTGCAGTTTTAGTTGATAGAGGTCATAGAGAGTTACCCATAAGATCTGATTTTGTGGGAAAAAATGTACCTACCTCAAAAAGTGAAAGAGTTTCGGTAATGCTAGAGGAATTGGATGATATGGATATGGTATTAATAAGAGAATAAATGATTTTCATTTATTCTCTTTTGGTTTTTGAGGATCTATGTACATTGTATAGTATTTTTTAAATATTACGAAGCCAGGTTCTGCATTCTTTGGTTTTCTTATCTGTTTTTTGTAAGTATAATTTACAGGTACTTTAGAAGATTGTCGTGCATTGCTGTAATAAGCTGCATAGGAAGCTGCCTCCTCTAAAGTAGTATCTGGAATTTCTTTTCCTTTTGTTATGACTATTACGTGAGATCCAGGTATGTTTTTGGTATGCATCCAGATATCCTCTTTTGAAGCTAAATTAAATGTTATATAGTCGTTTTGCTTGTTGTTTTTACCTATATATATTTCAAATCCATCTCTAGATATTACTTTGTAAGGTTTAGACTTTCTATGTTTTTTGTTTTTAGAACTTTTACTTTTTAGATAACCTGTATTGACTAGTTCTTCTCTTATTTCATTTACAGCTTCAAAGTCGTCGCAATTATTAATCATATATTGTAAATTGTAAAAATAATCAAGTTTTTGTTTTGTGATTTTTATTTGTTTTTTAATTTTTTCTTGTGCAGTTTTTAATTTTTCGTATTTTTTATAGTATTTTTGTGCATTTTTAGATAAAGATAGTCTGCTATCTAAAGGTATTTCTATTGTATTGTTGTTATCATAATAGTTTTTAACCTTCACAGAATCATTGTAGTATTTAATAGTAGACATATAAGCTATAATTAAATCACCATAAACTTTGTATTTATCTCTATCCTTTGATATTTCATATTCTTCTTTTAATTTTAGTAATTTTGATTGATTTTTACTAATATTTTTATCCACTACTTTTTTCAAATGATGGATACGCTGTTGCATTCTCTGATACCTATCTTTGTAATAATAATAATTATCCACTAATTTACTTATGGAATCAAAATTAATTTCCGTAAAATCCTTATATATTTCAAGGGGGAAACAATGAAAATCAATATATTCATTATCTTTAGAATATATATTCCAATTGTAGTTGTTGTTTTTTTTTGATTTTAATAAATTCTCAAAGGATATATAAAGCTTTTCAAAAGAATTTTTATCAATTTCTCCTATTTTAGAGTTTTCATCTATTTGACTACGAAGACACATTTCTCTGGATAATCGAGGTCCAAATCCAGTAAAGTTATGAAGAAAGAAATTATAAACTTTTTTACCTTCATTTTCATTTTCAAAAAGCCTTTTGAAATGGTTATAGTTTATAGTAGTAGGATTAACTTCATTTCCAACATCTGGATATTTATACTCTACTCCTGGGTACAAAACTCTATCAATAGCTTTATTCTCTCCTATTTTATATATAGAATCCAGTACTTTATTATCTGATACCAATACCGCATTACTATGCTTACCCATTATCTCAACGATCAAAGTTTTTATACTTTTGGTCCTTAATTCATCAAATACTTCGAAATCTATTTCTATAACCCTATCATTGTTAATTTGTCGTATGTCTTTTATAATACTACTAGTAAGATATTTTCTTAAAAGCATACAAAAATTATAAGGTTCATAGGGATTTTTTTTACTGCTATTAGTTAGATTTATTCGGGGATAGTTATTATTAACAGAAACAAGTAGCAAATGATTTTGACCCTTGTTTCTAATGTTGAAAATAAGTTCGTCTGTTTCAGGTTGATATATTTTATTTATTTTGCCATTTAGAATTTTTTTCTTGAGTTCGTAAAGAATGCTTCCTAATACAAAACCATCTAAAGCCATAATACCTCCTTGTTTATCACTATTAGTGAAATACAGTATAACACTATTAATTAAGAAAATAAAGTAAAAAACCTTTTTCAAACAATTGATAATTGAATAATATAATGATATTATATACTAACAAGAAAATAAGGAGGATATATGGGCGATATTGTAAGCATGACGGGATTTGGAAAAGGAGAAAGTAGTAACGAAAGATATAAATTTATTTTGGAATTAAAAACAGTTAACAATAGATATAATGATATACATATTAGAATGCCAAGGCATGTAAGATTTTTGGAAGAAAATATAAGAAAACTAATTAAAGGGTATATAAATAGAGGACGAGTTGATGTTTCAGTTAATATGGAAGTAGTAGAAGGTACAGATATTGAAGTTAGACCAAATGTTGATTTAGCTTTAAAGTATAAATCTGCTGTGAAGGAGCTTTCTAAAGTATTAAAAAAAGAGGAAGAATTAGATTTAAAGGATTATATTAATTTCAATGAAATAATTGAAATTAAAAATGAAGATATTGACGAAGAAAAAACTTGGGAATGTTTATCAAAAGCATTAAATGAAGGATTAGAAAATTTAAACAATATGAGGCTTTTAGAGGGTAGAGAGTTATCTCAGGATATGATTAATAATATAGAAAAAATAACAGAAGTGTTATTAGAAATTACATCTGGTTCAGAAAATGTAGTTGAGGAATATAAAGAAAAATTAGAAAAGCGAATCAAAGAAATCTTAGCTGATGAATATAATATTGATGAAAATAGATTATACAATGAAATAGCTATTTATGCAGATAAAGTAGATATAAATGAAGAAATTATTAGACTAGAAAGTCATATCAAGCAGTTAAAACAGACACTGAAAAAAGGTGGAACAGTGGGACGTAAATTGGATTTTATTTTGCAAGAAGCTAACAGAGAAATCAATACAATTGGATCAAAAACTCAAGATTTAAATATAACTAAAAATATTATAGAAGTAAAAAATTTAATAGAAAAAATTAGAGAACAAGCTCAAAATATAGAATAAGGAGAAATTATATGTCGATGATAAACATAGGTTTTGGAAATATTGTAGCCTTAAATAGAGTAATTGCTGTAGTAAGCCCCGAATCTGCACCAATTAAAAGATTAATTAACGATGCAAGAGAAGAAGGAAAATTAGTAGATGCTACTTACGGCAGAAAAACTAGAGCTGTGGTAATTATGGATAGCAATCATGTGGTTTTATCAGCAATTCAATCTGAGACTATATCTCAAAGATTTAATAATAAAAATGACATCGATAGGGTTAACAAATGAAGAAAGAAGGACTTGTAATTGTTATTTCAGGACCATCCGGGGCAGGAAAAGGAACTATATGTAAAGAACTTGTAAAACGCAAAGAAGATTTAACCATATCAGTTTCAGCAACAACCCGTGACCCAAGAAAAAATGAGGTCGAAGGGAAAAATTACTATTTTTACTCTGAAAAAGAATTTGAAGAAAAAATAAATCAGAATGACTTTTTAGAATATGCAAAAGTCTATGGAAACTATTACGGTACTCCAAAATCAAAAGTAATAGAAGAAACAGAAAACGGTAAGGATTTAATTCTTGAAATTGATATACAAGGAGCGTTGCAAATAAAAGAAAGCTATTCTAAAGGAATTTTTATATTTATTATGCCTCCATCAATGAAAGAACTGAGGAATAGAATTACCTCTAGAGGAACGGATAGTAGGGAAGTTATATTAAAAAGAATGGAATGTGCATATCATGAGTTAAATTATGCATTTAAGTATGATTATGTTATAATTAATGATGATTTAGAAGATGCGGTAAAAGTTGTGGATAGTATTCTAATAGCTGAAAAGCACAAAGCTATTAGAAAAAAAGATATAATAGAAAAACTTAAGGAGGAATAAAATGATAGAACCTTCAATTGGGGAATTATTAGAAAAGGTTGAGAGTAGATATATGTTGGTTACTGTAATATCTAAAAGAGCTAGAGAAATTGTGGCTGGAGATGATATAATGGTAGAAACAGATGATAAAAAACCAATAAACATAGCGATACAAGAATTTTACGAAGGAAGAATAGTATATAGTAAAGAATAACTCTTTAAAGCTTGATTGTAATCAAGCTTTAAATTTGTTTGGAAGTGTTTGTATGTATTGTCAGTTAATTATTAATAAAAATAGCAGGAATATTGATAGGAAATTTACCTACAAGATTCCCTCAAATATGGAAGATTATTTAATGCCTGGAATGAGAGTAATGGTTGATTTCAACAATCAAGAATTAGAAGGAACCATAGTATCAAAAGTTGAAAAAACTGATATATCAGATAGTAAAATGAAATATATTAATGATTTAATTGATGATATGCCGGTTATGACAAATGAAATTTTAATCCTTATAGATTGGATGAGAGAAGAATATGTATGTAGATATATAGATGCAGCAAAGTTGTTTTATCCTCCCAGAAATTCAAGAGATATTAGTTATTATGTAGAGGTGAAAAATAAAAAATATACAGGTGATAGTGAGATATATACTATTCTAAAATCTAAAGGTGAGCCTGTGTCTTTTAAATACTTATTTAGAGAATTTAAATCCTTAGATTTTTTAAAGGATATATATATATTACAAGAAGAGGAAATAGTTAATATAAATATAATAGACAAGTCTTATAAAAAGACTAAGCTTGTTAGAATAAAAGATATAAAAGATAATATAGATAAGTATAAAATAAGGTCAAATGCTCATAAACAAAGAGCTATAATAGAGTACCTTACAAATAAAAAAGTAGTGGAAAGACATAAACTAATCAAGGATACAAGTAGTAGTTTATCTTCTTTAAAATCCTTAGAAGATAAAAAAATTGTGGAAATAATTGAGAAAAAAAATATAGAAATTCTAAAAACTAGAGATAAAATTAGAGAAAGTAGTATTAATTTAAATATTGAGCAAAAGAAAGCTCTTGAAACAATAAAGCAAGAAACTAATCAATATAATCTGATACACGGTGTAACAGGTAGTGGAAAGACAGAAATATATATGAAGATTATTAAAGAATTGATTAAAGTTAACAAAAAAACAATTATGTTATTTCCGGAAATATCTTTGACAAATCATATGATTAGTAGATTTGTTAATAGGTTTGGTAATCGTATAGCTGTAATACATAGCAGAATGAACAGCAAGAAAAAATATGAAGAATGGGATAAAATAAATAAAGGGTATAAGGATATAATTATAGGTGCAAGATCCGCTTTATTTACTCCGGTTCGAGATTTAGGTGCTATTATTATAGATGAGGAGCATGACGATTCATATAATTCATCTGTAACACCAAAATATAAGACTATTGATGTAGCAGAGAAATTATCTGAAATAACTGGATGTAAGTTAATTTTAGGTTCTGCAACTCCATCTATTAGCACATATTATAAGGCTAAAAAGGGAAAATATAATTTAATTGAAATAAAGAATAGAATTAATGATGTCAAATTACCTGAAACAATTGTAGTGGATATGAAACAAGAATTAGATGAAGGTAATAAAAATATTTTTAGTAGAAAGTTATATAGACAAATAAAAGAAACTTTAGATAAAAAAGAACAGGTTATATTATTTTTAAATAAAAGAGGATACTCGTCTTTTGTATCTTGCAGAAACTGTGGTTATGTAGTAAAATGCGACAGATGTGATGTTTCTATGACTTATCATTCTAGTATAAATAAATTGATTTGTCATTACTGTGGAGCTACGAAAATAGTTAGTAATAAGTGCCCAAAATGTAATAGTAAATATTTTAAAACTTTTGGTGTAGGGACACAGCGGATAGAGAAAGTTACAAAAAAAATATTCCCAGATAAAATAATTGATAGAATGGATTTTGATACTGTATCTAAAAAAGGTGCTCAGGAAAAAATTTATAAAAATTTATCAAATGGTAAAACCAATATTTTAATTGGAACCCAGATGCTAGCTAAAGGTATTCACTTTCCGAATGTAACATTAGTTGGGATTATTTCAGCTGATATAACAATAAATTTACCTTTTTACACTGCGAGTGAGAAATCTTTTCAGTTAATTACTCAAGTAAGTGGTAGAGCAGGAAGAGGAAGTAAGCTGGGTAAAGTAATACTACAAACTTATGAACCTGATCACTACAGTATTAATTATGCCATAGAAAACAATTACTACGAATTTTTTAAACAGGAAATAATGTTAAGAAAAGAATTTAAATATCCACCATATATTAAGATACTGTATATTAATACTAAGTCAAAAGATGAAATTTCATTAAAAAAATTTAACAACATAAAATATAAAAAATTACTTGAAAATTTAAAAAAACTAATAGAAAATGGATATATAAAGGTATATGAACCAGTTCCAAAAGGTATATATAAAATAAATAACGAGTATCAAATAGATACCTTAATAAAAGCTAGAAGTGATACAATTAATAAAATCAAAAATGTTTTAAGAAAGTTATATTTCAATAAAAGTTACAAAAATATAAGTATATCAATTGAGATTGACCCAAATACAATATCATAGGAGGTAAAGATGGCGCTTAGAAACTTAAGAATTGAAGGAGACCAGATTCTAAGAAAAAAAAGTAGAAAGATAAAAAATATAAACGAAAGAATAAAAATATTAGCAGATGATATGATTGAAACAATGGTAGAAAATGATGGTATAGGATTAGCAGCTCCCCAAGTTGGAATACTAAAAAGATTAATAGTTGTAGATATAGGTGAAGGGCCTTTAGTTTTAGTAAATCCTGAAATATTAGAAAGAGATGGAGAACAAATAATAACTGAAGGTTGTCTAAGTGTTCCAAATAAAAATGGTGATGTCAAAAGACCTGAAAAATTAAAAGTTCGATATTCTGATTTAGATGGTAAATCACATACTATAAAAACTGAAGGATTGTTTTCAGTTGTAATTTCCCATGAAGTTGACCACCTAGAGGGGATTTTATTTATAGACAAGATGCTGAGAGAAAGTCAATTAGAAGAAGGAGTTGTAAAAAGCTAATATGAATATTATTTTTATGGGTACTCCTGAATTTGCAGTTCCTACATTAGAAAAATTAATAGAAAATAAAAATATAAATATTTCTCTCGTAATAACTCAACCAGATAGAAAAAGCGGCAGAGGGAGAAAAATAACTAAAAGTCCAATTAAAGTTAAAGCAGAAGAAAATAAAATAGATTTGTTTCAACCTGAAAACGTTAATAGCTCTAAAAGTATAGATTTTATTAATAATATTAAAGTAGATTACATTGTAGTAGTAGCTTACGGTCAAATCTTAAATAAAGAAATTCTAAAACATCCGCAAAAATCTTGTATTAATGTACATGCGTCTTTGTTACCAAAATACAGAGGTGCTGCACCTATCAATTGGGCAATAATAAAGGGTGAAAAAGAAACAGGTGTAACCACAATGCTTATGGAAGAAGGATTAGATACAGGTGATATTTTAAAAACTAAAAAAGTTCCTATTAATTGTAATATGAATGCTGGTGAACTTCACGATGTATTAAAAGATGTTGGAGGAGAATTGCTTATTGAAACTATTGAAGGAATGGAAGCTCAAAAGGTTTTACCTAAAAAACAAAATGAATCCATAGCATCTTATGCACCTATGTTAAATAGAAAAACAGGTTTGATTAATTGGGAGGATAATGCTGAAAACATACACAATAAAATCAGAGGACTATATCCGTGGCCGGGTTCTTATACATTCTATGAAGGTGTAAAGCTTAAGGTAACTAAATCAAACTATATTAATGAAAATAAAGATGGTAGAATAGGCGAAGTATTGGGTATTTCAGATGAAGGGATCGAAGTACAAACAGGAAAGGGTATTTTATTAATAAATGAAATACAAATGCCTGGAAAGAGAAAAATGTTAGTAAAAGATTATTTGTTAGGAAATAACATAGAAACTAATGTAATTTTAAAGTGAGGTGTTAATTATGTTTCTTTATGATTCAACATTTTTGATTTTAATTCCAGCTCTAATAATATCGGGAATAGCTCAATTTAAAATCAAAAGTACATATCAAAAATACGCTAAAAAATATAGTCAAAAAGGATTTACGGGTTACGATGTTGCAAAAGCAATTCTACAGGAAAACAATCTTAATGATGTTAGAATAGAACAAACAAAAGGTAAGCTAAGCGATCACTACGACCCTAGATCTAATGTTATAAGATTATCAAAGGATGTTTACAGTGGTTCTTCCATAGCATCTTGTAGTATTGCAGCACATGAAGTAGGTCATGCTATTCAGCATTCAAATAATTATTTTCCTATTACAGTAAGAGACGCACTGGTACCCGTTGCAAATTTTGGATCTAAATCAGTTTGGATTTTTGTAATGCTTGGTTTGTTTTTAAGTATTCCTAGTCTTGTGCAGGCAGGAGTAATATTATTTGCCGGGGTTGTGTTATTCCAGATAGTTACTCTCCCAGTAGAATTCAATGCAAGTAAAAGAGCATTAATCAACCTTGAAGGCTTCAATATGTTAACAAATGAAGAAATGAGCGGTGCTAAAAAAATGTTAAGAGCGGCTGCCTTTACATATGTAGCTGCAACTTTGGTTGCAATATCACAATTAATTAGATTATTGGCTCTTTCAAACAGAAGAAGGTAGTAGGTATATATGGATTATAAATATAGGAAATATTCAATAGATATTTTGTATAAAGTAAACAATAAAAAAGCTTACTCAAATATTTTGATTAAAGAATATATGAATAGGCTGACAAACATAAAAGACAGAAATTTATTAAATATTACTGTTAATGGAGTTTTAGAAAACAAAATTTATCTAGATTGGATTATAAAAAAACTTTCAAAAACTAAATTTTCTAAAATTTCAAAAAAAGTTTTAGAAAACCTAAGAATTGGGATATATCAAATAGAGTTTCTTGACAATATTAACCCCAAAACTGTTGTTTTTGAAAGTGTAGAAGAAGCAAAAAAAGAAAAAAATAAACATTTACACAAATTTGTGAATGGAGTATTGAGAAGTTATATAAGGCGAAGAGATGAACTTAACAATGAAATTAAAAAACTGGAAAAAGAAAAATATTTATCAATTAAGTATTCTTACCCACTATCATTTATAAATAAATTAAAAAAAGAATTTGAAGATGAAAAAGTTAAAGAAATTTTAATATCTTTAAATCAAAGACCAAGTTTTACTATAAGAACAAATACTACTCTAATTAATAGAGAAGAGCTTATGAAAAAATTAGATGAGAAAGGTGTAAAATCTAAAAAAACTGAATTTTCAAAATTTGGAATTAAAATATTGAATTCAGATTTTTTATCCATTAAAAATATATATGACAATGGATTGTTCTCTGTTCAAGGTGAAAGTTCTATGATTTCATCAGAAATATTGAGTCCAAAATTAAACTCAAAAGTTTTAGACTTATGTAGTGCTCCAGGAGGGAAGGGTCTTCACTTAGCAGAAATGATGAATAATACTGGAACAGTAGAATGTAGAGATATTTACATTAACAAAGTAAATACTATTGAGAATCATATAAAAAGATTAAAAATCAAAAACGCAAGAACAAAGGTTGAAGATGCTTCTAAAGTTAACAAAGATAATCTCAATAAGTATGATTACTGCATAGTTGACGTTCCCTGCTCAAATTCAGGGACAATAAGAAAAAAACCGGAAATCAAATATAAAACTGACTTTAATAATTTAACAGAACTAAGAGATAAACAACTAAAAATCCTTGAAAATGCTGGTGAATACTTAAAACCTGAAGGAATCATGATTTATTCTACTTGTTCAATATTTAAGGAAGAAAACTTAGACATAATAAATAGATTTTTACAACTTAATAAAAATTTTATTTTAGATGAGATTGATGAAAGGTACAGTGAAATAGATGATAATTATAAAAAAGGATATCTAAATATTTCACCAAATAGAAATGATTTAGATGGTTTTTTTATTGCAAAAATCAAGAAAACTAAAATTTGATAGAAATTACAAATATGATATAATATAATAGATTTGGAGAAATATGGAATATATAAATGGATTAACCTTAAAAAAATTAAAAAATGAATTAAGTGAAGAGTTAGAATTAAAAGCTTTTAGAGGAGAACAATTATTCAGATGGATACATAGCAAAAAAATTCTTGACTTAGTGGAAGCTAAAAATTTAAATGGGAATATGATTAGTAAGATAGAAGAAAAATATAAACTTGATCTTATAGAAAAAGTAGAAATGCTTAAATCAAAAGAAGATAATACTAAAAAATATCTTTTTAGATTGGATGATGGAAATATAATAGAGGCTGTATATATGGAATACAAGCATGGAAATAGCCTTTGTATATCATCACAAGCTGGATGTAGAATGGATTGTAAGTTTTGTGCTTCTGCTAAAAACGGCCTAGCTAGAAATCTTAGAGCTTCGGAAATGATTGAACAGATATATTCAATAGAAAGGGATCTAGATACTACTATAGATAGTATAGTTGTAATGGGTACTGGAGAACCTTTTGATAATTTTGATAATTTGATGGATTTTTTAGATATTATTACTGATGAAAAAGGCAAAAATTTAAGCAAAAGAAAGATAACAATATCTACTTGTGGGATAGTATCTAAAATTTATGAATTAGCTGATAAAGAAGAACCATACAATTTAGCCATATCTCTACATTCAGCTTTTCAAAGATACAGAGAAGAAATGATACCAATAGCAAAGCAAAATAAAATAGAAGATATTGTATCTGCTTGCGATTATTATTTAAAAAAGACAAATAGAAGAATAACATATGAGTATATATTAATAGAGGGTTATAATGATAGAATAGAGGACAAGTTAGAACTAGTTAAATTATTAAAAGAACAGAATTGCTTAGTAAATATTATATCTTTAAATCCGATTAAAGAATTCGATGGTAAATCACCTAATTCTAAGAAAATGAATGATTTTAAAAACTTTCTAAAAAGAAAGGGAGTTAATGCAACTGTAAGAAGAAAGCTTGGTAGAGATATAGATGGAGCCTGTGGACAGCTAAGAAGAAAATTTAAATAGGGGTTATATATGATAATAAAATTTATTTCTGATGTAGGTAAAGCAAGAGAAAAAAATGAAGATAGTTATACAATTATTGAAGATGATAAGTTTCTTATATTGTCTGTTGCAGATGGTATGGGGGGACATAAAGCAGGTGATAGAGCCAGTCAAATAGCCTCAGAAACAATTAAAAAATTTTTTTCAAAAGAAAAGAATACTCTTTGGAGAAAAGAAACAGATGAAATAGAATTGTTGAAATTAATTTTTAAAGAATGTAATAACAAAATCTTTACAACAGCCACAGAGATAAAAGAATATCATGGCATGGGAACTACCCTTACTGTTTGTATAATAAATAAAGATAACAAAAAAATATTTGTAGGAAATGTAGGAGACAGCAGGTGTTATATTATTAACACCTTAAAAAATGAAATAAATAAAATTACTAAAGATCATTCTTTAGTTGAAGAAATGATAAAAAATGAAGAAATTTCAAGAGAGGAAGCCTTTAATCATCCTAAGAAAAATATTATAACTAGGGCTTTAGGTACTGATAAAAAAGTAGATGTTGATATATTTTGTAATGAAATAAATATTAAAGACATATTACTTTTATGCACAGATGGATTAACAAACCATATAAAAGATAATGAAATTAAAGAATTAATTTTAGAAAAAAACAAAAAATCCTTAGACTTTTTAGTAGAAGAAGTAAATAAAAGAGGCGGAAGTGACAATACTACAATAATTATGCTTATAGTGGAAGATGAGGTGGAAAATGAATAATAAAGTTCTTAATAATAGATATGAAATAATTGAAAAAATCGGCGGAGGCGGAATGGCGGAAGTCTACAAAGCTAGATGTAGAGTTTTAGATAGATTTGTTGCCATTAAAGTTTTAAGAAGTGAATTTGTTGAAGACGAAGAATTTATTAGTAAATTTAAAGATGAATCACAAGCTGCAGCGAAATTAAATCACAATAATATAGTTAATATTTATGATACGGGAATAGATGATAATATTCACTATATTGTTATGGAGTATGTAGAGGGAACGACTCTTAAGGAATATATAAAAAACAATAAACCTTTAGATATAAAAGAATCTATAAATATTGCAAGTCAAATAGCAGAAGCATTAAGACATGCTCATGCCAATAAGATAATTCATAGAGATATCAAACCTCAGAATATTTTAATCACTGAAGATAAGCTCGCAAAGGTTGGAGATTTTGGTATTGCAAGAGCTATTTCTGAAAAAACTATAACTAATTCAGATAAATCTATAGGTTCAGTTCATTATTTTTCTCCAGAACAGGCAAGGGGAGGGTATGTAGATAATAGAACTGATATATATTCATTGGGAGTTGTTTTGTTTGAAATGGTAACTGGTAGGGTTCCATTTGATGGTGAAACACCAATATCAGTAGCCTTAAAACATGTTAATGAAAATATCTCAAAACCATCTAAATATAATGAAAAAATACCAAAAAAACTTGAAGAAATAATTCTAAAATCTACTAACAAAAGTCAAAGATTAAGATATCATAACATAGATGAAATGATAGAGGATTTAAAAAATGTGTTTGATACTAATACAAAAATGTCCTATATTCCAACAAAAGATGATATAGAAAAAGAAGAAGCTTTAAGAAAGTTTTTTGAATCTGATGGTGAAGATAGTACTTCAAAAGAAAAAAGAAAACAAAAAGTACAAAGTGTTAATGAAGAAAAACCAAATAAAAACAAGAAATTAAAAATGACAATTTTGGCAATAATATTAGCTTTGGCTGTAACTGTTACACTAACAATTCTTGCAATTAATTATATAAAAGGTTACTTAATTACTGAAGAAGTAAGTATGCCCGATATTATTGGATTAGATGAAGAAATTGCTGAAAAACAAATAGAAGAATTAGGACTGGAATTTGAAATTGAGGATAGAGTTTATAATCCAGATTATGATGAAGGTCAGATTATAACCCAAAATATTAAAGCAGAATCCAAGGTCAAAACAAAATTCCCAATAAAAGTTATAGTAAGTTTAGGAGAAAAACTGGTAAATGTTCCGGGAATAAAAGATGAACATTCAAACAAGGCTGCAATTTTATTGAGAGAAGCTGGATTAAAAGAAGGAGAAATAACTTATGAATTTAGCGAGGAAATACCTTGGGGATTAGTAATAGAGCAGGATCCGTCGGTAGATGAAAAAGTTTCTGAAGGCACGGAAGTTTCATATATAGTGAGTAAAGGACCGGAAGTAGAATATTTACTTATGCCAAATTTAATTGGCTTAAATCGTGAAGAATCAGAAAGAACTATAAATTCAAGAGGATTTCAACTAGGAACTGTTTCAGAAAAGTCTAATGACGAATATGAAGAAGGCATAGTTTATTATCAAAGTTATCCTGCTGGGACAGAAGTAGAAGTTGGAACTACAATAGACATGATTGTAAGTACAGGACCAGAAGAAGAAGTTAATGAAGATGTTGATAATACAACGGATTCTGGAGTAGAAGGGCAGTTAAATGAAAAGATGCTTTTAGTTGAACTTCCAGATGGCAGAGAGATGATATCTGTCTTAGTTGAAAGAGTAACAGATGATACTAGAGAAGCTATTTATTCAGGTAATCATACCTCAGACGAAGAGTCTATATCCATACCTGTAACAGGATTTGGACTTCAAAAATTTGAAATTTTTATTGATAGTCAATTAGCCGAAAGTAGGGAAATTAATTTTGGAGAATAATATAGAAAAAGGTAAAATCATAAAAATATTAGGTGGATTTTACTATATTTACAACAACAGTAGAGTTATTGAATGTCGTGCAAGAGGTAGTTTTAGAAAAGATAAAATAAAACCTCTAGTTGGTGATATGGCGGATTTTAGAGTACCGAAAAACGAAGATAATTTAGGCTATATTGAAAATATTCATAAAAGAAAAAACTTTTTGATAAGACCACCGGTTTCTAATATAGATCAAAGTATAGTAGTTTTTTCTGTAAAGGAACCTAACCCGAACTTCATATTATTAGATAAATTTATAATAAATTCTTTGAAAGAAAATATAGAACCTATAATATGTGTAAATAAAATTGATTTAGATGAAGAAAAATCGCTAGAGATATATAATAATTATAAAAGATCAGGTTTTAAAGTTATTTTAACCTCTAAAGAAAAAGATGATACGATTGATAAATTAAAAAAAGTATTAGTTAATAAAACAACTGTATTTGCAGGACCTTCAGGTACAGGTAAATCTTCTTTATTAAATGTTGTAAAGCCTGGGCTTAATCTTAAAACTGGAGAAATTAGTCAAAAATTAAAACGAGGAAAACATACAACTCGTCACGTAGAAATGATAGAAATTTCTGAAAATAGTTGGGTAGTAGATACAGCAGGATTTTCCAACTTAAACTTAGAAGGTGTAGATAAATATAATCTTAAGGATTTCTATAATGAATTCAATGATTATTATTGTAAATTTAATGATTGTTTACACAATAAGGAACCGGGTTGTGAAATAATAAAAGGAGTAGATGAAGGAGAAATAAGCGACTTAAGATATAAAAATTATATCAAAATACTAAGTGAAATAAAAAAGGAGCGAAAAAAATGAAATATATAGCCCCATCAATTTTGTCTTCGGATTTATCAAACATACATGATCAAATTAAAGAGATAGAAAAGACAGGATGTAAATATTTACATATAGACGTTATGGACGGTCATTTTGTCCCAAATATTACATTTGGACCACCTTACATAAAATCTTTAAGAAAACAAACTGATATGATTTTTGACGTACATCTTATGATTGAAAATCCTGAAAAATATATTGATGAATTTTCAAAAGCAGGAGCTGACATAATTACTGTTCATCAGGAAGCTTCGCCTCATTTGCATAGATTAATTCAACAAATTAAGGATAATAATAAATTAGCTGGAATATCTCTTAATCCTGCTACACCAGTAAGTAGCATAGAAAATATAATTGAGGATTTAGATTTAATACTTATTATGACAGTTAATCCTGGATTTGGTGGACAGAAGTATATTGAAAATATGAACAAGAAAATAGAAGAAACTGCTAAACTAATTGATAAATCTTCCAAGAATATTTTGTTAGAAATAGACGGAGGCATTAATAAAAAAAATATTGATAAATTGAAAAAATATAATATAGATATTTATGTATCAGGCTCAGCTGTTTTTAAAAATGGAATTATAAAGGATAATTATAAAAAATTAATGGAGTCAGTTAATGGATGAATATGTTTTAATTATAGCAGGTGGAGAATCGGTAAATAAGGAAGTTATATATAAATATATTGAAAAGGCTAACTTTATTATAGGTGTTGATAAGGGTGCTGAAATAGCCTATAAATATGATTTTAAACTGGATATACTAATAGGAGATTTTGATTCAATAGATGAAGAAATTCTTGAAAAAATAGATACAGAAATATTAAAGTATCCAAAAGAAAAAGATAAAACAGATTTAGAATTATCCTTAGACTATGTCTTAGAGAAAGAATATAAATCCGTAGTAATATTAAACGCATTAGGAAATAGACTGGACCATACTATGGGAAATATTTTTCTTATTGAAAAGTATAATGATTTAGATATAAAAATTATTGATAATAATACCGAAATTTTTTTACTAAATGAAAAAGAGGTAATTTTAGAGGATAAAAATGATTGTATTTTATCTATAGTTCCTATAAGCGAAAATGTAGAAATAAAAAACTTGCAAGGAACTAAATATAAATTGAAAGATAAAAGAATCACTAGAGGATCAACATTATGTATAAGTAATTTAATAAAAAAAAGCCAATGTCTAATATCAATAAAAAAAGGCAGTGCTTTTATAATAATAACAAAAAACATGGAGGAATAATATGGAAGTAACTAACATTAAAAATATTTTCAAAAAACCTGAACTTTACTATGGACAAGAATTAAATATAAAGGGATGGATTAGAACCATTAGAACTTCAAAGAGTATAGGATTTATTGAAATAAATGATGGAACTTTCTTTGATAATATACAGGTAATTTTTGATGAAAATTTAACTAATAACGAAAAAATTAGAAAATGTACAACAGGTACTGCTTTAAATATAGTAGGAGAACTTATAAAAACGCCAAATGCAAAGCAAGATTTTGAAATTCAAAGTAAAGAAATAGATATAATAGCAGAAACTTCAGAAGATTATCCTCTTCAGAAAAAAAGACATACTTTTGAATACTTAAGAAAAATAGCTCATCTTAGACCGAGAACAAATACTTTCTCTGCAGCTTTTAGAGTTAGATCTACTACAGCTTTTGCTATTCATAAATTTTTTCAAGAAAAAGATTTTGTGTATTTGAATAGTCCAATAATAACTTCTAATGATGCTGAAGGTGCAGGAGAGATGTTTAATGTTACAACTCTTAATATAAAAGAAATGGTATCTAACAACAAAGATATTGATTTTACTGATGATTTTTTTGGAAAGAAAACAAATTTATCAGTAAGTGGTCAGTTGGAGGCTGAGGCATATGCACTAGCCTTTAAAAATGTATATACTTTTGGACCTACTTTTAGAGCTGAAAATTCAAATACAAAAAGACATGCATCTGAATTTTGGATGATAGAACCTGAAATGGCTTTTGCTGATATTGACGATGATATGGATACAGCAGAAGAAATGATTAAATATATAATTAATTATGTTATGGAAAACAATATTGAAGAAATAGAATTTTTCAATAAATTTATAGATAAAAAGTTAATTAAAAGATTAAATAATGTAAGAAATTCAAATTTTGAAAGAATAACATACACTAAAGCAATCGAATTATTAAAAGAATCTAAAAAAGATTTTGAATTTAAAGTTGAGTGGGGAATAGACCTTCAAACAGAACATGAAAGATATCTAACAGAGAAGGTTTATAATAAGCCTGTATTTGTAATAGATTATCCTAAGGAGATAAAAGCGTTCTACATGAAGTTAAACGAAGATAATAAAACAGTTTCTGCAGTTGATTTGCTAGTTCCCGGAGTAGGTGAACTAATAGGTGGAAGTCAAAGAGAAGATAATTATGAAAAACTTTTAAACAGGATGGAGGAGATGGGTATTCCTCAAGAGGAATTAGAGTGGTATCTTGATTTAAGGAGATTTGGATGTGCACCTCATTCAGGGTTTGGTTTAGGATTTGAAAGATTGATTATGTATATGACTGGTTTAACAAATATTAGAGATGTTATATCTTTTCCAAGAACACCAAATAATGCTGATTTCTAAATTAAAAGATCTGGAGTTAAATCCAGATCTTGACAAAAAATAAAAAATGCGGACATAACTCCGCATTTATATTTAATATTATAGAGCTCTTTCTACTTTATTAGAACGTAAACATCTTGTACATACATATTTTCTCTTCGGAGAACCATTTTCCATTACTTTAACTTTTCTGATATTAGGTTTCCATTTTCTTTTAATTTTTCTATCGGCATGAGTAATGTGATTTCCAGACATCTTCCCTTTGCCGCATACCTCGCAATAGTTAGCCATTTTTACACCTCCTACTAAGCTCTAAAAATAATTTAATATAATTTCTAAAATCAACTATAGTATTTTAACATTAAAAATAATTTATTGCAATAATAATTTTTAATTAGTATAATAAAATTTGAAAGAAAATAAACGGAGGGATATTATGTCTATTAAGATTAATAATAAACATGGAAATATAAATATTGATGATCAGGTTATAGCTTCTTTATCTGGAATATCAGCTATGGAGTGCTATGGTATAGTTGGAATGTCATCCAAAAGTGCAACAGATGGATTTTTTGAATTGCTAAAAAAAGAGAACATAACAAAAGGAGTAAAGGTAATAACTAAAGACAATAAACTTATTATTGATTTATACGTGGTATTGCAATATGGAATAAAAATTTCAACAGTTGCCGAGAATATTATATCTAAAGTTAAATATACAGTAGAGAAATATTCCCAATTAGAAGTCAATAGTGTGAATGTACATGTACAGGGAGTAAGAGTTCAATAAAGGAGGTAGTCATGAAAAATATTGAGATAAGTGAAATAAAAGATATATACAGTAATTTAGCAACCAACTTAGAAAATAATAAGCACATTGTAGATTCCTTAAATGTATTTCCAGTACCAGATGGAGATACAGGAACTAATATGAATCTAACTATGCAATCAGCATTAAAGGAATTATTAGAAAGTAATGAAGAAAGCTTTTACAAGATTTTTAAGGCTGCTGCAAATGGAGCACTAATGGGAGCGAGAGGTAACTCAGGAGTTATTCTTTCTCAACTTTTAAGAGGTTTCTCGGAAGGGTTTAAGGGTGTAGATACACTGAACACTAAAAACATCGCTAAAGCTATGAATAAAGCCTCTATTACAGCTTACAAAGCTGTAATGAAACCGATTGAAGGAACTATATTGACTGTAGCTAGAGAGTCAGCTGAAAAAGCCCTTGAGATATGCGATACTAAGGAAGATGTAGTAGAATTTTTAGAGATAGTATTAGACCAGGCTAAAGACACCTTAGAAAGAACTCCTGAAATGTTGGATGTATTAAAAAAATCAGGAGTAGTTGATGCCGGAGGTAAAGGTTATGTGTTATTAATTGAAGGCGCTCTATTGTATTTGAAGGGAGAAAAGTTAACTGCAGAACCACCTTCAAAACAAGATATAAAGGATACAGATGATGAAATAGAGAGTATTACTAGTGAAGATGAGATAATTTATGCATATTGTACTGAATTTATGGTATTAAAAACTGCTGTTACTAGGGGAGAATTTTTAAGACAAATACAAGATATAGGTGATTCTATTGTGTGTATAAAAAATGATGATATTTTAAAAACACATATAAATACAAATAATCCTGGCAAAATACTTGAAATGGCATCAAGACATGGTGAATTAACTAATATTAAAATCGAAAATATGAAAGAGCAATTTAGGGCTAGAAATAAAAACAAGAAAAAAGAATATAAAAAATACAGTTTCATATCAATTGGTATGGGCCATGGAGTAAAAGAATTATTCAAAGATCTGATGGTAGATGAGTTTATATCGGGTGGACAGACTATGAATCCAAGTACACAGGATATAATTACATCAATAGACAAGGTTAATGGAGAACATGTATTTATATTGCCAAATAACAGCAACATTATATTAGCTGCTAATCAAGCTGCGGAGTTATCAGAGAGAAATGTCTATGTAATACCTACTAAAACTATACCTCAAGGAGTAACTGCTATGCTTTCATTTGTGGAGGAAGAAGATCCAGAAACAAACAAAGAAAATATGATAGAAGCAATAAAGGAAGTAAAAACTGGACAAGTTACTTATGCCGTTAGAGATACTGAAGTAGATACTAAAGATATAAAAAAAGATGATATAATAGGAATTTTTGATGGAAAAATAGTATCCCATGGAGAAAACATGGACGATGTAATTCTTGGATTAGCAAAAGCCATGGTAGACGAAGAAAGTTATCTCATTACACTTTTTTATGGAGAAGATGTATCTAAAGAAAAAGCAGAAGAAGTAAAAGAGACTTTAGTTGAATTGGCTCCAGACTGTGATGTTGAGTTAATAAAGGGAGGACAACCTTTATATTATTACATAATATCAGTTGAATAAAGTGGTGATTTTTTGAAAAATATACTAAGTCAAAAGGTTAGTATAATAAATGGAATAGGTCCTAAATATGAAAAATATCTTAACAACTTAGGTATTATTACTATTAGAGACCTATTTTATTATATACCTTATGATTATGAAGATAGAAGATATTCTACATCACTTTCAGATATAAAATTAAATGAAAAGAACCTTATAAAAGTTAAAATAACAAAAGAATTAAAAACAATACGAACTAGAAAAAAAATGACAATTCTAACTACTGAAGGTCAAGACGCTACAGGTAAAATAGAAATAAAATGGTTTAATCAAAACTATTTAAAAAGCAAGATAAAAAAAGGTAAAACATATTTTCTTTACGGAGTTATAAAAAAAAACATAGGTATATTTAATATTGTTAATCCAGAGTTCAGTTTGAAATTAGGGGATAATCTAGGAAATATTTATCCTAAATATTCCCTTACAAAAGGCTTGACCAATAATTTTATTATAAAGATAATTAAAAGAACTTTTAACTTATATTTCAAAGAAGTTCAAGAAATCATTCCTTATGAATTATTAAAGAAATATGGACTTATTTCAAGAATAGAAGCTTTAAAAAACATTCACTATCCTAAAGAATTTAAAGTTTTAAAAAAGAGTATAGAGTATGTAGAAATTGAAAAACTAATATTAATGCAGATAGCCTTTGAAAAAAGAAAAAAAATTATTAAGAGTAAGAAGAGTAAAAGTTTAAAGATTAACAAAGATATGAAAAAGATAATTAAAAGATTACCCTTTAAATTAACAATATATCAACAAAAAGTTTTCAAAGAGATAACAGATGATATGAAAAAAGAAAGCTCTATGAATAGATTACTTCAAGGTGATGTAGGTTCTGGAAAAACCGTTATTGCTTTTCTTACACTAATAAATGTTAGCTTAAAAGGTTATCAGGGAGCCTTAATGGTTCCGACTGAAGTTTTAGCAAAACAGCATTTTAATAAGTTTAATGAACTATTCGGATATTTAGATATTGAAGTTGATGTGTTATACAGCAGCTTAAATGCGAGAAAGAAAAAAGAAATATTAAATAAGATACAAAGTGGAGAAACATCAATAGTAATAGGGACTCATTCTTTAATTCAAAAGAGTGTAAATTATAAGAATCTAGTTTATATTATAACAGATGAACAGCATAGATTTGGTGTAGATCAAAGAGCTAGTCTAGCAACTAAAGGAAACTACCCTCATAATTTAGTAATGAGCGCAACTCCCATACCAAGAACTTTAGCTCTTATTATTTATAATGATTTAGATGTTTCTACTATAGATAAAAATCCACCTGGAAGAAAAAAAGTTAAAACTTATATCATAAATAGAAAGGATAAAAGTAAGGTTTATAAATTTTTGCAATCAAAAATTTATTCAGGTCAACAAGCATATATTGTAAGTCCTATTATAGAAGAATCGGACAAATTAGAAAACATAAATTCGGCTCAGAAAATATTTAATAACTTTATTAAATCAAATTTTAAAGAAGAAGAAATATGTTTGCTTCATGGAAAAATGAATACCCAAGAATCTGATTTGATTATCAAAAAATTTACCGACGGGAAATGTAAGGTTTTAATATCTACTACGGTAATAGAAGTAGGTGTGGATATTCCAAATGCCACTATCATGATTATTATTAATGCAGAAAGATTTGGTTTAGCTCAATTACATCAACTTAGAGGTAGAGTAGGAAGAGGCGATAAACAATCCTACTGTTTTTTAGTTTCTGATTCTGATAAGGAAAAATCAATTAAAAGATTAAATATATTGGGGAAAACAACCAACGGTTTTGAAATAGCTAAAGAAGACTTGAAGCTTAGAGGTCCAGGAGAATTTCTCGGCACAAAACAAAGTGGTATTCAAGAAGAATTTTTAAAATTTGAGATGGAAAGTATTGATACCTCTAAAGAAATGAAAGATATAATTATGAAAAAAAACAATAGCAATGATAAAAAATATGATACAATAATAGATGAAGCAATTGAAATTTATAAAGACAGAATTAAAATATATTAGGAGGTAAAATTGAGAATTATAACTGGTATAAAAAGAGGATTAAAGCTTGAAACACCTGAAAGTACGGAGATAAGACCAACATTAGATAGAATAAAGGAATCAATATTTAATATAATTCATCCTATAAAACAAAATTCAATAGTAGTAGATCTATTCACAGGTACAGGAAATATTGGATTAGAGTTTATAAGTAGAGGATCTGAAAAAGTTTATTTTGTGGATAATTCAAAGCACAGCATAGATTTAACGAAGAAAAACATTGAAAAATGTAAATTTGAAGATAAATCTATATTAATAAAGGATGATTATGCAACAGCACTTAAAAAAATTAGAGAAGATAAATCAGTTGATTATATATATATTGATCCGCCATATGGAGAGATTGATATAAATAATATTTTGAAAAATTTAATAAATAGTAATATAATAAATGAAAATACACTTATTATTTTTGAAGATGATAAGGATAGGGAGATTAAAATTCAAGATATAGATATCGTAGATGAGAGAAATTACGGTAGTGTATTTATAAAATTTATGAAAAGGGGTAATTTATGGAAGTAATGTACTCAGGTAGTTTTGACCCTATAACTTGTGGACACCTTGATATTATAAAAAGGTGCGCTGCCAAGTTCAATAAAGTAAAAGTAGTAGTGTTTGATAATCATTCTAAAAATCATTCATTTGGTGTTGAAGATAGATATAAATTAGTAGAAGAAGTTACTAATAATATAGAAAATATAGAAGTAGATATAGCAAATGGAATGCTGATTGACTATGCTAAAAAAAATAATATTCAAGTTGTAATAAGAGGATTAAGAGCAGTTTCTGATTATGAATATGAAATTAAGGTAGCATCTATGAACAAATTCCTTCATGAAGGATTGGAAACTCTATTTATGTTGGCATCTCCTAACTATTCTTTTTTAAGTTCCAGTGTAGTAAAAGAAATTGCACAACTTGGTGGAAATATAGATGGCTTGGTACCTGAAAATGTAAAAAAAGCTCTAGAAAAAAAATATAAGGGGGAGTAAATTTGGAAATTTTAAATTTATTAGAACAATTAGAAGATATTATTGAAGAAGCATCAAAAGTTCCAATGTCAAATAAGGCAATAATTAATAAAGAAGAAGTTTTAGAAATCATAACAGATATAAGATTAAATTTACCGGATGAAATAAAGCAAGCAGCTTGGATAAAAAAAGAAAGACAAAGGATATTAGAAGAAACACAATCGGAAGCTAATAAAATTTTAAATGATGCAAAAGATAGGCAAAGTTACCTAATTGATGACCACGAATTAACAAAAAAAGCTGAACAAAAAGCTTTTGAAATAGAAGAAAGAGCAAAGAAAAAAGCTCAAGAAATTAGAAGTGGAACCTACAACTATTGTGATAAACTATTGGGAAGAACACAGGATAGTTTGGAAGAAATGTTAGAAGTTGTAGTTAAAAACAGAGATGAAGTAAAAAAGATATAAAGGTTGATTCCTTTATATCTTTAAATAAGGATTATTAAAATATTCAAAATTCATATAGTTTTTATACTTTAAGACGCTGAAGTATATATCACAAGCTTTTTTTGTTTTTTCGAAAATAAGTTTGTCTGTCATAGTTTTATCTATTTTCTTATAATCTGAATATTTAGTTATAAAATTAAAAGATTCCTTTTCTTTCAAAAATTTAAAACCCATTTTATCGCTAGCTAATACGTTCAAGTAAGTAAGGTCATTTATGTCTATAGTTTTATAAAAATCTACAGTTAAGTCTAACAGTATGTTAGTTAAAATTCTTGATATTTTAGAATAGGTATAGCGTTTTGTTGATACATCCTTTATTAAATCAGATGTATTTTCTGATTTTTCAATTAAATTATATATCCGATTATGTAATCCTTCACTCACATCATAAATTTTTTTTAGATTATTAGGTCCTTTTAGTATTATTAAATGTTTAATCCTATTGTAAAATAGTTCTAAAGAGTTGTATTTATTGTATTTTTGGGTGTAATTTATTAATTCTTTGTAAGAATCTTTAGGAAGAGAATTTTCGATGCTTAATATTTTATCTTCAAAAATTGCTTTTCTTATTGCAGTAGCACTAGAATAATCATTTCTTAGTTCAGTTGATTTATAATCACTACCAACTCTTTTAATACTAAAGGGTATAATATTACTATTTAGTTCTTTTAATTTTTTTAAATATTCTAAGGCTAGTATGTTATTTGGTTTTAATATTTCTTCAGAATCAAAGTTTTTAGTTAAAGCTAAATTATAGGATTTAGGATATGAATTACCTAAATTAAGATATTTAGAAAGATTTCTTTTAAAACTATCTGTATAAACATAATCTCGTATTGATATGAGAGACTCTAAATTATTGTTTTCGGAACCAAAACACAGATAATCGATTCCTAACTTATTTAATATAGAAATAGAACCTTTAGAAAATAAATCCGCATTTTGAGTAGCATAGGGCAATGGCAGCTCCAAGACTAAATTTGAACCATTTAATAAAGCGGATTTACTGCGAGACCACTTATCAATTATAGCAGGTTCTCCTCTTTGTACAAAGTTTCCACTCATAATAACAATAATGACATCTGGATTTAATTTTTCTTTAACTTTATTAAGCAAATATTCGTGTCCGATGTGAAAGGGATTAAATTCAGAAACAATTCCTACAGTTTTCATAAGCACCTCCATATGATAGTATATAATAAAATACAAATATCAACAATTATAAAAGTTGATTTTTTTTAAGATATATATTAATATATATTAGTCAGTTATAATAAAATGGAGGTAATGAAATGAACGTTTTGGTAATTAATTGTGGAAGTTCATCGCTAAAATATCAGCTTATTAACATGGAAAATGAAGATGTATTGGCAAAAGGACTAGCAGAAAGAATAGGACTTGACGGAGTTGTTAAACATAAGGCAGAAGGTAAAGAAGAAGTTAAGCTTGAGGACAAGCTCAATGACCATAAAGATGCAATTAAGGTGGTTTTAAATCTACTTGTTGATGAAAAGGTTGGAGCGATTAAATCATTAGAAGAAATTGATGTTGTAGGTCACAGAGTTGTACACGGTGGAGAAAAATTTGCTAGCTCGGTTATAATAGACGACGAAGTAATAGAAGCTATGGAAGATTGTATTGATCTAGCTCCATTGCATAACCCACCTAATATAATAGGAATTAAAGCTTGTAAAGAACTTATGCCTAATGTAAAAATGACAGGAGTATTTGATACAGCTTTTCATCAAACTATGAGTAAAAAAGCTTACATTTATCCACTTCCTTATGAATTATATGAAGAACTAGGGGTAAGAAAATATGGTTTCCACGGAACTTCTCATAAATACGTTGCAAATAGAGTAGCAGAGCTTATAGGTGAAGATATAGAAGATCTTAAAATTGTAACTTGTCATCTAGGAAATGGTGCTTCAGCTACTGCAATAAGAGGTGGAAAATCTGTAGATACAAGCATGGGGTTAACACCACTTGAAGGATTAGCAATGGGTACAAGAAGTGGAAGTATAGATCCTGCTATAATAACATTCTTAATGAATAAGAAAAATATGTCTATCCAAGAAGTTGACGAATTATTAAATAAAAAATCTGGAGTTTTAGGGATTTCAGGAGTCAGCAATGATTTCAGAGATATAGAAAAAGCTGCAGAAGAAGGTAATGAAAGAGCAAAGCTGGCTCTGGATAAATTCTATTATATAGTAAGAAAATATATAGCTAGTTATACTGCAGCTATGGGAGGCATTGATGTCTTAGTATTTACTGCAGGCTTAGGAGAAAATTCTATAGGAGCAAGAAAGGCTATATGTGAAGATTTAGAATTCTTAGGAATAGAAATAGATGATGAAAATAATAATGTTAGAGGAAAAGAACAGCTAATATCAAAAGAAGATAAGAAAGTTAAAGTATATGTAATTCCGACAAATGAGGAATTAATGATAGCTCGTGAAGCTTTAGAAATACTAGAAAACAAATAAAACTTGACAATTCTTATTAATTTATTTATAATTTTCCTTGCACTAGAGGTGATAATATGAAAATATCTCTAATAGATTTTATTGAAGGAAAAGATAAAAAGCTAGAGATAAAAAAGAATATAGCAAATCTATCAGTTGATAATATAGAATTTGTTGAACCAACGCAAATATCATTACAGTTATTTAAAGTCAATGATGATCTAAGCGGGAGCTTAGAGGTATATTTTGCATATACAGAAGAATGTTCAAGATGTTTAAAAAAGTACACGAACAAAATTAATGACAAAGTTGAAGTCTTCATAAGTTCATCTGAAGATGAATTAGATAATGAAAGTATAGATTTTTACAATCTATTATTAACAAAAGGTGAAATTAATATAGAAGATTTAATCAAAGAAATTTTCTATATTAATAAACCATTAAAACCATTATGTAGTCAAAATTGTAAGGGTTTGTGTCCTAAATGTGGAGCAAATTTGAATGAAGAAGACTGTGATTGTGAAAATAAAAATATTGACCCGAGACTGGGTAAACTTCAAGAGTTATTGGACAAGGAGGTGTAAACATGGCAGTACCAAAGCGTAAGACGTCTAAAGCAAGAAGAGATAAAAGAAGAACAGCAAAAGAGAGAATAAAAGTAACAGGATTTACAGAATGTCCTCAATGTCATGAAATGAAGTTACCACATAGAGTATGTCAAGAATGCGGTTACTATGATGGAAGAAATGTATTAGATAATGAATAAGAAGATAGCTTTTAAAGCTATCTTTTTTATTGCAATTTAATATCTACTAATGTATACTTATTTTTGAACACATTAAAAGAGGTGAATACATTGAAAATAGTAGTTGATGCCATGGGGGGAGACAATGCTCCTGAGGAAATCGTAAAAGGAACTTTAAAAAGTATTGAAGAACTTAATATAGATGTTATTTTGGTAGGACAAGAAAATATCATCAAGAAAAACATTGATAAGAATGGGAAAAACTTTTCAAAAAAAATAGAAATAGTAAATGCTGAAGATGTAATAACTAATGAGGATAAACCTGTTAAAGCTATTAGAAAGAAAAAAAAATCTTCTATGGTAGTAGGATTGAATTTAGTTAAGGATGATTATGGTAGTGCATTTGTTTCGGCAGGAAATACTGGTGCCCTTTTAAGTGGAGGGTTATTTATAGTTGGTAGAATAAAAGGTATACAGAGACCTTCTTTAGCACCTATAATACCTACTATAGTAGGAAATAGTATATTGCTTGACGTAGGAGCAAATGCTGACTGCAAACCTGATTTTTTATACCAATTTGGTATAATGGGAAGTATTTATGCAGAAAAAGTACTAGATAAAAAAAATCCTAAGGTGGGCTTGATAAATATTGGAAGTGAAAAAACAAAAGGAAGCAAGTTATATATAGATAGTTATAAATTGCTTGAAGAATCAGATTTGAATTTTATTGGTAATATTGAAGCTAGAAATCTACTTAAAGGGGAGGCGGATATACTAGTTTGTGATGGATTTGTAGGAAATATTGTGTTAAAATTAACGGAGGGACTTTCAAGTGAGTTAATGAATCAAATTAAAATCCAACTTAAAGGAAGTATTAAAGGAATGATAGGTGGAGCACTAATAAAAAATTCCATGAAAGAATTAAAAAGCAAATTTGATTACAATGAACATGGAGGAGCTCCCTTACTAGGATTAAAGTCACCAGTAATAAAGGCTCATGGTAGTTCAAAAAACAAGGCATTTAAGAATGCTATACGACAAGGAAAATTATTTTATGAAAGTGATTCAATAAAATTTATAGAAGAAGGAATTAATAAGGAGGATTAGAGTGGATTTAAAAGAAATTAGAAAAATAATAATTGAAAAATTAAACTTAGACGACGATACAGAAATTAACTTAGAGACTTCATTTGTAGATGATTTAGAAGCAGATTCTATTTCACTAGTTGAATTAATAATGGGACTAGAAGATGAATATGGTATTGAAATAGAAGATGAGGATGCTGAGAAAATAAAAACAGTAAAAGATGCAGTTGATTATTTAGAAAGTATCGAATAAAGTCCTGGTAATCAGGACTTTTAAAATTTATAATGATTGATGACGAGTGACTAACTTTACAGTTAGTTAGTTGTCTTTAATTATGAGGAGGATTTATGACCAATAAGTTTGAAAAATTTCAAAAAGAAATTAATTATAAATTTGAGAATATAGAATTACTTAAAGAAGCAGTAACACATAGTTCTTACTCAAATGAATTTCAAGACAACATTAATTGTAATGAGAGATTAGAATTTTTAGGAGATGCAGTTATAGAATTAATTATAAGTACATATTTGTTTAATAAGTTTAAAAAATATCCTGAAGGAAAATTAACAAGATTAAGGTCTAAAATTGTATGTGAAGAAGCCTTATATGATATAGCTCTCAACTATAATATTGGGGAATATCTCAAATTAGGAAAAGGAGAAGAATCAACCGGTGGTAGAGAAAGAAAATCTATATTAGCCGACTCAGTTGAAGCTATAATTGCAGCTATTTATCTAGACAGCGATTACATAAATTCAGAAAAACTTGTTTTAAAACTTTTTGATGATTACATAAAAAAAGCAGAAGAAGGCAAATTGAATTATGATTATAAAACAAAGCTACAAGAAGTAGTGCAGAGCATAAATAATACCAATAAAATCTCTTATATTGTTATAAATGAAGATGGACCTGATCATAACAAAACTTTTTTTGTAAAAGTACTTATTTCTGGTAAAGAAGCAGGAAGAGGAAAAGGAAAAAGCAAAAAAACTGCAGAACAAAAATCAGCAAAAGAAGCTTTAAAAAAAGTTAACGAAAGCTTATCATAATATGAGGTGTATAAATTGTATTTAAAATCCATATATATCAACGGCTTTAAGTCATTTGCAAATAAAACAAAATTAGATATAAATTCAAAACTTACTGCTGTAGTAGGTCCAAACGGAAGTGGTAAAAGTAATATTTCAGATGCATTCAAATGGGTATTAGGTGAACAAAGTGCAAAAACCCTTAGAGGAAATGTAATGTCCGATGTTATTTTTGCAGGTACTAAAAATAAAAATCCTCAAGGAATAGCTCAAGTAGATTTGATTTTTGATAATAAGGATAATGTACTCCCAATAGAGTATAACGAAGTATCTATAACTAGAAAACTTTATAGATCTGGAGAAAGTGAATATCTAATAAATAAAGAAAAAACTCAGCTAAAAAAAATTAGAGAGCTTTTCATGGATACAGGAATAGGTATAGATGGATATTCTATAATAGGACAGGGAAGAATTGACGAAATCATATCTAAAAATACTGAAACAAAAAGGAAGGTTCTAGAAGAAGCGGCAGGCATTGTAAAATATAAGTCGAGAAAACAAGAAACAGAAAAAAAACTTGAAAAGACTAAGGATAATTTAGATAGAATAAATGACATAATTTTAGAAATTGAAAATAGAATAGAACCTCTCAAAAAACAAAAAGAAAATGCTGAAGAGTATTTAGAAATAAAAAAAGAGCTAAAAAATATTGAAATTAATCTTTTGGCCCAAGAATATAAAAAGTATGTAAGTTATGAAGAAGAATTAAAAGAAGAAAAAGCAAAAAGAAGTCAAGAACTCAACGATTTAGAAACTAAAAGAAATCATTTTGAAGAAAAGTTAGAAGATGAAATTAATGAAGTAAATGAAATTGACGAAAAAATCGTTGGATATGAAAGAAATCTTAATATTTTAGAAAAAAAAATAAATGAAAATGAAAATAATATACAAGTAGAAAAAGAAAAAATTAAGCTTTACGAGAATAAATTAGAATCATTAGAGGTTGATTTAAAAAATTATAAAGAGAAAATTCAAGTTTTATATACTAAAAAAGAAAGAGTATTAGATGTTATAAATAGCAACAAAGAAAAAATAAAATCAAGTGCTGTCACCCTTGAAAAATATGAATCAAATTTACAAATAATCAAATCAAATTTAGACTCTAAAGATACCTATATAAAAAATAGTAAGAATGAAATTTTTAAATTCTATCAAAATTTATCAGAAGAAAAAAATAAAATAAATCAAATATATAATCAAAAGAATATAGAAGAACAAAAATTACAGGATAATAAAGAACTTCTTAGCTATTGTGAAAAAACTTTAGTAGAAAATAAAAATAATATAAAAAAAATAGAAGAAAAGATAGAAATTTCAAAAAAAATAGAATTTGACTCTAAAAAAAGACTTGCAGACTTTAAAAGTGATTATTTAAAAGAAGAAAAAAATCTGGAAAAATTAAAATCGAAACTTAATAATAATAATAACAACATTGAAAGACACAAAAATCTAATTAATATAAAAACACGAATAAGAAATTCCTACGAGGGTTTTTATAAGAGTATTAAAGATTTTATGAAATATGTAAATAAAGGTAAATTTAGAGAAGAAATTGAAGGAGTTGTAGTAGAATTAATAAAGGTAGATAAAAAATATATTGAAGCAATTAATACTGCTTTAGGTGCTTCTGCTCAAAATGTTATTATCAAAAAAGAAAAATATGTGGGTGAAATAATTGATTTTTTAAAGTCCGAAAGAATAGGAAGAATGACTTTTTTACCAATGGATACTATAAAGGGCAGAGAATTAAATAAATATCAAAAAAACGCATCAGATATAGATGGCTATATAGGTACCGGTGATAGCTTGATTAAATATGATAAAAAATATAATAATATATTTAAATCTTTATTAGGAAGAACAATTATCTGTAGAGATATAAGTTCAGGTATCAAAATCGCAAAGTCTATCAGCTACTCTACTAATATTGTAACTCTACAGGGTGAAATTATTTATTCTGGTGGAGCAATAACAGGTGGCAGCAAGAAAAATACTAATAATTTAATCGGTAGAGAAGAGGAAATTTTATCTTTGAAAAATGAAAAGAAAAAATTGGAAATTACAAATGTTCAAATTAAGGAGAAAATTGAAAAATATATCAAAAATTTAAAAGAAGTAAAGAGTTTTTTAGAAAAAGAGAAATTAAACATAGAAAATTCCGTTAAAGAAAGAGAAAAAAATGAAATTAATCTTACTAATTTTAAAACAAATATAAATAATAATGAATTAGAAAAAATAGATTTAAAAAATAGAATTGAAGTAAACAATGAAAATATATCAAAATTGGTAAAAAAAGAAGAAATTGAAAAAGAAGAATTGAAAAAAATAGATCAAAATATTCAAGATTATGAAAATAGAATAAAAGATAACGACGTTAATTTAGAAGAAGTAAAAAAAGAAGAAATAGAAATAACTAGCAATATAAATAATTTAATAGTTGAACTATCCAAAAGAAAAAATGAACTAGAAATAAATAAAACAAGGTTTGAAGAAATAAATGAAAGTATCGAAGAAGCAAATAAAAATATTAGTAATACAAAAGAACAAATTAAAATCAATAAAAACTTAATCATCGAATCAAATAATCAAATTCAAAGATACGATGGCTTAATGAAAATGAAATCTAAAACATTATGTGATAAGAAGAAAATATTTGATGATATAAAAGAAAAAAGGAAAAATCTGCAGAAGTACATATATGAAAAACAATCTAAGATCAATTCAATAAATAAAGAAATAAATAATGTTCAAAAAGATATTAATAGCCTTGAAGTAAAGACGGAAAGATATGAAAATAAATTATCAAATACAAAAAACAGATTATGGAATGACTATGAGATGAATTATGCTATAGCAAAGACCTACATTGATGAAGAGCAAAGTATAAATTTATTAAATAAAAAAACAAAAAGTTTAAAGCATTCTATTAAAAAATTAGGAGATATTAATGTCTCATCAATAGAAGAATACAAAGAAACAAGTAAAAGATATGAATTTTTAAATGGTCAGAGAAATGATTTGTTAGAAGCAAAAGATAAATTAAATAATATAATTAACGATTTGACCCAAAAAATGCATGGTATGTTTCTAACTGAATATGAAAAAATCAACGAAGTATTTAAAAATGTATTTATTGATTTATTCAGTGGAGGGGATGCAGAAATAATATTGTCTGATATTGAAAATCCACTTACCTGCGATATTGAAATATACGCACAGCCACCTGGTAAAAATTTAAATAAAATATCACTTCTTTCAGGGGGAGAAAAAGCTTTAACGGCAATATCTTTGTTGTTTTCCATACTAAAAATAAAACCTACACCTTTTTGTATTCTTGATGAAATTGAAGCAGCATTAGATGATGCAAATGTTTATAGATTTGCAAATTATTTAAAAAAATTCTCAAAAAGAACACAGTTTTTAATTATCACTCATAGAAAAGGGACGATGGAATTTGTTGATACTATATATGGGACTACTATGGAAGAAGAGGGTGTAACAAAGATAATATCAATGAATTTATCAGATTTAGTACAAAAGGAGTTTGTTAATGAGTAATATTATAAATAAATTTAAAAACGGATTAAAAAAAACTAGAAATAACTTTGCAAATAAAATAGACGACTTATTTTCTAGACATTTAAAAATAGACGATGAACTATATGAGGAACTTGAAGAGATATTAATTAGTTCTGATATAGGCGTAGAGGCTACATTGGAAATAATAGAAATGCTTCAAGTTGAAATAAAAGAAGAAAAGATACAAGATATAACCAAGGTAAAGCCCCTATTAAAAAAAATATTAATTAAGGAAATTCATTTTGATGAAAAAATTGTTGAAAATAATAAATCAATAATTCTTATAGTTGGAGTAAATGGAGTAGGAAAAACAACAACAATAGGTAAGCTTTCTAAAATATTTAAAGAAGAAAACAAATCTGTGTTAGTAGCCGCTGGAGATACTTTTAGAGCAGCAGCAATAGAACAACTTGAGAAATGGTGTCAGAGAGCTAATGTTGATCTTATATCCAACAAAGAAGGAAGTGATCCATCATCTGTAATTTATGATGGAATCAATGCAGCAAAGGCGAGAAATACAGATATATTAATGTGTGATACAGCAGGTAGATTGCATAACAAAAAGAATTTAATGAAGGAATTGAATAAAATATCAAGAGTTATTGATAAAGAATATCCTGAAGCAAAAAAAACAGTATATCTTGTAATAGATGCTAATACTGGGCAAAACGGAATTGTTCAAGCAGAATATTTTAAAGAAGTTACTAATATAGATGGAATTATCTTAACAAAACTAGATGGTACTTCTAAAGGAGGAATCATAATCCCTATACAAAAAAAATTAAAAGTACCTGTTGTTTATGTAGGTCTCGGAGAATCAATAGATGATCTACAGAAATTTGATGCTGAAAAATTCATAAATTCAATATTAAACTATTGACAACATAAGGTATTTAATGTATTATAATTAACTGTCAAGTAAAAAACTTTACAGGTGATAATATGTTGGATAAATACTTAAGATACGGTAAGCTATATGATTATTATAGTGATGTTTTAAATGAAAGACATAAAAAAGTAATAAAAGAATACTATTTAATGGATTTAAGTTTAAGAGAAATTGCTGAAAATTTAGGAATAACAAGGCAAGGAGTTTACGATTTATTGAAAAGAGCTGAAAAAAACTTAGATGAAATAGATAGTAAGTTAAATATAATTAAAAAACAGGAAAAATTTAAAAATAATATACAGAAAAAAGCTCAAGAAATAAACAAAAACATTGAACAAGAGGACTATAAAAATTTAAAAGAACATTTTAATGAACTAGTAGATTTAATAAACAAACTTTAGGAGTTGTAATTATGATATTTGAAAGTTTATCCAATAAACTTCAAGAAACCTTATCTAAACTTACAAAAAAAGGTAAGCTTACTGAAAAAGATATAAATATAATTTTAAGAGAAATTAAGTTATCCTTGCTTGAAGCAGATGTTAACTTTAAGGTGGTTAAAAATTTTATTAAAAATATTAAAGAAAAAGCCATTGGAAAAGAAATACTTGAGAGTTTAACGCCAGGACAACAGGTTATAAAAATTGTAAATGATGAAATGGTGAATCTCCTTGGTGAAAAAACTGAAGACATAAAAATCAATCAAAATAATATAACTACTGTAATGATGTGCGGGTTACAGGGGGCTGGTAAAACTACAACTACGGCAAAAATAGGGAAAAGATATAAGGATAAAAATAAAAATCCTCTTTTTGTTGCATGTGATATTTATAGACCAGCAGCAGTAAAACAATTACAAGTATTAGGAAAGAAAACGGATATAGACGTATTTGTTGGTGAAGAAGGAGAAAGTCCTTTAAAGATAGCAAGAAACGCTTTAAAGTATGGTAAGAAAAACGGGAAAGATATGCTTCTCTTTGATACTGCAGGAAGATTACATATTGATGAAAAAATGATGGGAGAATTAGAAGATATAAAAGCTATTGTAGAACCAGATGAGATACTTTTAGTTTTGGATTCTATGACGGGTCAAGAAGCAGTAAATATAGCAAAAGAGTTTGATAAAAGCTTAGATATATCAGGCATTATATTGTCTAAAATAGACGGAGATGCTAGAGGTGGAGCTGCCCTTTCAATAAGCTCTATAATTGGTAAGCCGATTAAATTCGTAACTACAGGAGAAAAGTTAGAAGATATAGAAATTTTTCATCCTGATAGAATGGCATCAAGAATCTTAGGAAAAGGAGATGTTCTTAGTTTAATAGAGAAGGCTCAATCATCCTTTGATGAAAAAAAGGCAATGGAATTAGAAAAAAAATTGATGAAAAATCAATTTACTTTTGATGATTTTCTTGAGCAAATGGAACAGATGCAAAACTTAGGACCTATAGATCAAATATTAGAGATGATGCCTGGAGCAAATAGCAAAAAACTTAAAAATATAAAAATAGATGAAAAAGAAATAATTCACGTAAAAGCAATAATACAATCTATGACAAAAGAAGAAAGAGTTAAGCCGGAGGTAATTAACGGGAGTAGAAGAAAAAGAATAGCAGCAGGTAGTGGTACCTCAATTCAAAAGGTTAATAGATTGCTGAAACAGTATAAAGAAATGAAAAAAATGATGAAAAATATGAATAAAATGGGAAATATGATGTCTGGAAAAAAAGGGTTAAAACTACCTTTTTAATATATTAAATTAAATAATAGGAGGTGTAATAATGGCAGTAAAAATCAGATTGAAAAGAATGGGTGCAAAGAAAACTCCTTTTTATAGAGTAGTAATTGCAGACTCAAGAGCTCCAAGGGATGGTAAATTTATCGAAGAGATAGGACACTATAATCCTTTGACGAATCCTAAAGAGATAAAAATAGATAATGAAAAGGCTCTGGAATGGATAGGCAAAGGTGCTCAACCAACTGACACTGTTAGAATATTACTTAGAAAAAACGGTGCATTTGATAAGGAATAATTAAGAAAAATAATGAAGGCGGTGCAATTATGGGAGAACTAGTAAAATATATTGCAAAAGCATTAGTTGATAATCCGGATAAAGTAAGTATAAAAGAAATTGAAGGGGATAAATCAATTATTATTGAATTAAGTGTTGCTGAAGAAGATATGGGCCAAGTAATTGGTAAAAAGGGAAGAATTGCAAAAGCAGTTAGAACTTTAGTAAAAGCAGCAGCTACAAAAGAAAACAAAAGAGTAATTGTAGAAATAGTTCAATAAACAATACGGGATTAGCTTATGCTAATCCTTTTTAAAGGTGAAGATATGGAATTTTATGAGACAGGAAAAATTATAAATACACATGGATTAAAAGGTTTAATAAGGATTGAATACTACCATTACAAACCTAAAAAATTGATGGAAGCATCTAGTATATACGTAGGTAAGGAAAAAACAAAGTATTCAATAAAAAATATTACTGTTAATAAAAAAATACTCCTCAATTTACATGGATTAGAAGATATTAATGAGGCTGAAAAATTAAAAAATTCTAAAATATTTATTAACCTAGAAGAAAAAGAACTCTTGATAGAAGATAAGGACGAATATTTTATTGAAGACATAATAGGTTTGAATGTATACGATACAAAAGATAAATACATAGGAAAAATAACTAATATTCATAAAACAGGTAAAAATGATATTTATGAAATAGATAACGATATAAAAAAATTAATACCAGCATCTAAGCAATTTATAAAAATAATAGATTTAAAAAATAATAAAATTATTGTTGAATTAATTGAAGGACTGATTGAATGAAGATAACTGTCTTAACTTTGTTTCCTGAGGTCATGGAATCTCTACTAGAATATAGTATAATAGGAAAAGCAATAGAAAAAAATTTACTTAATATTAATTATGTAAACATTAGAGACTATTCTCAAAATAAACATAAAAAGGTAGATGACTATCCATATAGTGGTGGTCCAGGAATGCTTTTAAAAGCGGATTCATTGTCAGAGGCCTTAGATGATGTAATAATAAGTAAATCAAAAGTTATATATATGAGTCCAAAAGGTAATCTATTAAATCAAAATATGGTTAAAGATCTATCTAAAGAAGAAGATATAGTAATAATATCTGGTCATTATGAAGGAATTGATCAAAGAGTAATAGAAAATTATGTAGATGAAGAAATATCTATTGGAGATTATGTTTTAACTGGTGGGGAACTTCCAGCACTTGTCTTAATCGATTCAGTTTCAAGATTAATTCCAGGAGTGCTTGGGAACAAGAATTCTCATCAAAATGAAACCTTTGAAGACAATTTATTGGAACATCCTCAATATACGAGACCATTTAATTATAAAGGCGATAAAGTTCCTGAAATTTTATTATCTGGAGACCATGAAAAGATAAGAAGATGGAAAAGGTATAAAGCAATAGAAGCTACAATTAAGAATAGATCAGACCTATTGAAAGAGAAAGAAAATATAATGAATGAGTATAAAAAACTTAAAAAGGAATTTGAATAAAAAATTATTGATTTAGAAATATTAATGTGCTATAATACATTGAAGTATACGGCGGTCCTCTGTTTATACACATGAACGCTGCAAAAAGGAGGGTATACTATGAATATAATAAAAACATTAGAAAAAGAGCAGTTAAAGGATGAACTTACTAACTTTAATACTGGAGATACTGTTAAAGTACACTTTAAAATTAAAGAAGGTACTAGAGAAAGAATTCAGATTTTTGAAGGAGCTGTTTTAAAAAGACAAGGCGAAGGAATTAAAGAAACTTTTACGGTAAGAAGAGTATCTTACGGAGTAGGAGTAGAAAGAACATTCCCGGTACATTCACCAAAAGTCGAAAAAATTGAAATAACACGTAAAGGTCAAGTTAGAAGAGCAAGATTGTTCTACTTAAGAGATAGAACAGGAAAAGCTGCTAAAGTTAAAGAAAAGAAATTTAACA
>Ga0102932_1000074_pt1 | contig 39669 bp, 27 predicted proteins | sample SalPonR1_C_D2_MG_FD_78212 | JGI IMG/M metagenome (GOLD analysis project Ga0102932, IMG submission 78212) | Salt pond soil microbial communities from South San Francisco under conditions of wetland restoration - Salt Pond MetaG R1_C_D2_MG | ecosystem: Environmental > Aquatic > Marine > Intertidal...
ACGTCTTCGATCGTGCCGCGTTCCTCCGAAAGCGCCGCCGCCAGGCTTTCCACGCCTACCGGGCCACCGTCGAAGTGCTCGATCAATATCGTCAGCAGCCGGCGATCCAGCTGGTCGAAGCCCTGGGCGTCGACCTGCATCATTTCCAGCGCCTGGCGCGCCACGTCGGCATCGATCTCGCCGTCGGCGCGCACCTGGGCGAAATCGCGCACTCGCCGCAACAAGCGGTTGGCGATGCGCGGCGTGCCGCGCGATCGTTTGGCGATTTCGGCCGCGCCCTGGCCGTCGCAGGCGATTTCCAGGATGCCGGCCGAGCGCGTCACGATCTTCGCCAGGTCGTCGACACCATAGAACTCCAGCCGCTCGACGATGCCGAAGCGGTCTCGCAGCGGTGAGGTCAAAAGCCCTGCCCGCGTCGTCGCGCCCACCAGCGTGAAGCGCGGCAGGTCGAGCTGGATCGAGCGCGCCGCCGGGCCCTCGCCGATGATGATGTCGATCCGGTAGTCTTCCATCGCCGGATACAGCACTTCTTCGACCACCGGCGACAGGCGATGGATCTCGTCGACGAACAGCACGTCGCCGGGCTCTAGGTTGGTCAGCATCGCCGCCAGATCGCCCGCGCGCTCCAGCACCGGACCAGAGGTCTGGCGCAATTGAGTGCCCATCTCGGCGGCAATCACATTGGCCAGCGTGGTCTTGCCCAGCCCGGGCGGGCCGAAAATCAGCACGTGGTCCAGCGCCTCGGAGCGATGCCGGGCCGATTCCAGGTAAATGCCAAGCCGGTCCTTCATCGTCTGTTGGCCGATATACTCGCTCAGACGGGTGGGCCTCAGCGACGCCTCGAAGCGTATCTCCTCCTCTGCCGGGCGTGCCGATATCAGGCGGGATTCGTCGTCGGAGAAATTGCTGTCGGTCATCTGGAGGTTCGGGCGCCGGGGACTTCGATCAAGCATGAATGGTAGCGGAAATCGCCCGACGGTACTCGAACCGCAGGGGGTGACCTCCTCGTCGCGCCGAGCAGAACCCGGCCGTCCAATACCCGCTCAGGTTCAACCGCCAGGCCGCACCCGGTCAAAAGCCTTCGCGACAAACAGGCTCGGGATCCCTATCCTGGCGATCACCGTGTTCCGGGATAATCAGCTTCGATGATTGAAAATCGAACCGGAGACTTGCGTGACCACCAGCGAACCGCTGACCACTGGATGGCTGTTGACCATCGCCGGGATGCTGATCCTCGCCAGCGTGCTGTTCAGCCGCCCCTCGGAACGCATCGGGTTTCCGGCCGTGCTGCTGTTCCTCGGCATCGGTCTCCTGGCCAGCCTGTGGCTGCCGACCAATTTCTCCGATCATTCCCTGGCTTTCCGCATCGGCACCGTCGGCCTGGTGCTGATCCTGTTCGACGGTGGTCTGAATACGTCCTGGCGCGCAGCCCGTCCGCATCTTGCACCGGCAGCCCTTCTGGCCACGGCGGGCGTGGTCGGTACCGCGTCTGTCGTGGCGGTGGCGGCTCGCCTGCTCGGACTGGAATGGCCCGAAGCATTGCTGATCGGCGCCATCGTTTCATCCACCGACGCGGCCGCGGTCTTTTCGGCGCTGCGCGGATCGAACGTGCAGCTTCGGCGGCGCGTGGGCGCCACCCTGGAACTGGAATCGGGCCTGAACGACCCGATGGCGGTCATCCTCACGATTACGCTCACCGGCGTGCTGCTGGACAGCGCCAACTTCAGCTGGCCCTCGTTCATCGTCAATATCGTCATGCAGCTGGCCGTCGGACTGGCGGCCGGTCTTGCCATCGGCTGGATGGGTCAACAACTGCTGCAGCGGGTGCGCGTACCCGCGGCAGGTCTGTATCCGGCCATGACGCTGGCCCTGGCGCTATTGGCTTTCGGCATCCCCACGCTGTTCCTTGGCTCGGGTTTTCTGGCGGTCTATGTCGCCGCACTGATGCTCGGCAACCGCCGCCTACCCTACCGCGCCGGCATATTGCGCGTCCACGATGCGCTGGCGTGGCTGGGTCAGATCACGATGTTTCTGGTCCTCGGGCTGTTGGCGGTGCCCGGCCTGCTGGCGGCGTCGGGCCTGATGGGAATTGCGCTGGGACTGGTGCTGGCGCTGCTGGCCCGTCCGCTGGTGGTCGCGCTTTGTCTGCTGCCTTTTCGCTACGAGAGAACGGAAACAGCATTCATAGCCTGGACCGGGTTGCGCGGTGCGGTGCCGATTCTGCTTGCCAGCTATCCGGTCATGAGTGGCGTCGAAGACGCACTTGAACTGTTTCACCTCGTGTTTTTCATTGTGGTGTTCAACGCCGTGATCCCCGGTGCCACGATCCGCTGGGCGGTCAGCCGGCTACGGGTCGAACGGGCCGGACTGCCGCGCCCGACGCCGGTTCTGGAAATCACCGCCACCGAAGCGTTGCCGGTTCGCGTCCTTTCGTTCCTGATCGAACCGGCCGCCGTCGTCGCAGGCAGCCGGGTGGAGGACCTGCCCATGCCCGACGGCGCCGACATCCTGCTGCTGGTGCGAGATGGGAAGGTGTTGCCGGTCAGGGGCTGGACCATGCTTGAACCCGGTGACCACGTCCATCTGTTGATTGCGCCGGAGCAGATCCATGCGGTGGCCCTTTTGTTCGGGCTGCGCGAGGAAGACTGAAACCGATTCAGTCCGGCGCCTCCGATGGCAGCGGCGGCAGTTCAGTACGCTCGCGTACCCGCGCACTTCCGACCAGGAGCTCGACGGCGCGATCGGCGCCATCCTGAAAGGGCTCGAGAACGATGTCCGCACCTGCATCCCGAAGCGTCTGCGTTTCCATCGCCGAGTGCGATGTCGCCGCGATCCTGATTCCTGGACGAGCGCTCTTCAGACTCTGAAGCAGGCTCAGTCGCGGGTCTTCCTGCTGCAGATCGCGTGCCAGGGCAGGAATTGTCGAGACCACCCAGTCCGCGGTGTCGATCGGCAGCACGCCGACGCGCTCGGCATCGCCGGCGTCGCCGTGCACTGCCGGCAGTCCCAGCGCCAGCCAACGATTGACCGCGAGCGGATTGAAGTCTACACCGAGGGTGCGCACCCCGCGGCTCTGCAGCCGCTGGCCGAGCGCGGTACCGAACCGGCCCAGTCCGAAGATCACCACCTGGACCCGTTCGGATTGCCGACCGCTGCTTCTGTCGGCCGGCTCTCGCGGCGTGTTTCGGCGCTCGAATATGCCCAGATAAGGCTCGATCCACTCAAACAAGCGGTGCGAGTAGGTAATCATGTAGGTGGACAAGGCAATCGTGACCAGGCCCACGAGGGTGACAAGACCCAGCATGTCGCTGCCCACGTGCCCCAGCGTCACGCCCATTGCGATGAAGATAAGCGAAAACTCGCTGATCTGCGCCACCGTCAGCCCGGCCAGGAATCCGGTCCTGGCCCGGTAGCCCATCACGCCCATGATGATGAGCACGATGAGCGGATTGCCGACCAACACGAACAAGGAGAAGATCACGGCGGCGTTGAAATGCTCGCCCAGCTGGGACAACTCGAGGCTGGATCCCAGCGCAATGAAGAAGAACAGCAGAAGAAAGTCGCGCAGCGGCGCAAGCCTGGATGCGATGGTCTCGCGATACGGCGTGGAGGCCAGCGCCACGCCGGCCATCAGTCCGCCGAGTTCCTTGCCCAGACCGACTGCGTCCGCCACGGCTGCGAAGATCGCAGTCAGTGCGATTGCGAAAATCACCAGCAATTCAGGAGCACGCGCCAATCGCCGGGTGAGCGGGTCGGCAAGATAGCGGACGAACACGACAACCAGCAGCAGCATTCCCGTCGCCGCGACAAGCACCGTCGCAATGCGCCCGCCGCCTGCACCATCGGCGATGCCCATTCCCAGCGTCGACAACACGATCATCGACAGTACGACAACCAGGTCCTGGACGATCAGAAAGCCCAGCGCGATCTGCCCGTGAAGCGAGTCGATCTCGCGCTTGTCCGACAACAGCTTGACGATGATGATGGTGCTTGAAAACGTCAACGCGACAGCAACATAAATGCTCGCCACGGGGCCGAGGCCAAGCGCCAGTCCGATCAGAAAGCCGAACACGGAAGTGAAGGCTACCTGTCCCAGGCCTGTCACAAGAGCGACGGCGCCCAGTGAACGAATCAGCTTCACGTCCAGCTTGGTACCGACCAGGAACAGCAGTACCGCAATCCCGAGTTCGGCCAGGAAGTCGATCTGCTCGTCGGACCGAACCACGTCCAGAACAGACGGACCGGCCAACAGGCCGACGGCGATGAAGCTCACGATCAGCGGTTGCCGCAGCATCAGCCCTGCGAAGCCGATTGCCGCGGCCAGCGCCAGCAGGATTGCGACTTCGCCGAACACCGAGTGAAGAATCAGATCAACCATCTGTTATTTCGCACCATTGTTCAACATCCATCGCTTCCGGTCGCGTCGCCGCTGAGATATCCTACTGTAGAGCGAATCTCGAGAGGCCGTCCATGCGCAGGATTCTGGTAGCGACAGACTTTTCGCCCCGGGCCGATCTGGCGCTGGAACGGGCCGCAATTCTTGCCGCGACGACCGATGCAAACCTGGATATCGTCCACGTCGTCGATCCGGACCGGCCCAGGAGATTGGTCGCGGCCGAAGCCGGCCTCAGTCACGATCTTCTGGATGAACAGCGAAAGCTGATCACCGATCGCCACGGCATCGAAGCGTCGGCTCACCTGTATGAAGGCGAACCGTTCCAGGGCATTGGCAAGGCCCTCGACAATCTGAAGCCGGATTTACTGGTCGTTGGCGCGTATCGTCGCAGGCTGTTGCAAGACACCTTCATCGGCACTACGGCCGAGCGCGCCATCCGACGCAGCCGGAAACCGGTGCTGATGGTCAATAGCGAGGCAACAGAGCACTATGTCCACATTCTTGCTGCTGTCGATCTTTCCCCGAATTCGGCCCAGGCCCTGCGCACCGTGGCCGCGCTGGATTTGAACCGGGATGCAGCCATGTCGGTTGCCTACCTTTACGACGCGCACGCAATAGGTTCGATTTCGCTGGGCTCGCTTAGCAAGGCCGACATCAGGGCCTATCTTGCCGACGAGGAGGCGCTCGCGGTCGGCGAGCTGGATACTTTTCTCAAGTTAGTGGAAGCAGGTCGGGTACAACGCATCGTTCGACATATTGATACGACTCTCGCGCCCACCCTACAGAACATCGCCAGTGAGCTTTCCGCAGATCTGCTGGTGATCGGTGCCGGCGCCGGTAGCGGGCCCACTCGTATGCTGCTGGGAAGCTCCGCGCTGGAGATTCTGGCAACGAGTCGCCGAGACGTTCTGGTGGTTCCTCACGTCAAGTAGTCGGAACGTCAACGCAACGATTTCGCTCCACGATTTTGCGTGACGCCTGGCATTAGCGCTGCATTCGGTTCTTCAGCGCCTGCCGGATCATGGCTTCGGCGCTGGCCGAGCCGTCGCCCACGCCCTTGATCATTTTCAGCGCCTCGGCCGGCGAATAGCCCAGCGCGACCAGGCCGGCGCGCGCCTCCCCGGCGGGATTGCGCTCACGTCCAGCGGATGCGGCTGCACCGGACGAGCCGCCGGAACCAAGCTCCAGCCCGTCCAGTCGGCTTTTCATTTCGAGGATCAGACGCTCGGCGGTCTTCTTGCCGATGCCCGGCAGCCGGGTCAGCGCCTGGCTGTCGCCGGATTCGACCATCAGCGCGAAATCGGCTGCCGAGACGCTGGACAGGATCGCCAGCGCGACCTTGGGTCCGACCCCGGAGATCTTCAGCAGGCTGCGAAACAGTTCGCGGTCCGAGGAGCTGATGAATCCGAACAGCAGGTGGGCATCCTCGCGGATGACCTGGTGGATCAGCAGCGTGCAGGGCTGGCCGTTTTCCGGCAGCTTGTCGAACACGCTCATCGGCGCCTCGACCTCGTAGCCCACGCCAGCGACGTCCAGCAGCAGGTGGGGCGGTCGGCGGTCCAGCAGGGTTCCGGCGAGCCTTGCGATCATCCCGACACCTCGCCGATCATCTAAGCACCACGCCCTGCGGCAGACGCCGCGCGGTGCGCGCCGAATGCAGGTGGCACAGCGCCACGGCCAAGGCGTCGGCCGCATCGGCGCCGAACCTGTCGGTGGACTTGAGCAGTACGCGAACCATGTGTTGTACCTGTTCCTTGTCGGCCCCGCCTCGTCCGACGATAGCCTGTTTGATCAACCTGGGGGCGTATTCATGCACCGCCAGACCGGCGTGGACCGCGGCGCAGATCGCCGCTCCCCTGGCCTGCCCCAGCTTGATCGCCGACTGCGGGTTGCGGCTCATGAAAACGGTCTCGATGGCGACGACGTCGGGCTGGAACTCGGCGATTGCATCGGTCACGCCGGAAAAGATACCGGCCAGTCTTTCGGGCATATCGCCGCTGCCCAGGCTGAGCTGACGCGCCGCGACCAGCGATTCTCCGTCGATGATGCCGATGCCCGTAATCCGCGAGCCGGGATCCAGACCGAGAATGCGCATCAGCTGAGGACCGGACCCGGCTCGCGTACGGTCACTCGTAGGCCTCGGAGGGGATATCGGCGTTGTGCCAGACGTTCTGGGTATCGTCGATGTCTTCGAGCACGTCGAGGAACTTCAGCAGCTTCTGGCCGGATTCGATGTCCTGGTCGATCAGCGTCGACGGTCGCATCGTGACCTCGGCTTCCTCGGGCTCCAGGCCGGCCTCGCGCAGCACGCCCAGCACGCCGGAAAATTCCTCCGGCATTGTCAGCACCTCGATGCTGCCGTCGTCGTCGGTCTCGATGTCTTCGGCACCCGCTTCCAGCGCGGCTTCCATCACCTTGTCCTCGCCTGTACCGGGTGCGAAGGTGATTACACCCTTCTTTTCGAACAAATAGGCCACCGAGCCCTCGGTGCCCAGGTTGCCGCCGTGCTTGGAGAAAGCATGTCGAACTGCCGCGACGGTGCGGTTGCGGTTGTCGGTGACGGTCTCGACCATCACCGCTACGCCACCGGGGGCGTAACCTTCGTAGGTTATTTCCTCGTAGTCAACGCCCTCGAGCTCGCCGGTAGCCTTCTTGATGGCGCGTTCGATATTGTCCTTGGGCACGTTTGCCGCGTTGGCCTTGTCCCATGCAAGCCGCAGCCGCGGATTGGCTTCGGGGTCGCCCCCGCCCTCGCGCGCGGCGACCGTGATTTCACGCACCAGCCGGGTGAAAATCTTCCCGCGTTTGGAGTCCTGGGCCTTTTTCCTGTGCTGGATATTGGCCCATTTGCTGTGACCTGCCATGGATTGCGTCTTTCCTTTGACTGAATGCGCGCAATTTTATCACCTTGCCGGTTCAGCTTCCGGTCAGGTTTTGGCATTACAATTCACCCACGCGTTCATTCGAATCAGAGGTTTGGCATGACATTCAGGCGCATTCTCGCAGCAGCACTCCTTGCCGGCGCGGCCGTCGGCGCCCAGGCGCAAACAGGCGAACTCAACCTGCTGACCGATCTCGGTACGCCCTTCCCGCCCGGCTGCCTTTCGATCGATCTGCCCGAGCAACCCAGATCCCAGGACAGCCTGCTGGTCGATACCAACGTCGCCGCGCCCACCATCAACAGTAATTCCCGCGACGGCTCGGTTCGCGTTCGCGTCTGGCGGGTTGCCTGCGACGATGAGGATTTTTCAGTCGTGCTGGTACGCATGAGCCAGACCGGCGGCGTCAATCCGATCGTCGTTCCCCAGGTCTTTGCCGACGCCGGCGAAGTGGAGTTGCCGTTTCACGAAGCGCAGCTTCTGCTCCTTCCCGGATCGGGCAACGTCGGCGCCACGGGCGGGATCATCACCGACGCGGGCACCACATGGATGCTTGCCGTCGATCCGATCGCCATCGATGGTGCGACCGAATTCCTGCCGGAAGACTACAACGCGACCTTTACCGCGGAATTCAACTGGGGCAGCTTTGCCACCGCGGAGCCGGAAGGCACGCGGTTCGTGCTCGATGGATTCGAGCCAACCCTGGACCTTCCCCAATTCGACCAACCCGTTCTGAACGGTCGTTATTCCGGCCAGTGGGTACTGGCCGGTGCGCCGCGCCAGGGCCTTTTCCTGACCATCGCGGAAACCGTGGACGTCAACTTCGTGTTTGCGATCTTTTTTACCTATCTCGACGGCCAACCGTTCTGGCTCGTGGGCAATACTGCTCCCGCTTTGACTCAGCCGGGCCCGGTCGCAATCCAGATGACCACGCTGGAAAACGGCGAGTTCATAACCGACCCCAACCAGCCGCTCCCCACCCAGGTGATCGCGAACTCTGCCGGCAGCGTCGAGATCGAGGTCATCAACTGCAACCGCCTTCGCGTGAACTACGACTTTACGCCGCTGGGCAAGGGTATCGGCACGATGGAGCTTGACCGTCTGGCGCGCATCGCCGGCTACGACTGCAACCCCTGGCGATAAGCTCGACGGCACCCGGACCCAAAAAATCATCTTCGAGATCGCGGCCCGGTTCATCCGGGCCGTTTTGCGTCTGGAAACAGCCGTTTCCATACACCTGATTTTCATCCGTTATTTCGGTACCGTAGAGTGACAGGAGTCGACTGGCCGACCTTCAGGAGAATTCGATGAGTAACCGAGACGAGCAATCAGCAACAACCCGCACCCGCAAGAAACTTGAGCGTTTTGCCTCCCGACTAAAGCAACTCCTCGAAAGCGACGACGACGAGGCCAAGGACAAGAAAAACGATGAGCAGGACGAAGAGTCGCTGGAGGCCGAGGCATTGATGATAGACGCCGCCGAGGCTCGCGCCAGCGACGTGCACATCGACCCGCTTGGAGACGGCTATCGACTGCGTTATCGAATCGACGGCGCCATCGTCGACGTCACCGACCTGAGCGAGGAGCAGGGCCTTAAGGTCGTCAACCAGTTTCGCGCGCTCGCCCGTCTCGACCCGATACGCGCGCTCTACCCCGAATCCGGACGCTTCAGTTACACACTCGACGACCAGGTGCTGGATCTTCGCGTCACTGAAGCTCCGTGCATTGCCGGCGACAAGCTGTCGATACGCCTGCTGGCGTCGGACCGCGTGCTGGAAGATATCCAGGATCTGGGCCTGAACGAGAAAGGCGCTTCCTACCTGGCCGACTGGCTGGAGACCGTCGGCGGCTTGATGCTGACTGCAGGTCCGACCGGCAGCGGCAAGACCACTACGCTTTATGCGTTGCTGCACCGTCTGAAGATGACCGATGCCGAGGTGATCACTCTGGAACAGCCGGTGGAATACGAGATCCCGGGCATCAACCAGATTCCTGTCAATATCAAGCAGGGGCTGGATTTCGCCACCGGTGCGAAGGGCATGCTGCGGCTTGATCCGGACTATCTGGTTATCGGAGAGCTTAGGGACGAGGCTTCCGCAGAGGCGGCCATCAACGCCGCTGCCGGTGGCCGGGCCACCATGGCCTCGCTGCACGCCCGTGACGCGATAGACACGGTCACCGTGTTGCGAAATTACGGCCTGGATGACTTCGAAATTGCCTCGAACCTGGATCTCGTCGTCGCGCAGCGCCTGGTTCGGCGGCTTTGCCCGGATTGCAGCGTCGAACGTGAACCTGGCGAGCGAGCTCGTGCCTGGATGGACTCGCTGGAACTGGACGTCCCGGAATCCGTACACGCCGCGGAAGGATGCGATGCCTGCGGCGGCGTGGGTTACCGCGGAAGAATCGGAATTTTCGAGATCTGGCGTCCGACCGAAGACGACTATGGCCGTATCGTCAAGCACGAGCACGTGCACGCGTTACGCGCGGGACTGGCCGAGCGCGGTCACTCCTTTTTGCTGGACGACGGGATGCGCAAGGTCGGCCAGGGCCTGATCAGCGTAGACGACCTGCGAAAGCTCGGCGCGCTCGGCGCAAGCACTGCGCAGCATGACGAAACGCTGCTTGCGCGCTAGTGGACTCCCGCCGGGGGCATGATCTCGGCACGGATAAGCAATCAAACCTCGCCGTTCCCGGTCCATACGTCGCTGTATGATCCGTCACGCCCCGTGCCCGAGGAGTAGTACCCGATGAGCAAGACCACGACCCGACTGGCGATTCTCGCGCTGATTGCTCTCCTCGTGGGGGCCTACTTCTGGTTCGATCTCGGCCAGTACTTCAGCCTCGCCGAGTTGCGCGAGCGCCGCGATCAACTGTTGACGTTCATCGATCGCAATTTCTTCGGCATGCTCGCGCTTTACATGGGCGTCTACATCGTGATGGCGGCACTGTCGTTGCCGGGTGCGGCCGTTCTCACCATCGCCGGCGGCGCGCTCTTCGGGCTGGCAGCCGGAACGATCGCGGTATCTTTCGCCTCCTCCATCGGCGCAACGCTTGTTTTCCTGGCCGCGCGCTTCCTGTTTCGCGACGCAATTCAGAAGAAATTCAGAAAGCGCCTGAAGACCATCAACGCGGGAGTCGAAAAGGACGGCGCTTTTTACCTGCTGGCGCTGCGGCTGGTGCCGGTGTTCCCGTTCTGGGTCATCAACCTGGTGATGGCGCTGACCCCGATCCGCACCTGGACGTATTACTGGGTGAGCCAGCTCGGCATGCTGCCGGCCACGCTCGTCTACGTCAACGCCGGCACACAGCTGGGCCAGATCGAATCCACCGGCGACATTCTCTCGCTGGAACTCATCGGTGCCTTCGCGCTACTGGGACTGTTGCCGCTGATCTTGCGCTGGGTGCTGCGTTTGCTCAAACATCGCAAGGTTTATGCCGGGCACAGCAAGCCGAAATCGTTCGATTACAACATCATCGTGCTCGGTGCCGGCTCGGCCGGCCTCGTTTCGGCCTATATCGGCGCCACGATCAACGCAAAGGTAGCGCTGATCGAGAAGAACAAGATGGGCGGTGACTGCCTCAATACCGGCTGCGTGCCATCCAAGGCGTTGCTGAGAACTGCGCGCCTGGTACAGGACGCGCGCGATTCGGAGCGCTACGGTATCAAGTCCATGACCGCTGATTTCTCGCTCGCCGACGTAATGCAGCGGGTACGGGAAATCATCAAAAAAATCGAACCACACGACTCGCCGGAGCGCTATCGGGGCATGGGTGTGGACGTGATCGAAGGCACGGGCAAGCTGGTATCGCCCTGGGCCGTGGAAGTCGACGGCAGGACTATCACCGCGCGGTCGATAATCCTGGCTACCGGCGCCGAGCCGCTGGTGCCGCCGATAGACGGGCTGGGGGACGTCGAATACGTCACCAGCGACACGATCTGGGAACTCCAGCAACTTCCCGAGCGCTTTGCGGTGCTGGGCGGTGGGCCTATCGGCTGCGAACTTGCCCAGGCCTTTGCCCGCCTGGGCTCGAAGGTGACCATCATCGAAATGGCCGACAGACTGGTGCCGCGCGAGGATCCCGACGCCAGCGAAGCGTTGATGCAGCGGCTCGAGGCCGAGGGTCTGAACCTTGCCACCGGATACAAGGCAAGCCGCTTCGAGGCCGCAAGCAATGGCGGCGGACGCGTCGTGTGCGACCGTGACGGTGCGGAAGAATCGATCGAGTTCGATCGCGTGCTTGTGGCGCTAGGCCGAAAGGCGCGCACCCGCGGTTTCGGGCTGGAGGAACTGGGCGTTCGAGTGAGCAATCGCGGCACCATCGAGACCGATTCGTTCCTGCGGACCAACTTCCCCAACATCCTGGTCTGCGGGGACGTCGCCGGCCCCTACCAGTTCACGCACGTGGCTGCGCACCAGGCCTGGTTTGCTTCGGTCAACGCCCTGCTCGCGCCGTTCTGGTCGTTCCGAGCCGATTACCGCGTGATTCCATGGGCTACGTTCACCGACCCAGAAGTCGCGCGCGTGGGCCTGAGCGAAACCGAAGCCCGGGAACAGGAGGTGGACTACGAACTGACCTGCTACGGCATCGACGATCTGGATCGCGCCATCGCCGACAGTGCGGACGCAGGCTTCGTCAAGGTGCTGACCGAACCGGGCAAGGACAAAATCCTGGGCGCGACCATTGTCGGCGCCCATGCCGGCGAGCTGATCGCCGAATTCATCCTGGCGATGAAGCACGGACTGGGGCTGAACAAGATCCTGGGCACCATCCACATCTATCCCACGATGAATGAAGCCAACAAGTTCGCCGCCGGCGAATGGAAGAAGGCGCGCAAGCCCGAGGGCGCCTTGCGCTTCGCTGAACGTTTCTTTGCCTGGCGCAGGAAATAGTTCCCGCCGAGCTGTCGGAACTTCCGGTCGGTGGTGCTTCCGCGAATCGTGCCGACAACCCCGGTAGGGAAAACTGCAGCTTGCATTTGGTGCATTGGTGTGCTAGTATACTACCACACTAAATGACCACCACAGGTTGCCGCCATGCCGAGCCCGACGTTCCGCCGTTCCCTTACGCTTGGTCTTGCACTGCCGGGCCTGTTCGCTTTATTCGCAGTCCCCGCGCTGACCGGCTGCGGCTCGGATGCAAACTCTTCCAGCCCACCGGAAACCGACGATGCGCCGGTTTCCATCCCGGTTGAGGTTAGCGAAGTCTCGTTCGGAAACGTCAGTTCTTCCTACGCGGGCACCGCGACCCTGGTACCGGAGCGCCAGACCACCGCGGTGGCCAAGCTCGGTGGTACCGCGCTTGAGATCCTGGTGGAGGAAGGCGATCGGGTCGAGGCTGGACAGGTGCTCGCCCGGCTCGAGCGCGATCGTTATGAATTTCAGGCCAGACAGACCGAGGCCCGCCTGCGCAAGCTCGAAAACGAGCTCAAGCGTGCGAGCGAACTGCACGACCGTGACCTGATCAGCACCGACGAATACGAGCGCATCCGATTCGACACCGAAGCCCAGCGCGCCACCAATGATCTGGCCCGACTGGACCTTGCGCATACCGATGTCCGGGCCCCGATCGCCGGAGTCGTCGCCGACCGGATGGTGAAGGTCGGCAACCTGGTGACGCAGAACCAGCCGCTGTTCATGATCAACGACTTCGACCCGCTATGGGCGGTGCTGCACGTGCCCGAGCGCGAACTCAACCTGCTCGACGCCGGCCAGCAGGCCACGCTGCAGGTAGCTGCGTTTCCGGGCGATGAATTCACCGGCGAGGTCCTTCGGATCAGCCCCGTGGTGGATGCCGAAACCGGCACCTTCAAGGTAACCGTGACTTTCAGCGACGAAAGCGGCCGCCTTCGGCCCGGCCTGTTCGGCCGTGTTCAGGTTGTTCACGACAGCCGCCTGAACGTGCCGCTGGTGCCGCAGACGGCACTTTTGAGCGAGGACGGCGAAGTGGCCGTTTTCGTTGCCAGGAAACGCGACGACGGCGCTGGCTACACGGCAGAACGGCGTACCGTCAAGACCGGTTATGCCGGCGCCCAGGGCGTGGAGATCATCGAGGGTCTGGGCAAGGGTGAGACCGTGATTACCGCCGGCAAAAACGGCCTGCGCGACGGCGCCGAGATAAGGATCATCCAGTCATGAAATGGATCGCGGTCGCCGTTCGGCGCCCGGTGACGGTGATGATGGGCGCGGTCACGCTGCTGATGTTCGGCCTGATTTCGCTGGGCGGCTTGAGCGTCAATCTGCTGCCCGACCTGAGCTACCCCACCCTGACGGTGCGCACCGAGCTGCAGGGTGCCGCCCCGGCCGAAATCGAGACCTTGCTGACCCGCCCGATCGAGGAAAGCGTGGGCACGGTCAACAACGTGCGCAGCATCGATTCCATTTCGCGCACCGGGCAATCGGACGTGATCCTCGAGTTCGCCTGGGGCACGAACATGGACATGGCCGGACTGGACGTTCGCGAAAAACTGGAAGTGCTGCAGCTGCCGCTTGACGCCGGTCGGCCGTCGCTGCTGCGCTTCAACCCGGCCACCGATCCCATCGTACGCATGGGCTTGGGCTTCAAGGAAACCCCGGAGATCGAAACGCGCGCCCTCAAAGCGCTGCGACGGCATGCCGATGAGGAATTGAAAAAGGCCATAGAGCCGGTAGCCGGCGTGGCCGCGGTCAAGATATCCGGCGGCCTGGAAGACCAGATCCAGATCGAAATCGATCCCGAACGCATGGCCCGGATGAATATCGACGTGGCCGAGTTGGCCGCCAGGCTGGCTGCGGAGAACGTCAACGTCTCGGCCGGGCGCCTGGAAACCGGCAACCAGCGCTACCTGGTGCGCACCATGAACCAGTTCACCAGCGTCGAGGAAATCGCCGGCATGATCGTCGCCGAACGCGGGAGTCGACCGGTATACCTGCGCGACCTGGCCGATGTTTCGCAGGGCTTCAGCGAGCGCAAGGCCGTGATAAGGCTCAACGGGCGCGAGGCGGTCGAGCTGGCCGTTTACAAGGAAGGCGACACCAACACCGTCGGCGTGGCCGAGGCTGTGATAGCGCGGCTGGAGTCGGTCCGCGCCGAACTGCCCGACGGCATGCAGCTGGTGGTGGTCGAAAACCAGGCGACCTTCATTGGCCAGGCCATAGATGAAGTCATCGGCAACGCCCTGCTTGGGGGTGTCCTCGCGATGCTGGTGATCTTCGCATTCCTGCGCGACTGGGCATCGACGCTGATCGTGGCCGTATCCATCCCGATTTCCATCGTCGCGACCTTTTTTCTGATGGCCAAGACCGGCATCTCGCTCAACATCATGTCGCTGGGCGGTATCGCACTGGCCACGGGCCTTCTGGTCGACAACGCGATCGTCGTGCTTGAAAACATTTCGCGTCAGCGGCCATCTACCGAAGCCGGTGACGAATCGCGCGTCGGCGCCGCCATCCGCGGCGGATCGGAAGTGGCCGGCGCGGTTCTTGCCTCAACCCTGACCACCATCGCGGTGTTTTTTCCGCTGGCGTTCGTCGAGGGTATCGCCGGACAACTGTTTTCCGATCAGGCTTTGACCGTGACCTATGCGCTGGCAATTTCGCTGCTGGTCGCCATGACCCTGATTCCGATGCTGGCCGCGCGCCTCGGCGGGCGCGCCGGCAAGCGAGCGGAGACGGGCGAGTTCGCTGGCGGGCGCCTGATGCAGGCCCTTCGCGGTCGCTATCAATTCATTCTTGAACGGGCGCTGCGACACCGGCTTGCGGTCCTGGTGGTAGCAGCAGCGCTGCTCGGCGGATCGCTGGCCTTCCTGGTGCAGCAGGACACCGAACTCGTTCCCCAGTTGGCGCAGGGGCGCTTCGAGGTTACGGCGGAACTGCCGCCGGGCACGCCGCTGGCCGAAACCGACCGCGTCATGCGCCGGATACAGTCGGCCGCCGAACCGATTGCCGAAGTCGACTACGTCTTCGGCGTCGCCGGCAGCGGTAACCGGATCGACGCCAATCCGACCGAAACCGGTGAGAACATCAGCCGCATCCTGGTGGCACTCAACAATGTTTCGCCCGAAGCCGAGCAACGTGCCATGGCCGGTCTTCGCGCCGCAGCCTCGAAACAGCCCGGTCTGAAGACACGCATTTCGAGGCCCGAGCTGATGAGCTTCGACAAGCCCATCGAGATCCAGATTGCCGGCTACGAACTGGACGCGCTGAAGTCGGTCGCCGCCCAGGTGACCGCCCGATTGAAGGATTCCGATCGCCTGGTGGACCTGGAATCGAGCATGGATAGAGGGCACCCCGAAGTCCAGGTGCACTTCGACCAGGAACGTATCGCGGCACTGGGCCTGAGCGTTCGACAGGTGGCCGACCAGCTCGTCAATACCGTACGCGGCACTGTGGCGACCCGCTACAGCTGGCGCGATCGCAAGATCGACATCCTGGTGCGGGCCGGCGAGCCGGACCGTTCTTCCATTGACGACATCCGCAATCTGATCGTCAATCCCGACAGCGCCAGGCCAGTGACGCTGGAGGCGGTAGCCGAAGTCACGGTAGCGGAAGGCCCGGCCGAGATTCGTCGCGCCAACCAGGAGCGCGTGGCCGTCATTTCCGCAAACCTGGCCTTCGGAGCACTGAGTGCGGCCGTTGAAGACGTGAACGCAAGGCTCTCCGGCCTGCCCGTGCCGCCGACCATGCGACTGAGCGTGCTGGGCCAGAATGCAGAAATGCAGGCCTCCATCCGTTCGCTGTTGTTCGCACTGGGCCTGGCGATCTTTCTGGTCTACATCGTCATGGCTTCGCAGTTCGAATCGCTGCTTCACCCGTTTGTCATTCTGTTCTCGGTTCCGCTGGCCGCGGTGGGCGTTGCTCTCGCGCTGGCGATTACCGGCACGACCATCAGCGTCATGGTGTTCATCGGCATGATCATGCTCAGTGGCATCGTGGTCAACAATGCCATCGTGCTGGTCGACCTGATCAACCGCCTTCGGTCCGAAGGCGTGGAGCGAACGCGGGCCATCATGCAGGCGGGCAGTCAGCGCCTGAGGCCCATCCTAATGACGACGCTTACGACCGCACTGGGCCTGCTCCCGATGGCGATCGGGCTCGGCGAAGGTGCCGAGATTCGCATGCCGATGGCCATCACCGTCATCGGCGGGCTACTGGTGTCGATGGTTCTGACGCTGATCGTGGTACCGGTGGTCTACACACTGCTGGACCGGTCGGGTGTGGCGATCGCCGTGGAACCCGGCGGTATCGAAGCTTCGGCCGCGGTCTGAGCGATGAGCTCGCCCGCAGAATTTTCGATCCGTCGACCCATCACGATCGTGATGGCCTTTGTTTCGCTGGTCTCGGTGGGCGTCATTTCGGCACGGCTCTTGCCGCTTGAGTTCTTTCCGGAACTCGATATCCCGTTCGTTCTCGTGCAGGTGCCCTACCCGGGTTCCACGCCGGGCGAAGTGGAGCAGGAAATAACGCGTCCGGTCGAGGAAGTGCTGGCGACGCTGAGCGACGTCAAGCGCCTGTCAAGTACGTCGGCGGCAGACATGGCCACTTTCCAGATCGAGTTCGACTGGGGGGAGGACGTCGCGATCAAGGCGGTCGAGGCGCGTGAGCGGATCGAGGCTGTACGCGACCAGCTCCCCGAAGACGTGCGCCGCATCCAGGTACTCAAATTCAATACGGCCGACCAGCCGGTGCTGACCTTGCGCATCTCGTCGGACCGCGACCTCTCGAATGCCTACGACATGATCATGCGAACGCTGATCCGGCCGCTGGAGCGCATCGACGGCGTCGCCCGGGTGGAGCTCCAGGGGCTGGAGCCCAAGGAGATCGACATCGAGTTGATCGCCGACCGGGTCAATGCGCACCGCATTGATTTGCAGGCCCTTCAGGCGCGCCTGCGCGAAGTGAACTTCTCGACTTCGGCCGGCTTGCTGACCGATTCGGGCACGCGCTACCGTGTGACCCCGCGCGGCGAGTTCAGCGACGTCGATCAGTACCGAAACCTGGTGATCGGGGATGGGTTGCGATTACGCGACATCGCCGAGGTTACCTACGGCTCGGCCGAGCGCGATTACGCCCGTCACCTGGACCGCAAGTACGCCATCGGCGTCAACATCCTCAAGGAAAGCGGCGCCAACCTGGTCGACGTTGGGCGGCGGGCAATCACTGAAGTCGAACGCATCGGGGCCCAGCCCGAGATGAACGGTATCAACCTTTTTTTCCTCGACAACCAGGCCGACGGCGTAGTCAGTTCGCTGACCGATCTGCGCAACGCCGGGTTGTTGGGTGCGCTGCTGTCGTTGTTCGTGCTGTATTTCTTTCTTCGAAACATACCGATGACGCTGATGGTGGCGCTTGCGGTGCCGGTATCCATCACGATCACGCTGGGCGCAATGTATTTCATCGGCGTTTCGCTGAATATTCTTTCGATGATGGGGTTGATGCTTGCCATCGGCATGCTGGTCGACAACGCCGTGGTGGTAAGCGAAAGCATAGCCACGGAGCGCGAAAAGACGCCGGGACCGGAACACGTCGTGGCGGCTACCGAGCGCGGGGTCCGCAGCGTGGCGCTGGCGGTAGCCGCAGGCACACTGACCAGCGCTGCGGTGTTTCTCCCGAACATATTCGGAGAGCAGACGGAAATTTCCATCTTCCTGTCGCACGTGGCGATCGCCATTGTCGTATCACTGGCGGTATCCCTGATCCTGGCGCAAACGCTGATCCCGATGATCGCAAGCCGCCTGAAGCCGGCGACGCGCCAGGCCCGCTCGCCGGTGCTCGACGCGGTGCGCCAACGCTACCAGGGCTTGCTCCGCTGGACGCTGCGCCATCGCTGGAAGAGCGCCGCGCTGATCATTCTGACGTTCGCCTCGATCGTCATTCCGGCCAGCATGGTCAAGACCGACATGTTCCCGGCCGACGAGGATCGGAATCTTTTCCTGTTGTATAACCTCGACGCCCACTATCCGCTGCAACGCGTCAAGCGCGCCGTCGACCGGATCGAGGACTACCTCTACGAGAATCAATCCCGACTCCAGATCCGCTCGGTGTATTCCTATTACAACGAGACCGGCGAAGCCCAGTCCTCCATTCTTCTGACAGAGGATTCCGCGGACGAGCGCTCGAGCAAGGCCATTTCCGACGAAATCCTGGCCAACATGCCAGACATCGCGATCGGAACGCCGAGCTTCAACCGGGAGCGCACCGGTGGCGGCGAAGGCGTCAGCGTCACGCTGGTCGGCGGGTCCAGCAGCCGTTTGAGGGAACTGGCCGCCGAGGTCGTTCGGCTCCTGAAGTCGGTTGATGGGCTGGAGAGTGTTCGTCTTCCAGACTCGCCGAACGAGCGAGAACTCCAGATCCGCATCGATAGAGAACGGGCTCGGCTGCTCGGCTTCGACTCGGCGCAGATCGCAACGACCGTGGCCACGGCGTTGCGGGGCGTTAACCTGCGCGAGTTCCACGGGCAGCAAGGCGAAGTGCCTGTTCGCATCCGGTTTCGGGATGAAGATACCCGGACCCCCGAAGCGCTGGCCGGACTGCTGCTGACCAACGCCGAAGGCCGCCAGGTGCCGATCACGGCGCTGGTCGACCTGGTCGAAAATCCCGGACCCGGCCGGATTCGGCGCGTCGATCGAGAAACCTCGTTGACCGTCGAGGCCAACCTGGACGACATCACGATGCCCGAGGCGCGCGAACGGATCGAGTCCACGCTGGGCGCGATGTCGCTGCCGCCAGGCTATGAATGGCGCCTTGGACGCGGCTTTACCCGGGAAGACGATACCGGCATGCGCATGCTGCTCAATATTCTTCTGGCGCTGGTCATCATCTATATCGTGCTGGCTGCGCTCTTCGAATCGCTGCTCTACCCGGTCACAATGATCGTGTCGATCCTGTTTTCGGTCGTCGGCGTGTACTGGTTCTTCCTGGTCACGGGCACAACGTTCTCGCTGATGGCGATGATCGGCATTCTGATCCTGATCGGCGTGGTGGTTAACAACGGCATCGTGCTCATCGACCACATCAATCAGCTGCGTAACGGGGGACTCGATCGTGACGAGGCCATTCTGCAGGCCGGTCGGGATCGCCTGCGGCCCATCCTGATGACCGTCGGCACCACGGTGCTGGGCCTGGTCCCGCTTTGCGTCGGCACCACACAGATCGGCGGCGGCGGCCCACCCTACTACCCCATGGCCCGCGCCATCGTCGGCGGGCTGCTTTTCTCTACTGTCGTAAGCCTGATCTTCCTGCCCACCATCTACCTCTGGCTCGATGTAGTGCGCCAGTGGCCGGGTCGAATCCGGCGTTTCCTCGGGCGTTCGCTGGCACGCATGATCCAATGGCGGCCACGACGCTGGCGGCTGCGCACGAGCTGAGTCATTGCCAGGCAAGGGTGCGGTCGTGCGGCCGTTCCGTTAGACTGGTCTGACCGATCATTCCGAACGAGGAGGCTCTCGTGCTCGACAAGAACAAGATCGCCAACGCCCTGTTGATCCTCAGGTTGAGTGTATTCATCGTCATCCTGATGTGGACCCTGGACAAGTTCCTGAACCCGGCTCATTCGGCCGGGGTATTCGAAAACTTCTATGGCCTTTCCGGCTGGGGTCCAACTGTGTTCATGATCATTGGCGCACTGGAGCTCGTACTTCTCACGGGATTCGTGATCGGCTTCCAGAAACGCATCACCTACGGTCTGGTGTTCCTTATTCATGCAGTCTCGACACTCTCGACCTGGCAGCAGTATCTCGACCCGTTCAACAACCTGCTGTTCTTCGCTGCGATTCCCATGCTGGCCGCCTGCTGGGCGCTTTACAGCCTGCGCGACATGGATACCCGGCTTGCCGTGGACTGATCAAACGTCTATAGAATGCCCTGTAACCAGAACCTGGAGTCCCTCTCGATGAATCGTTTCAAGTCAATACTCTCCTGCGCTGCCTGCGCCTTGCTGCCCGCCCTGACCGTTGCCCAGGATTTCTCTTCGGTCGAGATTAAGACCACGAAGGTATCCGAAGGTATCTACGCAATGGAGGGCGCCGGCGGCAACCTCGGCCTGGTTGTCGGCGACAACGGCGCGTTCCTGGTCGACGATCAGTACGCCCCGCTCACCGAAAGGATCATCGCCGCGGTCGAGGAAGTCACCGATCAGCCGATCCGGTTCGTATTCAACACGCACTGGCACGGCGACCACACCGGCGGCAACGAGAACATGGATGAAGCCGGCGCGCTGATCGTGGCGCACGACAACGTGCGCAAGCGGATGTCGGCCGGGCAGTTCATGGAATTCTTCGAACGCGACGTGCCGCCTTCACCTGAAGGGGCACTGCCGGTAGTGACGTTCAACGACCGGGTCACTTTTCATGTCGGTGGCCACACCGTTCATGCCATTCATGTGCCCAACGCGCACACCGACGGCGATGCGATCGTGCACATGGAAGAGGCCAATGCAATCCATACCGGCGACATCGTGTTCTACGGCCTGTATCCGTTCATCGATTACGGCAGCGGCGGAAGTCTTGCCGGCATGATCGAGGCAACCGATCGCGTGCTGGCGCTGGCCGACGACGACACGGCGGTGATCACCGGTCACGGCGGTCCGGTAATCGACAAGTCACAGTTGCAGGACTATCGCGACATGCTTGCGAGCGTTCATCGGCGCCTGATCGAGCTGATCGTCGATGGGGCAACACTGGAGCAAGTCCAGTCCGCCGGCGTAACGGCGGATTTCGATGACAAATGGGGCCAGGGTTTCATCGGTCCGGAACGCTGGGTCGAGCTCAATTACAAGGGCATGACGGCGGATTGAGCGTCGGCCCACGGATCAAGTTCAAACGGCCGCGCAAATCTGTGTAACCTGTCTGTCGCTTTCTTGAAGGACCGACATCGATGTTGAATCGCGCATCTGCGCGGCTTTTTTTGCCGCTCTTATTCGTTGCCGGCGCAATTGCGACGGCTTTTGCTGCGTCGGCGCAGGACGAATCCGACGACCAGGCTTCGTTCGCCGAGGTCGTCGCCGGCCTTGAACTGACCGAAGGCTTCATCGATATCTACAGCAGCGCCGGGGAAGGCAAAGTACTGGCGCTGCTGCCTGCGCCTGATCCAGAGGGCGATCAGCCCGGCGTGCTGCTGCGCTTCATCCACGCCCAGCGCCTGACCGCCGGCCTGGGTTCGAATCCGCTTGGGCTGGACCGCGGCTGGGGCAATTCCGGGCGCATCCTCCGGTTCCGGCGGATCGGCAGCCGGGTGATCACCGAAGTGGAGAATCACCGGTATCGTGCAGTCACCCCGAATATGCTGGAACGGCAGGCGGTCAGCGACTCGTTTGCCACTTCATTCGTCTGGGCCACCGAGATCCTGGCCAATGACGACAACGGCCGCGTCCTAATCGATCTGGCCGGTCTGCTGACCGCCGACGCGCTGGGGCTCGCGCAGACGTTGAGCCGCGACAGCGGCAAGTTCACGCGCGCCGACGACCGCTCGCTGCCCGACGCGTCGTCGCTGCTGGTGTTCCCGGAGAATGTCGAAGTCGATGCATGGATCACGTTCACCGGAGATGAACCGGGACGCGAGATCCGGGCGACCGCGGCCGACTCCAACGCCGTCACGCTGATCCAGCACCACAGTTTCGTGCGTCTACCCGATGACGGCTACCGGGTGCGCCGGGCCGACCCACGCACCGGCACTTTCGCACTGGGGTTCTACGACTACGCCGCCGACCTTGACGAGCCGGTCATTGGCGCCTATGCAATGCGCCACAGGCTGCAGTACAACGAACCCGGAAAACCCGAGTCGGGCGTTCGCGATCCGCTGGTGTTTCATATCGACCCGGGCGCGCCGGCCCGCATTCAGGAGGCGCTTTTGGACGGTGCGTCGTGGTGGCGCGACGCATTCGCCGCTGCCGGCTTCGAGGATGGATTCCGGGTGGAGCTGCTGCCCGAGGACGCCCACCCGCTGGATATCCGCTACAACGTGGTTCAATGGGTTCACCGCCAGACCCGGGGCTGGTCCTACGGCGGCGGTATCATCGACCCGCGAACCGGCGAAATGATCAAGGGCCACGTGATCCTCGGTTCACAGCGCGTGCGCCAGGACCGGATGATCTTCGAAGGCCTGACCGGCGTCGATGCCGTGGGCAGCGGCGCCGACGACGACCCGGTCGAACTGGCGCTGGACCGGATACGACAGCTGGCCGCGCACGAGGTCGGCCACGCGCTGGGATTCGGTCACAACTTCGCCGCCTCTACCAACGATCGCGCTTCGGTCATGGACTACCCGGCTCCGTGGATTACGATCGACGATCTCGGAAATCTGGATTTTTCACGCGCTTACGACCGCGGCATCGGCGAGTGGGACAAGCTGGTTGCCCGATGGCTTTATTCCGAGTTTGCTCCGGGCACGAACGAGCCGGACCGACTCGACAGGATCGTGGCTGAAGCGTCGGGGCGCGGCCTCCGCTTCGTGGCCGACGAACACGCCCGCAGCGTATCCACCGGCCATCCGTTCGGAGCGGTCTGGGACAACGGCGCCGACCCGGTTGCGGAACTCGGCAACGCCATGGCCGTTCGTGAGCTGGCGCTGGAACGGTTCGGCGCCGACCGGATTGCGGCAGGACGCCCGCTGGCCAGCCTGCGCGAAGTGCTGGTGCCGATTTATCTCTATCACCGCTACCAGGTCGACGCCGCGGCCAAATCACTGGGCGGCGTCCAGTTCAGCTATGCCGTCAGGGGCGGTCCCGGCGGGCGCCCGACGCCGGTCTCGCCGGATGACCAGCGCAGGGCCCTGACGATGCTGCTGAAGACGCTGGACACCGAACGGCTCGATCTTCGCGACGAAGTAGTCGCAATGATGCCGCCGACCTACAACGGCTACTGGTTCGACACGGGCAGCGAAACATTGCCCGGCAGGACCCATCCGGTCTTCGACCTGTTCACGGCCGCCGAAACCGCCGCCGACCTGAGCTTGCGCGCATTGCTGGATCCCGTCAGAAGCGAACGACTGGTGGCGCAACACGCACTTGATCCCACCATGCCGTCGCTTAGCGAGGTGGTCGAATCCGTGGGCGAGCGTCTGCTGGAAGACCTGGTGGATTCCGCTTCACCTCGGTTGAAAGCAATTTCGCAGCGCCTTCTGGCCCGGTTCGCCGCAACCTTGATGGAACTGGATGCCGGCAGCGGCTCGGCACAGGTCCAGGGCACCGCAAGAGCCGGCCTGAGAAACCTGGCGCGAGAGACCGGGCGCATCAGCGGAATGCGCGAATTCGGCGACTGGATGATCGCCCGGATCGACCGCCATCTGGAACGGCCGGCCCCGCCGTCGAGCCCATCTGGCCCGGCCCCCGAGATACCACCCGGCAGCCCGATCGGCAGCAAAGCGGCACCGGGTTTACTTGAATGGGTCGCCGAAGATTGCTGGCATTGTGATTACTGAAACGGAGTTTCAGGTGTTAGGTTGTAGGTGTTAGGTTTTAAGCAAGAACCCGGAATCTGGATCATAAAAACATGCTGAATAGATGAATTCAAGCGATTTTACCTAACACCTAACACCTAAAACCTTACCTGACTAGCGTCGTGTCTCAGTAGCGTTCTCGCGCCGTGTCATTACCCGCCGAGAAAGCCACTGGACCCCGGCTCAAGGCCGGGGCGACATTGTTGGAGCTTGCTCCTGATTGTCGTCCCGGACCTGATCCGGGACCCAGAGACTTTCAGCGCAAATTTTCCATTGGCTTGAGCATGGTACTGAGACACGACGCTAGTCAGGAAACCTTAAACCCAGCCGGGGCGGTCGCCCCGGCTATCTGGCCTGTGCGATTCTGAGAAGGTCCGAGAACACGCCGGCAGCAGTCACTTCGGGCCCGGCGCCTGGGCCTTGCACGATCAGCGGGTTTTCGCTGTAACGTTCGGTGGTGAACGCGACCACGTTGTCGGTCAATGCGAGGTGGGCGAACGGGTGGTCCAACGCCAGCGATTCCAGCCCCACGCGCGCGTTGCCCCGCGCATCCAATGCGGCCGTGTAACGCAGGCATTGGCCGTTCGCCCGTGCGTCGTCGATCCGCTGGCGCATCTGTTCATCGAGTACTTCGAGACCCGCGAGGAATTCCTCCACGCTGCCGTCGGACAGTTCTTCAGGCACCAGGCTTTCGACCTCTACGCCATCCAGCGTCAGGTCCATGCCCATTTCCCGACCCAGAATGACCAGTTTTCGCGCCACGTCAGTGCCTGAAAGGTCGTCGCGCGGGTCGGGCTCGGTATAGCCGGATTCGCGCGCCTCTCTGACCAGGGCGGCGAAAGACATGCCGGTTCCGAAGCGATTGAACAGCCAGGCCAGCGTGCCGGAAAATATTCCTTCGACGCGAAGCACCCGGTCGCCGGAGTCGATCAGGTCGCGCAAGGTCTGGACCACCGGCAAGCCGGCCCCCACGGTCGCTTCGTAACGCCAGCGCGCGCCCGTCCCCGATGCCAACTCGCGCAATTTCCGGTATCGGTCGAGGTCCCCGCTGCCGGCGTGCTTGTTGGGCGTGATGACGTGTATGCCGCGCGCCAGCCAGTCACCGTAGCAATCGGCGACGGCATCGCTTGCCGAACAATCGATGATGATGGCGTGCGGCAGGTGTTCGGCGTGCACGTGCGCGGCGAAGCGGTCGAAGTCCAGCGCAGCACCCTGCTCGAGTCGGCCCGAAAAGCCCGCATCGGACAGCTGAGCGTCGGCCAGTTCCATTGCTTTCGAATTGGCAACCGCACGCACACGGAGGTCGATGTGTGCGGTCTCCAGCAACCGCTGACGCGCATCGCGCATCTGCCCGAGCAGCGCCCGTCCCACCTGGCCGGGCCCGATCAGGCCGATCGAGAGTGTCTGGTCGGAGAGATAGAACGCCGAATGGACGGCACGCAGGGCACGCGTGGATGCAGCGGCGTCTACGGCCACCGAGATATTGCGCTCCGAGCTGCCCTGGGCGATGGCACGGACGTTGACACCGGCCCGCCCCAGCGATGAGAACAGGCGCCCGGCAACGCCCGGCGAGCCGGCCATGCCGTCGCCGACAATCGCGAGCACTTCGATATCGTCGAGAACGGAAATGCGCTGCAACTGCCCCGAATCGATCTCGTGCAGGAAACGTTGATTCAGCAATTCACGCGCCCGCTCGCCGTCTGATTTCGGCAGCACGCAGCAGATAGAGTGCTCGGACGAACCTTGGGAAATCATGGTCACCGAGATATCGGCGCGTTGCAGCGTCTCGAAGACCCGCTCGGCAGTGCCGGGCACTCCCAGCATGCCGGCGCCCTCGATATTGATGAGCGCAAGCTTCTCGATGCACGAAACGCCCTTGACCGGCGGCGAGCTCGAGCCGTGCCTGTCGATTAGCGTACCGGGCGAATCGGGAAGTCTGGTCGACCGGATGCGCACGGGGATGGCCCGCTGCAGCAAAGGCGCGAGGGTTTGCGGATGCAGCACCCGCGCACCGAAATAAGCGAGCTCGAACGCCTCGCGATACGACAGGCGGTGAACCACCTCAGCCTGCGGTACCCGCCGCGGGTCGGCTGAAAGCACGCCTTCGACGTCGGTCCATATGTGAACTGCCCCGGCGTCAAGCAATGCAGCAAGAATGGTTGCGGAGAAGTCGCTGCCGTTGCGCCCGAGCGTAGTGACGCGACCGGAAACGTCGCGGCAGCTGAAACCCGTCATCACGATTCTTCCGGTTTCGCTTAGCGAAAGCGCTTCCAGGGAACGTCGACTCTCGTCCATCAGCGGGACGGGGCCGAGCTCGCCGCGCTCGATTCGAATCACGTCGCGTGCATCGACGAAGGTGGCTGATTGACCACCTTGCTCGAAAACTCCGACGAGAATCCTCGCCGACCATTGCTCTCCCAGGCCTGAAACCAGGTCGAGCACTTCGTCGGGAAGACTGCCGAGCAGCGCAAGACCTTCGAGCAAGTGCCTGAGGTCGGCAAAGGATTGCCGCAGACGATCGAGAAGAGCCTGGTCGATCTGCAGGGCGTCGGCACACTCCAGGTGGCGCCGACACAATGCGTCGAAGGCCTCTTCCCAATCGGGTGCGGAGTGCATGGCCTCACCGGCAGCGGCGTGCGCCAGTTCGATGAGCGCATCGGTCGTGCCCTGCATCGCGGACACGACCACGGCCTGGCGCTCGTCGGCCAGCGAGCTCAAGAGATCAGCTACGTGTCGAAACGCCTCCGCGTCCGCCAGACTGCTGCCGCCGAACTTGTGAACTACCCAACTCATCTCGATCCCCGGATTGATTCTGAATTCTTGAACTCGACCTTGATGTTACCCGAGTCCGATTAGCCGGGTCACCGTTTGCGGATGCGCTGGCGACGCTTGACCTGGCGCGGCGTCAGCTTGTTTCGCCTTCCTGCATACGGGTTTTCGGAATCGCGGAAGATGAGCTGGATGGGGACGCCCACCAGGTCGAACTCGGCGCGGAACCTGTTGATCAGGAATCTCTGGTAAGCCGGTGGCACGTGCTCGGTCCGATTGCCGTGTATGACGATGCGGGTCGGAAAATTACCTCCCGGATGCGCATACCGCAACTTGGCCGCGAACCGGTTCACGACAGGAGGCGAATGCGCCTCGGTGGCCTTGTTGAGAACCCGGCTGAGACGGCCCGACGACAGCGAGAGACAGGCCGCATCGTAAACGGTCTCGATTGCATCGAACAGCTCGGCCAGACCGCTGCCGTGCAACGCGGACAGGATCACCACCGGCGCCCAGGCGACGAATTTGAGCTTCTCGCCGGCGTCCTGTAGACAGGTCTTTCGCTGACGTTCGTCGATGCCGTCCCACTTGTTGAATACGATTATCAGCGCCCTGCCCGCGTCGGCCGCATGGCCGGCAAGCCGGGCGTCCTGGTCGGTAATGCCCTCGCCGGCGTCGAGCAGCAGGCAGACTACATCGGCCTGCTGCATCGCCTGCATGGCCTTGAGCGTACTCAGTGACTCTACCGCTTCGTGCTTGTGGCGCTTGCGCCTGATGCCCGCCGTATCGACCAGTTGGTAATGCCGGCCGGCGCGGTCGATTTCGGCGGCGATCGGATCGCGCGTGGTTCCCGGCATGTCTGCTGTCACCGCGCGCTCGTCGCCGGTCAGGCGGTTAAGCAACGTGGACTTGCCGACGTTCGGCCGACCGATCAGGGCCAGCCTGATCGTGTCCCGGGTCTCGCGGGTTTCGAGTTCTTCCGGCTGCTCGGGAAGTTCGGCCGAAATCATCGTTGCTAGCCGGTCAAGACCGCGCCTGTGCGCGGCAGCAATCGGCACCGGTTCGGAAAGGCCCAATGCGGCAAATTCCGAAGTTGCGGTATCGGCGTCGATGCCGTCGGTTTTGTTGACCACCAGAACCACCGGTTTGTCCAGCTGGCGAATTCGAGAGGTGATTTCGAAATCCTCCGAAGTCACGGCACCCCGTCCATCGACGACGAACGCAATGACGTCGGCTTCCTCCAGCGCGAACTGGGTCTGCCGGCCGACGCCGCGCACCAGCGTGTCCGGATCGGGATCGAGTCCGCCGGTGTCGACCAGCACCACCTCGGAGTCGCCGATGACGGCGCGGCCGTAGATACGATCGCGGGTGACGCCCGGCTGGTCGGCGACCAGCGCGTCACGGGTGCGGGTCAGCGCGTTGAACAGCGTCGACTTGCCGACATTGGGGCGTCCGGCAATCACCACGATGGGCAGCGCCGAGCGGTTCATCGCCGCGGTCATCGGGTTACGAAGAAGCGCCTATGCGCCATGCCGAAAGCTTGCCGTCCACATCGAGCAGGAACAAAACGTTGCCGACAACCAGCGGGGCGCCGGCCGGCGCGTCCTTGGAAGGCCGCTCACGCGCGACGAATTCGCCGGTATCGGCATCCAGCCAGTGCAAATAGCCTTCCTTGTCGGCCACCGCCACGAACCCGCCCTGAAGTACAGGTCGACTCACGCCGCGGCGCAGAAGCTGTTCGTTGGTCCAGCCCGTCGAACCGCTACGCCGGTCGAGCATCCAGATTTTATCCTCGGAATCCGACAGCACCATCTGGGTCCGTGCGACGGTCAGGCCCGAATTCGATCCGAGTTCCTTCACCCAGAGCAGACGCCCCGAATCAAGCGCAACGGAGGCCATACGGTCGCGCTCGCTGATGGCATATATATCCAGTCCGACGATTTCCATGTGCCCGTCGATATCGGACAGCCGGTCGAGCTGGGTGCGCCCCTCGGGCGTGCCGATGCGCTGCTCCCACAGCAACTGGCCGTCGGCGAGACTCAATGCTGTCAAGGTGCCGTCATCGTGGCCAACGAAGACCTGGCCGCCGCGAACCACGGGCTCGGAGTTTCCACGCAGCGTCAGCAATGGCACGCTGCGGTCGTAGACCCATTCGCGGAAACCGGTATCCGCATTCAGACCGAATACGCGGCCGTCGATGCAACGGACCACGATCACACCGTCGCGCTGCAGCGGTGCTGCAAGAATTTCCGAAGAAAGCTGGGCCCGCCAGTCGATCACGCCCGTATCCCGGTCAAGCACCAGGACCTGTCCATCCATCGTTCCCAGCAGCACGCGCTGGCCGACCACGGCCGGACCTGCCGACAGATCCATTTCGAGATCGAATCGACGCAGGCGATCGCCAGATGCGGCATCAACGGCCGTAACGCGGCCCTTGTAATCGGCGGTCCAGATCTCGCCGTCGATATGAAAAGGTTTCAGACCCGGGGCGCTCTTGCCCAAACCGCTACCGGTCGACGTGCTCCAAAGCTTGGTGACCGGCAGGCGCTCATTGATATCCGTCAATTTCATAGGATCCCGTTCAGGATCCTTTTTGCTGAACATTCCGCAACCGCCAAGCAAGACCGCCAGGGCGACCAGCAAGCCAGCGCGCTGCAGACGCCTCACGAGTTCTCCACGTTGTCGATCGCCGGCCGGCCGATGGCCGACTGGACCGCATCCAGCTTGGTTTCCGCCTGGCGGAAATTACGACCCTCTCCACGCAGCTGCGTCACCGCCGCGGCGTAGGCGTCTGCGGCCTCGTCGAGGCGCTCCATGTCGAACAGCACATCGCCGCGCGTTTCCAGCCACAAGCCCTCGTAGCCGGTCGGTGCCATGCCCTGGAGCAATGCAAGCGCCGCGTCGCCACGATCCCGGCCGATCTCGATCAATGCCAGCCTGAGTCGGAGCAACGGCGTGAGCGACTCCCATTCGCCCGAGTCGAGCAGGGCCGAGTAGATCTCGCCGGCCTTTTCCACTTCGCCGGCCTCGGTCCAAGCGGATGCGACCAGCATGCCTGAAAGCGCCACGTACGCATGCTCGCCCACGCCCTCTCGCATTGCCGCGAATTGCTCTGCCGCCGCCTGCGTGCTGCCCACGTCCAGTTCCTGCTGGATCGCCGCGTAGTATTCGTTGGCCAGCATTGCCTGGCCTGACTGGTAATCCTGCCACTGTCGCCATCCGAAGATGCCGGCCAGCGCCAGGGCCACGCCCATGAGTATGGAAACTCCGTTTTCGCGCAGCCAGTTGCGTACGCGCTCGCTTTGTTCGTGTTCGTCGTAGAGTTCTACGGCCATCGGGTCACTCGCTTGCTCGAAAAAGGCACAGGATGTGGATGATAAATCACTTGTTGTCGTCGCGCCGGTCGCCGTCAAAAAACCCGCGCAGCCAACCGGGAAGCTCTTCACGCGAAAGCGTCTGCTGCGGCGTATCTCCCTTCAGATCCTTGGCGCTGACGGTGCCGGCTTCGAGCTCCTGCTCGCCGAGCACCAACGCCAGATGCGCGCCTGAACGATCGGCGCGCTTGAACTGGGCCTTGAAGCTGCCGCCCTGGAGATCCGTGACGAGACGTAACGTCGGCCATTTATCGCGCAAGAACTCGGCAAGGCCCAGCCGGGCAGACACCGGCTCCGCGCCGAGCAGGTAGGCATGCGGTTTCCGCCCGAACTGCCGGTCTTCGGCTTTGACCAGCTCCAGAAGGCGCTCCATACCCATCGCGAACCCAATACCGGGCGTTGGCTTGCCGCCTTGTATTTCGACCAGATCGTCGTAGCGTCCGCCGGCACAGATCGTGCCCTGCGCCCCGAGCGCGGTGGTGGTCCACTCGAATACGGTCCTGCAATAATAGTCCAGGCCTCTTACCAGACCAGGATTGATTCGGTAGGCAATGCCTTCCGCGTCCAGCATGTCGGTCAGCGCCTGGAAGTGCTCGCGTGCAGAATCGCCGATATGGTCGATCAGGCGCGGTGCCCGTTCCAGCAGGGCCTGCGTTGCGGGCACCTTGCTGTCGAAAATTCGCAACGGGTTGGTCTCAAGTCGACGGCGGCTGTCCTCGTCGAGCTGGTCACGAACCGGCTCAAGAAAGCCAATCAGAGCCGCGCGATAACGGGCTCTGTCGTCGCGGTCTCCCAGCGAGTTGATCTCGAGCTCGACATGTCGCTCAATGCCAAGTTCACGCCACAGACGGGTCCCCAGGGCAATGAGTTCGGCGTCCACGGCGGGCGCATCCAGACCGAACACTTCGGCCCCGGTCTGGTGAAACTGGCGCTGACGTCCCTTCTGCGGCCGCTCGTGTCGGAACATCGGACCGGAATACCAGATCTTGAGACCCGGCGGGTTCAGCAGCCCGTGCTGAAGCATCGCGCGCACCACGCCCGCGGTGCCTTCCGGACGCAGGCACAGGCTGTCGCCGTTGCGGTCGTCGAAGGCGTACATTTCCTTTTCGACGACGTCGGTCCCCTGCCCGATCGCGCGGGTGAACAACTCGGTCTTTTCGACCAGCGGAATCCGGATTTCGGCGAAACCGTAGCGATCCATGAGCACAGCCAGTCGACTCTCGAGCCACTGCCAGGCCGCTACGTCGGCCGGAAGAATATCGTGCATTCCCCGGACCGATTGCAGGGATTTCATATCTTCAATCTCCAAAACAGGAAACGGCCGGCACCACGCAGCGCGCGATCCGGCCTCGAAACGTCATGGCCCGGCGGCGTCATGCCGCGGGGCAGATTATTCCGCCGACGGCCCGCCGCCGGGGTTCTCAACCCTTGCCTCGGGCCTGGGGTCGCCAATCACGAGTTCGGCCACGCCGCCCTCCTCGTGTCCATCGAAGTCTACGGGTTGTCCATCGAGGCTCAGCGATACCGCGCTGGCGCGTCCCAGCAGAAGTCTGAACGGGGCGAGGCCCGTGTACTGTCTGGACTCGCCGGAACGAAGCAGATCGAATTCCAGGCGCTGGCCGTCTGCGCTTTCGATCTCGATCCAGCTGTCATCGCTGAGAACCAGTTCCAGCCGCGTCATCGGGTCGACTTCCGGCAGGGAATCTTCGACACCCACGTCATCTGCCATGTCGGCGACCGGTGCCGGCTGGGTAACCGTACGAATCGGATTCATCGGCAGGGCGGAGGCGGAAAGATGTGACGCATCGTTCTGCGTCGTCTCGGGCGGCTGGACCGCCAAAGCATCGGCGAAGCGCTCACGATAGCCGGTTTTCTGCGCTTCCGGGGACTGCATGTTACTGCCGTCGGCTACGCGCGAAGCGACTTCCGATTCGAACAGGCGCGCCCCACCGAGGACGAAGAAATAAACCAGTGGCGGTACGATCATCGTCGTCACCAGCGCATATGTGGCGAACTTGAGGAACCTGTCGAATCGCTGCGGCTTGCCGGAAACAGGGAGCACCGCTCGCAGCGGTTCCGGTTCCAGCTCGCCCATCTGCTCGAGCAGCGGCTGCGGATCCAGCTCGACCAGGCGCGCGTAGTTGACGATATAGCCGCGACGGTAAATCGGGGCAATCCGATCAAACTGGTCGGCTTCGATGTGCTCGATCGTGGCTCTCGGCAGTTTCAACCGGCTGGCGGCCTCGGCCAGACTCAGCTGGCGAGCCTGCCGCGCCTGTGAAAGCACAGCGCCGGGCGACCGGGGCGAGTTTGAATTGTCTGGGGTTTGGACTTCTGTCATTTCGTTTCTGGTCTTTATTGCCTCAATTGGGAGGCCTGGGGTGAATCTGGATACCGTTCAGTCAAGGTCCTGGCGTAACCCTCGGCAATTGCCGTGCTGCCCAGGGATCGCTCAACCTGAACGGCGAGCAACAGTGCCTGCGCACCAAGCCCGCCCACGGCTTCCAGCCGTTGCAGAAAAGCCCGCGCACGCAGGCTCTCTCCCTGCTCGAAAGACAGGCGTGCCATGTTGAACAAGGCAGTCCGGCTCCGCGGATCGTACTCCAGCGCTTCTCTCAAATAGCGCTCCGCCTCTTCATTTCGGCCATCGCGACGGGCACACGCCCCGGCGTTGGCCAACGCCACGTCGGGCGTCGCGTAAAACGGGTCATTCAGCGCCGCACGGAAATGCCGGTCGGCTTCCTTGTAACGACCGACCTGGCACAGCAATACAGCGTAACTATTGTGCGCTCCGCCGTCATCAGGCGCAAGCTCGACGGCGGTTTCCAGGTGGCTTAATGCCTGGTCGTCGCGGTCGATGGATTGATAGACGATTCCCAATGCCAGATGCGCCGGAACGTGCTTCGGATCCTGCTCCACCGCAAGCTCGAGTTTCTCCATGGCCACCTGGATGTCTCCGCGCTCCAGGTAACCAACGCCGAGCCTGGTATTGACTTCGGCCGCCCTGACGGGACTCACGCGATCGACCGCCGAGCCGCTTCGCCTGGCATCGGATTGCGACGAATTCGTGGTGGCGCAGCCCACCAGCGCGGTCGCGAAGATGGCCGCGGCGCTGGTTGTGACAATCATCTTTGCCGCGCCGCGCCAACTCATGCCAGTGCCTGCCGGGCCAGTTGCTGCTGCACCAATACCCGCCGCTGGCTGCTGGAAAGTACTTTGCCTACAAGTTGCCCGCAAGCGGCGTCGATGTCGTCTCCACGCGTGCGTCGGACCGTCGCGATCAAGCCGCCTGCGCGCAGAATCTCCTGGAATTTCAACATGTTCTCGCTGGTGCTGCAGCGGAACGGGGTGCCGGGATACGGGTTGAACGGAATCAGGTTGACCTTGGCCGGCAGGTCCGAAAGCAGCCGGCGGAGTTGCCTGGCCACTTCAGGGCTGTCATTGACCCCGTCGATCATGGTGTACTCGAAGGTAATGGACTGCTTGCTGTTGCAGTCCTTCAGATAGCGCTTGCACGCGGCCATGAGTTCGACAATCGGATACTTGCGGTTGAGCGGGACCAGCCGGCTGCGCAACTCGTCGTTCGGCGCATGCAACGAAACAGCCAGCGCAATCGGCGGAAAATCGTGCAGCGCATCGATGCCGGGGACGACGCCAGCGGTGGAAACCGTCACGCGTCTGGCCGCCAGGCCGTAAGCGAGATCCTCGCGCAGAAGCTCGAGCGCCGGCCCGACCTGATCAAGGTTGAGCAATGGTTCGCCCATGCCCATCAGCACAACATTGCTGATTCGCCGGTCTCCGGTTCGGCGATCCGCGAGCCAGACCTGGCCTATGATTTCTGCAGCCGAGAGGTTGCGGCTGAATCCCTGCATGGCGGTCGAGCAGAACGTGCAGTTGAGCATGCAGCCGACCTGCGATGAAATGCAAAGCGTGGCGCGATCGGGCTCGGGAATGAAAACGGTTTCGACCGCGTTCCCCCCAGGCAGCGCGAGCAACCACTTGATCGTACCGTCGGCCGACTTCTGCTCGCTGAGTATTTCCGGTGGCCGAATTTCGGCGGCCTCGGAAAGCCGCTCACGGAGCTTCTGGCTCAGGTCGGTCATCAGCGCGAAGTCGGTGACTCCGCGCTGGTAGATCCACTGCAGAAGCTGCCTGGCACGAAACGGCTTCTCCCCCAGCGAAGAAAAATATCGCTCAAGACTTTCCCGACTCATGCCGAGCAGATTCGTCTTTGGGGCAACTTCAGCCATGGGCAACAAGCCTTTGAATCAGCGCGAGTATATCTCATCATCGCCGAAGAAAAAGGCGATCTCCTGGGCAGCGGTGTCTTCAGCATCCGATCCATGCACGGCATTGGCATCGATGCTGGACGCGAAATCGGCGCGGATCGTACCGGGAGCTGCCTGGCGCGGATCGGTGGCACCCATCAGCTCACGGTTCCTGGCGATCGCGTCCTCGCCCTCGAGCACCTGGACCATCACCGGCCCCGACATCATGAACTCGACCAGATCCTTGAAGAACGGCCGCTCTCGATGCACGGCGTAAAAGCCTTCAGCCTGTTCGCGCGAAAGGTGCATCATGCGCGCGGCGACGATCTTGAGACCGGCACGTTCGAAGCGCGTGTAGATTTCACCGATGACGTTCTTGGCCACCGCATCGGGCTTGATGATGGAAAAGGTTCGCTGCATTGGGAATCACTCCTGAAATCGCAAATTCGTGAAATTCATGCCTGGAAAACGGCGGCATCCTGAGCCTGGCCGGAACCGTCGACAATCACAACGGCGCGCACAGCCGAGACAAGCCGGCAATTGTAGCCCGTAGCGCGTGCCGGCGCGTGTTTGCGGCGTGTTACCAAAGAACAATCGCTGACTTACTCCCATTCGGCCGAGATCAGCATCCAGTCGTCGCCGTCCCGGCGCCAGCCTGTTTCGACCCTCCAGAAGCGCCCCTCGTCGGGCAGCAGCCCGGTCCCGCCGGTGGCCAGGGCCCGGAAAGAAGCGATCGCCCGCGCGTCTCCGCCATCAGGTGCGAAAATCTCGATTCGGGTATCCAGCCGCTGAATGCTGACCGCCTCGCGCGCCAGTCTCTCGCGACGAGCCAGCAGCCCGAGCGCACGTCGATCCAGGCGACCGTTTACCGCAATGAAATCGTCGGCCACCGGCGCCATGAAATCGGACACGTCGCCCTGCTCCAGCGCCTCGATCATCACGGCCAAGGTGCGCTCGATTCGAGCCTCGTCATCAAGCTCGGGTCCGCAGGCGGCGAGAGCCAGGGCCAGGCAAAATATGCTCGCGAGTCGGCGGGCGTCACTCGCCATCGAGCACAGATTCGAGCAACCTCGAGGCGACGACAATCAGATCGTACTCGGTCACCAGTCCCACGAGCTTCCCGTTCTCGGTCACCGGAAGACAGCTGAGTTTGTTTTCCCGCATAAGCCGGATGGCTTCCACGGTTGTGGTTTCCGGGCCGATGGACTTCGGGTCCGGGCGCATGATGTCGCGCACCATGACCGGACCGGTCTCCCTGTCGAGGCCGCGCGCGATCAGGCGCAGCAGCTGGCGATGGCTGATCAGCCCCAGGAGCCGGCCGGAATCGTCTTCCACCGGCACGTGCCGAACGTAGCGCCACTCCATCAGGCTGGCCGCAAAATCGACGATATCGTCGGGCCGGACCGTGAAAAGGTCGGTGGCCATGAACTGCCCGACCGTCCGGTAGCTCTCCCGCCAGTCCTGGGTACCGCAGAATTCGGCCAGCGACCATTCGGCCACGGGCTTGCCGGTCTGCTGTTGCTGCACCATGCTCGCGGTCAACGCGCGCAGGCGCTCGTGCAGACTGCCGGTGGATTTCATCTGTTCCAGCGAATCCAGCTGCCAGCGCGCGCCGGTGCGCCGGGATTCGACACGTCTTTCGATCACGCCCAGATAGCGCTCGATGTCGTCCGAATCGATCGAGGCTTCGCGCAGCCCCTGCTCGGCCAGCGGCAGCAGTTCCTTGAGGATCAGTTCCTGGGCCGGCATCTGTCGTTCGTCGAACCAGACCTGCTGGGCGCGAAGGCCATCGCGAGCGGCGGACATGAAATTGCTCTTGATGTCCGAGAAATTGAAATGCTCGCGGATGTCCTTGATGCTGTGAGAGAGCCGCGACATCATGCCGAAGAAGAACGCGGCGTTGGCGATCTCGTCTAGCACCGTGGGGCCTGACGGAATGACCCGGTTTTCGATTCGGAGATGGGGCTTGCCGTTATCCGATATGCCGTAGCAGGCCCGGTTCCAGCGATAGACGGTGCCGTTGTGAAGGCGCAGCGCATTCAACTTTGGAATCTCGCCGCGCTCGACCATGCCGAGCGGGTCCTCTTCGAATTCGGTCGTCAGTATGACCCTGAAACGCGCGATATCTTCCTTGAATATCTCGATCACGGATTCGTCGATCCAGTGATCGCCGAAATGCACGCGTGGCTGAAGGCCTCTTGCGGCCAGTGCCTCGGACCGCGCATCGATCGAATTTTCGAAAACCGCGATGCGGCTTTCGTGCCACAGGCGCTTGCCCAGAAGAATGGGAGAATTCACGCACGCTGCCAGCAGCGGGCCGGTCACGGCCTGAGCGACGTTGTAAAGCGACGCGAATTCCTCGGCACCGACCTGGAAATGCACCTGATAGCTTGTGTTGCAGGCTTCCAGCATCAGATTGTCGTGCTGGAAGTTGAGCTGGTCGATGCCCTTGATCGCAAACTGGAAATCCGAACCACGCAAACGCCTGAGCGCCTCATTGAGGGCAAAGTAACGCGCCGTGGGCACCATTGCATTCAGGCTGAGATGGTCGCGCGTCAACGTGGGCAGAATGCCGACCAGAGCTACCTGCGAACCCACCTTCTCGGCGCGTTCGCGCGCAATCGTCAACACTTCGTCTGTTTCGGCCTCCAGGCGGCTCAGGCAGTCGCCGCCCAGTTCCAGCGGCGACAGATTCGCTTCGAGATTGAACAGTCCCAACTCGTGAGTGAACCGCGGATCGTCCATGCCCTCGAGCATCTGCATGGCGGTCATCGCGGGCCGGAATGCGCGGTCGACCAGGAACATTTCCTGCTCGGCCCCGATTCGTCTGATATCACGCTCGAACATCCCGGCGTCGAGCATTGCCTCCATCGCCCTGACTTCGTTCAGCAGCGCCTTCATGAACGCGCGGCGTGTGGCCTCGTCGCTGTTCTGCTCTACGTTCTGCTCACCCATGGCGATTCCCGAATGAATGGATCGGCCGGCCTCGCTCGCGCACGCGATGCAGCAAGCCCGGACCCTTTCCGGATGATATACGCCACGGCCGGCGGCGGCAAATGCGGATGCGCGATCTGAACGTGACGCAAGCAGACATCAGACGCACTTGTATGTGTTCTTGACCTGTGAGAATCTAGGCACAGGGTAGATCAAATCAAGAGAAATAAACCACAATGACTGAAAAAACCTGGCTGGATCAATATTCCGATGGGGTCCCTGCCGAAATCGAGATGGACGAATTCGATTCGGTTGTCGATGTCCTCGAGCAGAGCTGCGAGCAGTACGCGGACCAGACCGCATTCGTCAATTTCGGCCGCGAGCTGAGCTATGCCGAACTGGACCGCCAAAGCCGCGCGTTCGGCGCCCGATTGCAGGCGCTGGGACTGAAACGAGGCGATCGAGTCGCCATCATGTTGCCGAACCTGTTGCAGTACCCGATTGCGCTTTTCGGCATTCTTCGCGCCGGCATGGTGGTCGTCAATACGAATCCGCTGTACACCGCGCGAGAGTTGAAGCATCAGCTCAACGATTCAGGTGCGAAGGCCATTGTGGTACTGGAGAATTTCGCGCATACCCTGGCCAGCGTCATCGACGACTGCCCGGTGGAGCATGTTTTCGTCACCGGCGTCGGCGACCGGCTGGGATTCCCCAAGGGCACATTCATCAACTTCGCACTCCGTTACATCAAGAAGGAAGTCCCGGCCCACGACCTGCCCGGCGCCATGCGCTTCAACGATGCCCTCAAGGCCGGCGATCCGGACAAGCTGGAGCGGCCCAGGCTCGGCCACGACGACCTGGCGTTTCTGCAGTACACCGGCGGCACTACCGGGGTTTCGAAGGGCGCCATGCTGACCCACGGCAATATCGTGGCCAACGTACAGCAGTCATCGGCCTGGATGAATCAGCTGATCGAATACGGTCGCGAGATCATCGTCACGGCCTTGCCGCTTTATCACATTTTTGCGCTGACGGCGAACTGCCTCGTATTCATCAAGTTCGGTGGCAGAAACCTGCTGATCACGAACCCCCGCGACATGAACGGATTCATCAAGGAACTGGGCAAGGAAAAGTTCACCGCGATCACCGGGGTCAACACGCTGTTCAACGGCTTGCTCAACACGCCGTCGTTCGAGAATCTCGATTTCAGCCCGCTGCGCCTCACGCTGGGCGGCGGAATGGCCGTGCAGCGCGCGGTCGCCGAGCGCTGGAAGAAAGCGACCGGCGTACCCCTTATCGAAGCCTACGGCCTCACCGAGACCTCGCCCGCCGCGTGCATAAACCCGATGGACCTGGAGGACTACAACGGCGCAATCGGGCTTCCGATCTGCTCGACTGAATGCAAGGTCATCGATGCCGAGGGCAACGAGGTTGCGACCGGCGAACCCGGCGAGCTATGCATCCGCGGTCCGCAGGTCATGAAGGGTTACTGGAACCGGCCCGAAGAAACCTCCAAGGTGCTCGACGGCAATGGCTGGCTGAAGACCGGCGACATGGCCTGCCGCGACGAGAAGGGCTTCTTCTTCATCGTCGACCGCAAGAAGGACATGATCCTGGTCTCGGGATTCAATGTCTACCCGAACGAGATCGAGGATGTCATCGCCGGGCATCCCAAGGTGCTGGAGGTCGGTGCCATAGGCGTGGAGGATGAAAAATCCGGCGAGTTGGTCAAGGCCATTGTGGTTCGCAAGGACGATTCACTGACGGTCAGCGAATTGCGCGAACACTGCAAGAAGGAATTGACCGGCTACAAGGTGCCGCGCTACGTCGAGTTCGTCGACGAACTGCCCAAGACCAACGTCGGCAAGATCCTCCGGCGCGAGTTGCGCGACCAGTACGGTGAACCCAAAAGCAGTTGAACGGCCGCGGCTGAACAAGAGCTGCTGATGGGGAACATGTCTCGGCCGGCAGGCCCGCTGCCGGCAAGTCAGAGCGCTGCGTCGCCAGGCAGCAATTGGCCCGGATCCGGGCGCGACTCGAGCGCGGCGACGCCGACGCCGATCAGCCTGACCCCTACCCGCGACTGGTATCGCGCCCATTCGTTAGCCAGCTCTACGGCGGCCTCCGCAATGCGGGCAGACGAGCGCGTATAACCTGCCAAGGTACGGCTGCGCGTCAGGGTCGAGAAGCCGCCCGACCTCAGCTTGAGATGTACCGACCGGGCGTAAAGTCCGCGCTCCGAAAGACGCCCGGCACACCGCGCGGCCTGCTGCCTGATGACCTCCTCGATCTCGCCCATATCGTGCAGATCACGCTCGAAGGTGGATTCCTGACTGATCGAGCGGCGCGTGCGCTCGGCACTTACGGCCCGCTCGTCGATACCGGCTGCGCGCTGGTGGAAACCGAGCGCCTGGCGTCCGAGCACCGGGGCGAGCCAGTCCAGAGGCGCCCGGCGCAACTGGCCGATCGTGAGAATCCCGGCATCCTGCAGGCGTGCCCCGGTGCTGGGGCCGACGCCCGGCAATCTGCGTACAGGCTGCGGATCGAGAAATTGCTGAACCTGCCCGGGACGAATCCAGGTCAACCCATCGGGCTTGTCGTAGGCCGAGGCCAGCTTGGCTACCAGCTTGCTGTTGCCTATTC
>Ga0102932_1000084_pt1 | contig 38512 bp, 40 predicted proteins | sample SalPonR1_C_D2_MG_FD_78212 | JGI IMG/M metagenome (GOLD analysis project Ga0102932, IMG submission 78212) | Salt pond soil microbial communities from South San Francisco under conditions of wetland restoration - Salt Pond MetaG R1_C_D2_MG | ecosystem: Environmental > Aquatic > Marine > Intertidal...
CAGGCGAGGAGTTCGTCCTTTGACGGGATACGGCTCATGCGCGGCAGGTAGCATGTCGCGCCGGGCGCGTCATCCGGGAACGGAGGTCAGCCGAAGTAGTCGCGAAGGACGCGGGCATAAAGCGCCTTGAGCTGGCGGATCTGTTCGATGTCCACACGTTCGTCGACCTGATGCATCGTCTTGCTGGCGAGCCCGCACTCGATGACCGGGCAATGAGTCTTGACGAAACGCGCATCCGACGTTCCTCCAGTTGTCGAGAGAACGGGCTCTATGCCCATCTCGTCCCTGATGGCAGAGACGACAAGCTCGGAAAGCGGTCCCGGCGGTGTGATGAAGCTCTCTCCCGACACGCGGACATCCATGGACACGTCACAGCCGGTTTCCGCGGCGATGCGGATGCCTTCGGCGCCCAGCCAATCGCGGATGGACTGCGAAGTGTGGACGTCGTTGAAGCGGATATTGACGGTAGCCGTGCACCGGGCGGGAACGACATTGGTGGCCGGGTTGCCGGTGTCGATCGTAGTGACGGCAAGTGTCGAGGGATCGAAGTGGTCGGTGCCCTCGTCGAGGACGTGTGTCGCCAGGCGATCCATGAGACGGGCCACCGCGTGCACGGGGTTCCTCGCTAGATGCGGGTAGGCGGTGTGGCCTTGCACGCCCGTGACGGTGAACCTCGCGGTCATCGAGCCTCTGCGGCCGATCTTGATCACGTCACCGACGCTCTCGGTCGATGTCGGTTCGCCGACGATGCAGAGGCTCATCCGTTCATCATGGTCCAGCATCCAGTCGAGGAGCGCGCGCGTCCCATCGGTGGCGTCGCCTTCCTCGTCTCCGGTGACGGCGAGAATAATGGCGCCGTCGGGCGGTGTCTCGCACACGAAATCCACGGCGGCACAGGCGAAAGCGGCGACTCCGGATTTCATGTCGGTGGAGCCACGCCCCCAGAGGAAGCCCTCTCGGAGTTCTCCTCCGAATGGATCGGCAGTCCAGGCGGCCGCGTCGCCCACCGGCACCACGTCGGTATGGCCGTTGAAACCGAGCGTGCGCGGATCACCCTTCGCGCCCCAGCGGGCGAAGAGGTTCGGCGTGTGGTTCCGGTCGACGCGCGTGCAGTCGAACCCGGCTTCGGTCAGCACGGCCGCGAGGAGGGCGAGCGCCCCACCCTCAAAGGGTGTCACGGAGGGGCAGCGGACAAGGCGGGCGGTCAGATCGACCGGATCGACGGGCGTGGGCATGCCGCAGCGATACAGCGGAGCGCGGGCCGCTGCAATCGGGCGCTCAGTCGTAGAACGGCGTGACCTGCGTGACCATGACAGCGTTTTCCCGCAGCGCCCGGTCCATCAGGGCGCGTTCTTCATTGTCAATCTCATGGCCCTCCGCCTCGCGGTCTTCGGAGGTGCCGTAGCCCGAGACGTCGAGCGGATTCATGTTGGCCTGTTTTAGGACGGCGACGGTTTCCCGTACCGCTTCGGCTTCATCGACGCCGGAGGCGAAACACATGAGAGCGGCACCGGTCGCGCGCTCGGGAAGTCCATCGCCCAGTTTCCGGCCGACCTCGACCACGAGGGTGAAGACCTTCTGCGGGCGCTTTGGCTTTTCCGTGCTCATGGGCTCCATGTCGCAGAGCGCATGACGCGGAGCAAGCCCCGCTCGCGGGGGTGCTCTTCTAGCTGCGGCCGCGAACCGCGCGCCAGGCCCAGATGAGGAGCATGGCCCCGATGGCGCCCACGATGAGCTGACCTATCCAGCCGCCGAGCGTTCCGCCAGTCAGAAGGCCCAGAATGGCGTTGAGAACCAAGGCGCCGACTATCCCCAGCACGATGTTCGTGAGGATGCCGTGATCGCCACCCATAACCCTTTCCGCGATCCACCCGGCGATGCCGCCAACGATGATCGCGCCGAGCCATCCGACGCCTTCCATCTTGTCCCTCCTTCACGCTTCGGGAACGGAACGCCGCCAGGAGACAGCGGTTCCGGATCAGTCGCGCAGCAGCTCGTTGATCGCCGTCTTCGAGCGCGTCCTTTCGTCAACGCGCTTGACGATGACCGCGCAGTAGAGGTTGAGGTTGTTCTTCGTCGGCATGGAGCCGGAGACGATGACGGAATAGGGCGGCACTTCGCCCATGAAGACCTCCCCGGTCTCGCGGTCCACGATCTTCGTCGACTGTCCGATATAGACGCCCATGCCGAGAACCGAACCTTCCCGCACGATAACGCCCTCGACGACCTCGGATCTTGCGCCGATGAAGCAGTTGTCCTCGATGATCGTGGGACCCGCCTGCATGGGTTCGAGTACCCCGCCGATGCCGACTCCGCCCGAGAGGTGGACATTCTTCCCGATCTGCGCACAGGATCCGACGGTCGCCCAGGTGTCTACCATGGTTCCTTCGCCGACGTGGGCGCCTAAGTTGACGAAGGACGGCATGAGCACCACCCCCGGCGCAATGTAGGCCGACCGGCGAACGATGCAGTTCGGCACCGCACGAAAGCCAGCGTCCTTCCATTCGGAATCGCCCCAGCCGGCGAACTTGCTGTCCACCTTGTCCCACCAGGATCCGCCTTGGGGGCCGCCGGATTGCTGCGCCATGTCCTTCAGACGGAACCCGAGAAGCACTGCCTTCTTCGCCCACTGGTTCACGTGCCATACGCCATCCGCATCCCGGTCGGCGACCCGAAGCTTGCCCGAATCGAGCGCCGACAACGTCGCTTCGATGGCGCTTCTCGTGTCGCCTTTCGTGGCGGGCGTGATCGTGTCGCGCACGTCCCACGCGGCCTCGATCGCGGCTTCGAGTTGGGCGTTGTCCATGCGAAGGGCTCCAATTCGTGTCTGGTTTACTGAATGTCGAGCCTATAGAGCGGGAGAACCGCGCACGCAATCGGCCCTTGAGGACAGACATGCAGGACGAACAGAGACGGACGTTCCGGGACGCACATCAGGACGCGGAGTCCGCGCGCACCGTACCGGATACGCCGCAGGGACGCTCGTCCGCCTATCGGCTGGCATTCGCCGATCCGGACTTTCTCTACCGGGACGAATTGCGCCCCGTCCGCCTGCAGCTGGAGCTTCTCAAGCCCGAGCTTCTGCTGACGGAGTACGGAGTGGAATCCACCGTGGTTCTCTTCGGCGGCGCGCGGATTCCGGAACCGGCGCACAAGGACCGGGCGCGGACCAAGACGCTGGCCGACTTGTCGCAGCACTACGAGGAGGCGCGCCGGTTCGCCCGGCTGATGACCGCGCGATCGATCGAGTCCGGGCACCGCCGCGACGTGATCGTCACCGGCGGCGGTCCGGGCGTCATGGAGGCCGGCAACCGTGGCGCGTCCGAAGCCGGCGGGGTGTCGATCGGTCTGAACATCGTGCTGCCGCACGAGCAGCAGCCGAACGATTACGTCACGCCGGATCTCTGCTTCAACTTCCATTACTTCGGCATCCGGAAAATGCATTTCCTGATGCGCGCCCGGGCGGTCGTTGTCTTTCCGGGCGGTTTCGGAACGCTCGACGAGTTGTTCGAGAGCCTGACGCTGATCCAAACCGGCCGCATGCAGCGGGTGCCGATCCTTCTCTTCGGCGAAGAGTTCTGGCGGCGGATCGTGAACTGGGAGGGCCTTGCCGAGGCCGGGACCATCGCAGACGAGGATCTTGAGCTTTTCCGGTTCGTGGAGACGGCTGAAGAGGCCATCGATCTGATCGACAACTGGCCCGAGGCCGGAACCAAGCGCGAGTTCGTTCCCGGACGATAGGCGCGTGATTTGCCGATGGTTTCGCGCTAAGTGTCCTTCGGGACGAGAAAAAGCAGGAACCGAGATGAGGTTCGTTGGGGGATTTGGGCGCCTCGCCGCCATGGCTCTTGGCTCTCTGGGGCTGGCGGGCCCTCTGGCGGCACAGGACGACTTCAGAATGCTCGACGGGAGTTTGACGTATCGAGAGCGCATGGCGCTGCCAGCGGACGCGCTTGCGGTGATCGAGGCGCGGGACGCCAGAGGGCGCCTTTTGGGCGAGGCGACCTTCGCAACGCGCGGGGCGCAAGTGCCGCTGCCTTTCGCGCTTGGCATTCCGGAAGGCTTCGATGCCGACTTGCGTGCGGCGATTGTTGTCGAAGGACAACCGATGTGGTTCACCGTCGATGTCCCGGTTTCCGCTGGAACAGAGCCCGTTTCACTGGGCGAGATCGTCCTGCGGCGCTTCGTGCCAATGAGACTTGCCAGCACGCTGCGCTGCGGGCAGCGGGAGCTGCGGGTGGGATTCCACGGGCCGAACGCGGTTATCGACATCGATGGCGAGCGCAGGGTGCTGGAACGGGTGTCCACCGCTTCGGGCGTCCGGTACGAAGCGCCGGAGGATCCCGGAACATGGGTCTGGAGCCGTCGCAACAGAGCTCTGGTCTCGATCGACGGCGAGGAACTGCCCGAATGCGCGATCGTTCCGCCCGAGGCTCCGAAGCCCTACATCGCACGCGGGCACGGGCCGGATTGGATGCTGACCGTCGATGAGGGACTGATGAGTCTGGTTGTCGCTGGCAGCGAAGCGCGAGCGGTCGAGGCGGCGTTGCCGAAGTCCGGCTTCGACGAGGGCGCGTTCGTCTATGAGGTTCCTGCGCTGGATCTCGAGCTGCGCGTGGCTCCCCGACTCTGCCGCGACGACCAGGCGGGCATGCCCTATCCTGAGAGCGTCACAATCCGGCTAGGCGACAGGCGGCTTACCGGCTGCGGCGGCGAAACGCTGGACGCTCTCGCCGGTGCGGAGTGGATGGTCGAGGATCTGGACGGTGGGGGGATCATCGACTCGTCCCGCGTGACAGTTGTGTTCGGCACTGATGGGACGCTGAGCGGACAGGCCTCCTGCAATCGTTACGCAACGCCGTTCGAGATCGCTGACGACGGTATTTCCGTCGGGCCCATCGCCGCGAGCAGAATGATGTGCCCCGAGGCGGTCATGGACCAGGAGCGGCGCTTCTTCGCCGCGCTGACAGCGGTCGAACGGCTCGAACTGGACGAGACGGGCGCGCTTCTGCTCTACGATCCGGCGCGCGCAGAACCGGCGATCACCGCGCGCCGTTAGCCGCTCCCAACCTCTGCCGCGGCGGTTTTCCGGGATTTGCGGACGCGCTCGGTGGCGGACTTCAGCTGGCCGCAGGCCGCCATGATGTCCTCGCCCCGCGGCGTCCGGATCGGCGAGGCGTAGCCGGCCTTGTAGACGATGTCGGCGAAGGCCTCGATCCGGTCCCAGTCGGACCGCTCGTAGGGCGCACCCGGCCACTCGTTGAACGGGATCAGGTTGATCTTCGCGGGAATGCCCTGAATGAGTCTCACCAGCCGTCGCGCGTCTTCATCGCTGTCGTTTACGCCCTTCAGCATCACGTACTCGAAGGTGATCCGCTCCGAATTGGAAAGCTTCGGGTACTCCCGCAGCGCATCGAGCAGGGTCGCGATGTTCCATTTCTTGTTGATCGGCACCAGCCGGTCGCGTACCTCGTCCGTCGTCGCGTGGAACGACACGGCAAGCAGGCAGCCGATTTCCTCTGCGGTCCGCGCGATCTCAGGCACGACACCCGAGGTCGAAAGCGTGATCCGGCGCCGCGAGAGACTGATTCCCTCGCCATCCATCGCGATCTTCATTGCGTCGCGGACCGCGTCGAAATTGTAGAGCGGTTCTCCCATGCCCATCAGCACGATGTTGGACAAGAGCCTCGGACGCTCTCCCATGCCCTCGCCCTGCCTGGGCCACTCACCCAGGTCGTCGCGGGCGAGCATGATCTGACCCACGATCTCCGCGGCGGTCAGGTTGCGGACAAGCCGCTGAGTGCCGGTGTGGCAGAACGAGCAGGTCAGCGTGCAGCCGACCTGACTCGAGATGCAGAGCGTGCCGCGATCTTCCTCCGGAATGTAGACGGTCTCGACCTCATGACCCCCGGCGATCCGGACGAGATACTTGCGCGTGCCGTCCGCGGACACGGTCTTCGAGACGATCTCCGGCAGGTGGATCACGAAACGCTCGGACAGAAGCGCGCGAAAGTCCTTGGACAGGTTGGTCATTGCCGCGAACTCGCGGACCCCCCAGAAATAGACCCATTGCCAGATCTGGTTCACCCGCATCCTGACCTGCTTTTCCGGCGTGCCCGCGGAGAGAAGAGCGTCGCGAAGCTGCTCCCGGGTCAGCCCGACGAGACTCACAGGTCCCTCCGGAACCTTCCGGGGGATCGTCAGAACGTCCTGCGTGATCGGGGCCGAGGCGGTCATTGGCGTCGTCTTTCAAGGATCAGACGGCTGACATATAGGATTCCGCCAAGCAAATAAAGGAGGCTCCGGCGCAGATCGGGGCACGGATATCGCGATGCGGGCCGGTTACCCGGCGCAGCGGCGCTGGGCCTCCTCGGCGGCGGCCGTGAACCCCAGGAGGGAGAACGTATCCTTGGTGTTCGTTCCGCGCGACGACCGCGCGGACAGGATGGCGTTCACGCCCCGCTTCATCGCGGCCATGATCCGCGCGTCGTCGCCGGCACTGGCAGGCCAGGCCCATTCGCCATCCGTGAAGAGTTCGAAGGACTCGTCGCCGATTTCGAGCGATACGGTCGAGCCGTCAGCGAAGGGATAGCCACCCGTGAAGGAGATTTCGCCGTCGATGTCGGCAGCCGGGCGATAGCTGACGAAAAGCAGGATATCGCCGCGGCGAACCGAGACGACGCGGCCGTCTCTCGTGTTGACCGTCTCCTTCGGAGCGGACACGCCCCAGCATTCCTGGGGGTCGCTCTCGACAAAGACCGACCAGTCCGTCTGCGCGGCTACCCTGTTGCTGGATTCCTCTTGCGCGACGACAGGCGTCGTCAAAAAGAGCGCAGCGCACAGGACTGCTGAAAACGTGGTGGATTTCATCTGGATCTCGGCCTCCGACTGTCACTGCCTCGCGGTGCCGTCCCCCGCCCGTTCCGGGTCGTCTTGTGCGGGCCGGCGCGCAAATCTGATTGCGATGATATCCTATGGAAACGCGCAAGGCTGGGAAAGGCCCTCCGGCGTAAAATCGCCGAGATCGTCGTAGGCACTGCGTGGCATGCAAGACGTGCGCCGCGCGTCGAAAGCTGTCGTGCAATTCGATGGATGTCGTCTCTCCGCAGCCTCCCGCGGGATGATGCGGGCGCTGCCGCTTGTCGAAGCCGCATGAGGCGCTCAGGCGTTCGCGGAGAAGACTTGGTGAAGAAGATCCGCAGGGCCGGCGGACGGGTTCAGGTTTCCGAAAGCAGCCGCTCCTTTGATGCCATGTAGATCTCGAAGAGCTCGGCATGATCTTCAGGCCAGCCGTTGATGACGACCGCACGCCCCCTGCCCGCGCGGCAGAGCGCGCTCATGTCGTCGAAGCCCAGATTCAGCGCGCTTCCCTTCAGAGAATGAAGAAGCGCTTCCGCCTCGTCGGGATCGGTCGCCGATCCGAGCTGCGCAAGCGCCTCCTCTGTCTCGCTCAGGAAAAGCGCCACGATCTCCGCGAAATCCGCTTCGCCGACTTCTTCCTTCAGTTCCCGAACACGATCCCAACTGATCATCGCGCCTCTCGCAAGACCGTTTCCGGCATCGTCCCGGAATCTCCCTAAACGACCGTAAGGTCTCAAGTTTGAAACATTAAAAGCCTGTGCGTTGAGATGACATTAGCAGCCCTCGACAAATTGTGCGCCGACACGTTTGGCAAGCATTTCCGGATATGGCCCTCAATCCGTTGACCCTCTCAGAGCCCGCGGGCGCAGAAACTGCGCATCTGCCGCAGCGCGGCGTGCTCGTGGTCGACGACAGCCCGGCACAAAGACGTCTGCTTTCGAGCTTGCTCGCACGCTGGGGCTACGACGTGGCCGAGGCCGGTTCCGGCGCGGAAGCGCTCGAGCTGCTCTCGCGGCGGAGCGTCGACATCATCATCAGCGACTGGATGATGCCTGGAATGTCGGGCGTCGACTTCTGCCGAACCTTTCGCAAGACCGAACGTCGCAAATACGGATACTTCGTTCTCCTCACCTCGAAGAGCGAGAAGGAAGATGTCGCGCTCGGTCTGCAGTCGGGCGCGGACGACTTCCTGTCAAAGCCCGTCAACCGCAGCGAGCTGCGTGCGCGCCTCCTCGCCGGCGAGCGGATCGTCAAGATGCAGGCGGAGCTCAAGGACAAAAACGATCTTCTGACCGGCGCGCTTGAAGAGCTCGAGACAATTCACGCCGCACTCGACCGTGATCTGGTAGAGGCGCGCAAGTTCCAGAAATCGCTCATACCGGAGCGCGTCCGGGACTTCGACGGCGGTCGCGTCTCGCTGCTTTTCCGTCCCTGCGGTCATGTCGGCGGAGACTTCATCGGCGCCTTTCGGGTCAACGAGTCGCGCATCGGCCTCTACTCCATCGACGTGTCGGGCCACGGCGTCGCTTCGGCATTGCTCGCAGCAAGGGTCGCCGGTTATCTCGGAGGCACGTCTCCCGACCAGAACATCGCGATAACCATAGATGACTTCGGGCTCTATGCCATGCGTCCGCCGGAGGACGTCTGCGCGAGGCTGAATGACCTCATGCTCGCGCAGCTGGACACCGAACTCTACCTCACGATGGTGCTCGCGGACTGCAATCTCGCGACCGGAAAGATCCGGATCGCCCAAGCAGGTCATCCCGGCCCGCTGGTCATCAGATCCGACCGCAGCGTCGAGGACCCCGGAGAGGGGGGACTGCCGGTCGGCCTCATCGCGGGGGGGCGCTGGTCTTCATTCGATCTTCGTCTCCAGCGCGGTGACAGGTTGCTCCTTCTCTCGGATGGCATCACAGAATGCCCCGGCCCGGAGGGCGCGGAGTTTGGAGACGGAGAACTCGCGTCGTTCATCGGACGGTCCTTCGATCTGCCCGGCCCCGATCTCCTGGACGCGCTCGGCTGGGAACTCGACCGGTTCTCGGGTCTGCTTGACCTGCCGGACGACGTGTCATGCATCATGCTTGAACATCTTGGGAAGGATGCGGTTTCGGACGCGTGAGACGAAGAGCCTGTCCCCCTCGTTGCCAAGAATCCTGGCCGCATGGTTCTCCGCGACCCAGTGCGCGGTGTGACCAGCCTCTGTCGGGGGACCATGAGGACGCACCGGGCGTGCCAGGAAAACATGGCAGATCTTCTCGGCCCAGAGATCGTACTCCGGCATATACGTAAACCGCCGAAACGCCCCGACCCGTATCGGACGCGCGATCCTCCAGCCGGTCTCCTCAAAGACCTCGCGGTGGAGCGCTGCGACCGGGCCTTCGCCCGGGTCGACCCCGCCGCCCGGTAGCTGGAACTCCGGGAGCGGCTTGGCCTGATGAGTCAGAAGCAGCGCGCCGTTCCGCGGCAGTAGCGCGTAGACACCAGTCCTTTGTGTATAGCGCATCTCTGGTCTGACCGGCTCGCCAACCCGTCGGATCATCGTCTTGGACCCTCGCTTGCCGCTCCTATATTGTCGCGGTATGCCAATGCGCGACGCGCAAGGAAACCCCATGACTCTCGGACCACAGATCGCCTGGGACGACACCGTCCTGCCGTTTCAGCTCGACCGGGCGGACATTCGCGGTCGGGTCGCCCGGCTTGACGGAACGCTCGACAAGATCCTCGCGCAGCACGACTACCCGACGCCTGTCGAGGCGCTGGTGGCCGAGGCCGCCTTGCTGACCGCAATGATCGGCCAGACGATCAAGCTCCGCTGGAAGCTGTCGCTTCAGGTGCGCGGCGACGGCCCGGCGCGGCTGATCGCGACCGACTACTATGCCCCGCCAGAGGATGGTCAGCCGGCACGCATACGTGCCTATGCCAGTTACGACCCGGAGCGTCTTGTAAACGGTGCGACTCCCTTCAGCCAGATCGGTAATGGCTACTTCGCGATCGTGATCGACCAGGGTCCGGGAACGGCGCCCTATCAGGGGATCACTCCGATCGCCGGAGGCTCTCTTTCGTCCTGCGCGGAGAGCTACTTCGCGCAGTCCGAGCAGTTGCCGACCCGCTTCGCGACGAGCTTCGGGCAGTCTTCCAAACCGGGCGGCCCGGAAAACTGGCGCGCGGGCGGCGTGATGGTGCAGCACATGCCGAAAGCGTCGCCTTTTGCCACCGGCGGCGGATCGGGTGAAGGTGGTCTGCTCGAGGCCGATGACATCGTGTCGGGCGACGATGCCGAGAACTGGACCCGAATCAACATGCTTCTCGACACTGTCGAGGAAATCGAGCTTGTCGGGCCTTCCGTGCAGCCCACCGATCTCCTTGTCCGGCTCTACCACGAAGAAGGACCGCGGGTATTCGATCCTCAGCCGGTGGCTTTCGGCTGCTCGTGCTCCGCCGAGAAGGTCCGTCAGAGCCTTTCGATCTACTCGCAGAAGGACATCGGCCACATGACAACCGACGAAGGGGTCGTCACGGCCGATTGCCAGTTCTGCGGCGCGCATTACGAGTTCGACCCGAAAACGCTCGGGTTCGAGGCGGAGGATCCGCCGGATGAGGACGACTGACCTTCGCGACAGGCTCAGATCGGCGCTGGAGGCGACTTCAGCGCCGTCATCGGACTTCGACCTGAACCCAGATGTCGTTCTGCCTGAGAACCGGGCCCTGCGGGACGCTGGGGTGCTCGTCGGCGTGATCGCGGGCGCGTGCCCCGCTGTCGTACTCACGAAGCGATCCTCGCGGCTCAAGCATCATCCCGGCCAGATCGCCTTTCCCGGCGGCAAGGTCGACCCGGGCGACGACGGACCGACAGGCGCAGCGCTGAGGGAGGCGGAGGAAGAGATCGGCCTGCCACGCGCCGCGGTCGAGGTGCTCGGCACTCTGCCGCCGCATGAAACCGTGACAGGCTTCACCGTGACGCCCGTTCTGGGCTGGATCAGTGCCTCATTCGACCCTGTCCCGGAGGCCGGAGAAGTGGCCGAGGTCTTCACCGCCCCCTTCGATCATGTCACTGATCCTTCGCGCTATTCTGTCCAGTCGCGCCGCTGGCGTGGCGGTCGCAGGCACTACTACACCGTTCCGTGGGGTCCCTATTACATCTGGGGTGCCACAGCGCGTATGCTGCGCGTGCTGGCCGACAGGATGCAGTGATGACACGGATCGAAGGAAAGTGGATCGAAGATTCGGCGACGCAGGCGGTTTTCGACGCGCTGGAAGGCGGCGGGCACCGGGCGTTCTTCGTCGGCGGATGCGTTCGGAACGCGCTTCTGGACCAATCCGTCACCGATATCGACATCTCGACCGACGCGGTGCCGGACGAAGTTATCCGACTGACCGGCGCAGCAGGGCTCAGGCCCGTGCCGACCGGGATCGACCACGGTACCGTGACGGTCGTCTCCGATCACAGGGGCTATGAAGTCACGACCTTCCGGCGCGACGTCGAAACGGATGGCCGCCGGGCCGTCGTCGCGTTCTCGCCCCACAAGCTCGACGACGCGCGTCGCCGCGACTTCACGATGAATGCCCTATACGCCGACCGGACCGGTTCGGTGATCGATCCGCTGGGACAGGGGCTTACGGACCTCTTCCAGGGGCGGGTGCGGTTCATCGAGGACGCCGAGGCGCGGATCCGGGAGGATTACCTGCGGATTTTGCGCTTCTTCCGGTTCCATGCCTGGTACGGTCATCCTGAAAACGGTATCGACCCCGAAGATCTTGCACCGATTGCGGCCAATTCGGCTGGATTGATGTCGCTCTCCCGGGAGCGCGTCGGCCACGAGATGCGGCGTCTTCTCGCTGCGCCCGATCCCGCGCCGAGCCTCACGGCCATGGCGGCGACGGGGGTCCTCGGGCGTGTGCTGCCGGGCGCGGATTCGAGGCTTGTCGCACCGCTCGTCGCGGTCGAAGAGGCTCTCGCGGCCTCTCCCGACGCCATGCGGCGTCTCGCTGTGCTTGGCGGAGAGGATGCGTCAAGCGCGCTCAAACTGTCGAAGGAGGAGATCCGAAGGCTCGAGACGCTCAAAGCCGAGACGGGGAGTGACCGCAGCGTGCCGGAACTCGGTTACCGTTATGGAACCGATCGCGCTGTAGATGTCGCCCTTCTCAGGGCGGTGATCGAGAATCGGTCACCGGATCCGGCAGTCCCCGGATTGGCGCGCAAGGGGGAAGGCGCCAGTTTCCCGGTCAAGGCTGCCGATCTCATGCCCGACCTGCAAGGTCCGGCGCTTGGCCGGAAACTCGCTGAACTGGAGCAGCTCTGGATCGGATCGGGGTTCGAGCTTGACCGGGAGGCTCTTCTGGCCCGCGCCTGACGCGATTGCGGCGGTCACCGATTTCCTGTTGATGCCCGCAATGACGTTCGATCCGCTCTACGCCTTCGTCTTCATCGGGCTGTTCTCACCGGGCCCCAATGTCATCCTGCTGACCGCCTCGGGTGCTCGGTTCGGAATTCGCCGGACGATCCCGCACGTGGCGGGCGTGGTCTTGGGCGTGGGCATCGTGGCGGCGATGACCGGCTTCGGGATCGGGGCCCTCGTCGTGGCGGTGCCCGCTGTAGCGGTCGGACTTCAGTTCGCCGCCTGCACATGGATTCTCTGGATGGCCTGGACGCTGTTCAACGCAGCGCGGGGGCCCGAAGCCCGGTCGCGCGACCGGCCGCTCACTCTTCCGGAGGCGGTCCTGTTCCAGTGGGTGAACCCCAAGCTCTGGGCGGTCGCCCTCGCGGCATCTACCGGGTACGGGGCCGGGCTCGCCCCAATGGACGAAGCGCTGCGGCTGGGCGCGGCTTTTTCCGCAATCAATGTCTTCGTCTGCCTCTTCTGGTCGGCGGCGGGATCTCTTCTGGCCCATCTTCTCTCCAGTCCGGCCGCCTGGACCGTCTTCATGCGGATCATGGCAGGTGCGCTCGCCCTGACGGCGGGAATGGTTTTCCTGTAGCGCGCCTTGGGCTATATCCCCCGCGTAGCTGAAAGGCGCTTCCCGTGTTCCGTTTCTTCGAAAACCTCGTCGACCCGTACGTCGCGTACGAGGAGAACGACAGGCCGCCCTCACGTCTGTGGCCCTTCATGCGGGTCTACGCGCGGCCGTTTCATCGGGTGTTCGCGCTCACGACCGTCATGTCGATCATCGTGGCGGCAGTCGAGATCTGGCTCATCGGGTATCTTGGTCGCCTTGTGGACGTGCTGTCGCAGACCAGCCCCGGAGACGTCTGGTCGAGCCATGGGCTCGAGCTTTTGTCCGTCGCGCTTCTGATCGTGCTTGTCCGTCCCGCGCTTCAGGCGCTGGACGTGCTGCTTCTCAACAACGCGATCATGCCGAACTTCGGCACCCTGATCCGCTGGCGAGCGCACCGGCACGTCCTGCGTCAGTCCGTCGGCTGGTTCGAAAACGACTTCGCCGGCCGGATCGCGAACCGCATCATGCAGACCCCGCCTGCGGCCGGCGAGGCGGTGTTCCAGCTCTTCGACGCGATCACCTACGCGCTGGCCTACATTCTGGGTGCGGCGATTCTGCTGTCGGGCGCCGATCCGCGCCTCGTCCTGCCGCTCCTCGCATGGCTCGCCCTATACGGACTTCTGGTGCGCTGGACGGTGGCCCGCGTCGGACCTGCCTCGCAGGCCGCGTCGGATGCGCGCAGCGCCGTGACGGGCCGCGTCGTTGACGCCTACACCAACATCCATTCAGTCAAGATGTTCGCACACCACGACCGCGAGGTGGACTACGCGAAAGAGGCGATCGAGCGGGCGCGCACGACCTTCCAGAAGGAAATGCGCATCTTCACGGTGATGGATGTCAGTCTCGTGTTGCTGAACGGGCTGCTGATACTCGGCGTGGTGGGCTGGGCAATCTGGCTATGGAGCATGGGAAGCGCCACGCTGGGCATCGTCGCGGCCGCCTCGGCGCTGACCCTGCGGCTCAATGCGATGACCGGATGGATCATGTGGGCGCTGTCATCGTTCTTCCGGAACCTTGGTATCATCGAGGAAGGCATGCAGACCATCGCGCAACCGATCGCGCTGGTGGACAAGCCCGGCGCGCAGGAACTCGACCTCAAGGAAGGACGCATCGACATCGAGGACTTGACTCATCACTACGGCAAGGGTTTTGGCGGAATAGAGACTGTATCTCTGTCGATCCAGCCGGGCGAGCGCGTGGGGCTCGTGGGCCGATCGGGCGCGGGCAAGTCCACGCTCGTCAAGCTGCTCCTGCGATTCTACGACGCCGACGGTGGCCGCATCCTGATCGACGGGCACAACATTTCCGAGGTCACGCAGGAAAGCCTGCGCCGCCATATCGGCATGGTGCAACAGGACAGCTCGCTCCTGCACCGGTCAGTGCGCGACAACATTCTCTACGGCCGCCCGGAGGCCTCGGAGCACGAGATGATCGATGCGGCCCGGCGGGCCGAGGCGCACGAGTTCATCCTCGACCTCGAAGATCCGCAGGGGCGCAAGGGCTATGAAGCGCAGGTGGGCGAGCGGGGCGTGAAGCTGTCGGGCGGGCAGCGCCAGCGCGTGGCGATCGCCCGCGTGATGCTCAAGGACGCGCCGATCCTCATCCTCGACGAAGCCACCTCGGCGCTCGATTCCGAGGTCGAGGCGGCGATCCAGGAAACTCTTTACGGCATGATGGAGGGCAAGACTGTGATCGCCATCGCGCACCGCCTGTCGACGATCGCGCACATGGACCGGATCATCGTGCTCGATGACGGGCACATCGCCGAGGACGGCACCCATGCCGAGCTTCTTGCGCGGAACGGTCTTTATGCCCGCTTCTGGGCGCGCCAGTCGGGCGGGTTCATCGGGACGGACGGAAGCGAGGAGGCCGCGGAATGACCCTGTCCGACCGCCTCGTCCGCCTCATCGACCCCTACAGGGAAGCCGAGGGCGACCCGCCGCAGACGGTCGGCGCCTTCGCGCGCTGGGCGCTTGCGGGCGCCTGGCCTGCGGTGGGTCTCGCCGCGGTCTTCATCATCGGCGCCGCCTTGACCGAGGTGGCGACCGCATGGTTCACAGGCTGGGCCATCGACAGGGCGCAGATCGCCGGAACGGGCGACTTCTGGGGTCCATTCACCGCCGTTCTCGTGATGGGCATCCTGTTCTTCCTGGTCTTGAGGCCCGCGCTTTTCGCAGCCGATGCCGGCGTCACATCCGTCCTTCTGAGTCCGCATCTCTTCCCACTGATCCTGTCGCGGCTGAACCGCCATACTCTCGGCCATTCGATGCGATTCTTCGAGAACGACTTCGCCGGGCGCATCGCCCAGAAGGAGATCCAGACATCCACGGCGCTGACTCAAGTGGTCGTCGAGACGCTCGATGTCGGCATCTACGCGCTCGCGATGTTCGCCGGCGCGCTGCTGCTGATGGGCGGGCTCGACCCACGGCTCCTGTCGATGTTCGTGGTCTGGGGTGCGCTCTACGGCTTCGCGCTGTCGCGGTTCATCCCCGCCGTGCGCAAGCGTTCGAAGGCGCGGGCCGGGGCGCGGGCTTCGGTTACGGGGCAGATCGTCGACACGATCACGAACATCTCGACGGTCAAGCTCTTCTCTGAGGACCATGCCGAGGACCGCTCGGCGCGCTCCTCGCTCGAGGCATACCGCCTCCGTTCGATCGAATTCGGCGTCCTGTCGGTATGGTTTCGGCTGACACTGACCGCGCTGTCGGGCATCCTTCCGCTCGCCTCCATCATGGCAGCGCTCTGGCTCTGGTCGGCGGGCCAGGCCACAACGGGCGACATCGCCGCCGTCGCGATGATCGCCACGCGCCTCGGCATGGTGACGAACCGGCTCGGCAGGGTGGCGGTCATGATCTACTCGAACCTGGGCGAGGTGCAGGATGGCATCCAGACCCTGACCCCGGAGCATGGCGTGGTGGACCGGCCCGGCGCGGTCACACCGCAGGAGGCGGGAGAGATCCGCTTCGAGAACGTCAGTTTCGGCTACGGCGGAGAGAGCCCCGCGCTCGACGGCATCGACCTGACCATCGCACCAGGCGAGAAGGTGGCGCTGGTCGGCGCCTCGGGTGCGGGGAAATCCACCTTCGTGTCGCTCCTCCTGCGGCTGCATGACGTGGAGGGCGGACGGATCACATTCGGCGGGCACGATCTTCGCGATCTGTCGCAGACCGCGTTGCGCCGCCTGATCTCGGTGGTCCGGCAGGACGTGTCGATGTTCAACCGACCCGCGCGGGACAACATCCGCTACGGACGGCCGGACGCGACGGAGGAGGCGGTGGCGCGCGCTGCGAAACGGGCCGAAGCGCACGACTTCATCCTTGATCTGCAGGACCACAAGGGGCGCCGGGGATACGACGCCCATCTGGGAGAGCGCGGCGTGAAGCTTTCGGGCGGTCAGAGACAGCGGATCGCGCTGGCCCGGGCGATCCTCAAGGATGCGCCGGTCCTCGTGCTCGACGAGGCGACCTCGGCGCTCGATTCGGAGGTCGAGGCGCAGATCCAGACGGCGCTCGAGCATGTGATGGAGGGCAAGACGGTCATCGCGATCGCCCACCGGCTGTCGACCATCGCGCGCATGGACAGGATAATCGTGCTCGACGGCGGACGGATCGTCGAGGAAGGAACCCATGACGAGCTCCTGGCGCGGCGCGGTCTCTACGCCCGCTACTGGAGCCGCCAGTCGGGCGGATTCATAGGCACGCAGGAAGCCGCTGAGTGAAACGGACGATCCGGCGGCTGGGGCATCTCGGGGATGGCGTCGCGGACGGGCCCGTCTTCGTCCCGCGCACCCTTCCGGGCGAAATCGTCGAAGGCGAGGTGGCATGCGGACGGATGCCGTCGCCGAGGATCGCCACGCCGTCGCCGGAGCGTATCGCCGCCCCCTGTCCGCACTACAGGACTTGCGGCGGATGCAGCCTTCAGCATGCCTCGGACGCCTTCGTCGAGACATGGAAGACCGACGTCGTTCGGTCCGCGCTGGATCGGCAAGGGATCGACGCCACGATCCGCGGCATCGTCACCTCGCCGCCCCGCTCGCGGCGGCGTGCGACGCTGCACGGACGCCGGCTGAGAAAGGGTGTGCTCGTCGGATTCAATGGCCGCGCCTCGGACACAATCACGGCCGTACCCCAGTGCCATCTCGTCCGACCGGCGATCCTGGCGGCGATACCGAGCTTCGAGGCACTGATCAGCCTCGGCGCCTCAAGGAAGGCTGAAATCGATTTGGCCGTGCTAGAGACTGAAGCGGGACTCGATGTATCGGTTTCGGAGGCCCGCCCGCTGGACCGCGAAAGCCTCGTCGCGGCGGTGCAGATTGCCGAGGCGGGAGACTTGGCACGGCTGAGCTGGAACGGGGATCTCGTGGCCGAGCGCCGCGTGCCTGTCATCCGCTTCGGACGGGCGTCGGTCGCCCCGCCGCCGGGTGCGTTCCTTCAGGCGACGGCAGCCGGGGAAGCCGCGCTCGTCTCGGCTGTCCGAGATGCGGTTGGCGGTGCGTCCCGCATTGTGGATCTCTTTGCGGGCTGTGGCACCTTCAGCCTTCCCCTTGCTGAGAATGCCGGGATCCATGCCGTGGAGGGCGGCGCGGCCATGCTGGCCGCGCTCGACCGGGGCTGGCGGCAGACCCCGGATCTCAAGCGCGTCACCATGGAGGCGCGCGATCTCTTCCGCCGCCCTCTGCTGCCTGACGAGGTGTCCCGCTTCGACGCCGCAGTCATCGACCCGCCGCGTGCCGGGGCTGAGGCTCAGACCCATGAACTCGCGGCCTCGACCGTCTCCCGGGTCGCGGCCGTCTCCTGCAACCCCGTCACGTTCGCTCGTGATGCGCGTCTGCTCCTTGAAGGCGGATTTCGCCTCGACTGGGTGCAGGTGGTCGACCAGTTCCGATGGAGCCCGCACGTAGAGCTTGCCGCCTGCTTCAGTCGCGACCATATGGCCTGAGGAGAAAAAGGGGGACGGACATGACCTTTCGCGACAGGCTCGCTGCGTTTCTCGAGCGACCCTTCGTGACGAACGGAATCATCGCGGTGATCCTGTTCAACGCATTACTGCTCGGGATGGAAACGTCGGACGAGCTCATGGCGGATTTCGGTCCCGTCATCCGCGCGCTCGATCTCGCCTGCCTGTCGATCTTCGTGGCCGAGATCGCGCTGAAGCTCGTGGCCTACGGGCCGCGATTCTTCCGCTCGGGCTGGAACGTCTTCGACTTCGTCATCGTCGGCATCGCGATCCTGCCCGGTGCGCAGACGTTCAGCGTTTTGCGGGCTCTGCGAATCCTCCGGATCCTCCGGGTGATCTCGGTCGCGCCCCGCCTGAGGCGCGTCGTGGAGGGGTTCATCACGGCGCTGCCCGGCATGGGGTCCGTGTTTCTCCTGATGGCCATCATCTTCTACATCGGCTCGGTCATGGCGACCAAGCTGTTCTCGGACAGCTTTCCGCAGTGGTTCGGCGATCTGGGACGGAGCGCGTATTCGCTGTTCCAGATCATGACGCTCGAAAGCTGGTCGATGGGGATCGTCCGCCCGGTGATGGAGGTCTACCCCTACGCATGGGTTTTCTTCGTGCCGTTCATCATGGTCACGACCTTCGCCGTCGTGAACCTGCTCGTCGGTCTTATCGTGAATTCGATGCAGGAAGCTCACGGTCTGGAGGAAGGCGAACGGACGGACGCCTACCGGGACGAGGTTCTTGCGCGGCTTCGGGCCATCGAGACGCGGCTGGAGGCGCGCGAGCGCGACCGGGACAGCGAAAGCGTCTGACGGCAATTATCTGGATTCCTTAACCCGGCCCGACGTAGTAAGCTCGCACAAACAACAACCGGGCAGGGACATGAAGATCCTTCGGGCAGTCATTCTCGTCGCGCTGTGCGCGATCATCTCGGGCTGTGCGGGTCCGAGCAGGTTCAAGACCTACGACGGGCCCGAGGTCACCCGGCTTCTCGTCTACAAGGAAAGCCGGCGCATGTATCTCATGCATCACGATGCGGTGCTGGAGCACTACGACATCGACCTCGGCTTCGCGCCAGCCGGTCCCAAGGAAGTCGAAGGGGACGGTAAGACGCCGGAAGGTGACTTCTTGATCGATCGCAAGAACCCCAACAGCGATTTCCATCTGTCGCTCGGCATCTCCTACCCGCAGCCAAACCACGTCATGGCGGCGCGGGAACTCGGGACCGGGGCCGGTGGAGACATCTTCATCCACGGCGGGCCGCGCCCCTTCACCGACCGTACCGGGCCCGATTGGACGGCGGGCTGCATCGCCGTCACAAACGACGAGATCGAGGATATCTATGCGATGGTCCGCGTCGGCACGCCCATCAGCATCTATCCCTGAAGGCCGCTCTCGCCCAATACCATGGTCCACCAGATCTTCCCGTTCGGCTCCTGAAACCAGGCGAACCCCATGTCCGTGGCGCGACGGTCGAGGATGACGGACCGCGTCTCCGGCATCTCCATCCATGCGGCGAGCGTCTCGAGCTCCGACTCGTAGCTCTCGGAAATGTTCTCGCCGAGGAGTTCGCCCTGATAGCCTGCGCGGGCGACACGATCGATCGGCGACGAGCCGTCGGACCCGAAGTGCCAGGGGCGATTCTGGATCGACATGTCGCGCGCGTGCGTCGCCGCTGCGGCGCGCAGGCGCGGGTCGAGTTCGACGCCGGGCGCGCCCGCCGCCTGCCTGAGCGCATTCACCGAATCGAGCATTCGGAACTGGATCTCGTCAGCATCCCCCGCCCGGATCTGGTAGACTTGCGGCAGAGGCCGCCCGTCCGGGCCGAGTCTCGGACCGGCGGGTGCGCATGCCGAAACGGCGACCAGAAGAACGATCACCGGCAGGAAGACACGTATCATCGGCCATAACCTCGCTTTCGCCAGAGCTTTAGCCGCAAGTTGCGGAGGGTTCAAACGGCTCCCGCGGAACTTCGCCGCTCTGACAGTGGTTTGATTTGCCAGTGCGGCTTTCCGGCACTAATGTCGCACGTCGATTGATGGACCTTTTCCTATTTGGAGTCTGAAGATGACCGACAAGCGCAACAACCTGAGCCGTCGCAGGTTCCTGGGGACCGCAGCTGTCGCCGGAGGAACCCTTGCCATGCCCGCTTGGGGTCAGGGCGTGGAGATGCCGGATACGGTCGAATTCAACCCCGAGCTTTCGTCGACCGTGCGCCGCAATGCGTCCAGTTTCCGCGCGCTCGATTGGGAGCCCTACTTCGACAATCTCAGAAACGGAGCGATCCTCGTCGACATCGCGTCGCGGGCGCTGCACTACTGGGCCGAAGACGGTGTCACATACCGTCTCTATCCCACCAGCGTTCCGCTGTCGGAGGATCTGACGCGACGCGGGAGGACGAGCGTGACGTTCAAGGACCCGGAACCGGACTGGCGTCCGACGCCCGCCATGAAACAGCGCAATCCGGAGTGGCCCGACTACGTGCCGCCTGGTCCGGAGAACCCGATGGGGACACGCGCGCTGCACCTTTCCTGGACGTACTATCGGATTCACGGCACCCACGACACCCGCAAGATCGGGCGTCGTTCTTCAAATGGCTGCATCGGTCTCTACAACCAGCATATCGAACAGCTCTTCGGAACGGCGAAAGTGGGCACACAGGTGTTGCTAATTTGACGACAAGCCCATGTTTCTACCGGAATTCTGAGCAAAGCAGATTTGCCTGTGGGAGCCGAAGCTGATTATAAGAGGCCACGAGGTACGGATCATGAATCCCGTCGCCGTCCTCATTTTGCCGGAGACGGGATAACCTTTGGAGGGAACCAATGAAGAAACTCGTTCTTGCCGCTGCCATTTCCGCCGCTGCGTCCACCGCCTTCGCCGGCGGCATGGCTGAGCCGGTGATGGAGCCGGAAATCATCGTCGAAGAAACCGCGGGCACCGCCGCGGGCGGGCTCGTTGTTCCGCTGCTTCTTCTCGCGGTGATAGCTGCGGTCGCCTCGAACTAAGTTCAGGCACAACTCAACGGAAGGGCGGCACTTCTGCCGCCCTTTTCGTTTGTTTCATGATGCGGTGTCGGGGTTCAGCTCACCCAGCCGCCGAGATTGTCGCCGATCACCTTCACCAGCGCCTCGATATGCGCCTCGTCGTCATTCAGGCAGGGAATGTAAGTGAAGCTCTCCCCGCCCGCTTCTTCGAAGCTCTCGCGGATCTCTTCGTTGATCTCTTCCAGCGTCTCGATGCAATCGGCCGAAAAGGCCGGCGCGATGACTGCGATCCGCTTCTTCCCCGATTCGGCGAGGCGGGCGACTTCCTCGACGGTATAGGGCTTGAGCCACTCCTCCGGCCCGAATCGACTCTGGAACGTGGTGACGATCTCGTCCTTGTCCCAGCCCAGCCTCTCCCGCAGGAGGCGCGTCGTCTTCTGACACTGGCAATGGTAGGGATCACCTTCCATCAGGTAGCGTTTCGGCACCCCGTGGTAGGAGGCGACCAGCACATCCGGCTTTTCGTCCATCTGCGCATAGGCCCGCTCCACTGACTTGGCGAGCGCTTCTATGTAGGTCGGATCGTCGAAGTAGGGCGGGACAGTGCGGACCGTCGGCTGCCATTTCTCCTCGGTCAGAGAGCGAAAGAACTGATCGTTGGCCGTCGCGGTGGTGGCGCCGGCGTACTGCGGATAGAGCGGAAAGAAGACGATCTTCCGACAGCCCTTCTCAGCCATCTCCCGAACCTTCGACCGGGTCGAGGGATTGCCGTAGCGCATACAGAAATCAACGACGACATCGTCGCCGTAGCGCTCGACAAGACGATCCCGGATCTTCGCCGTCTGCGACTTCGTGATCGTCATGAGGGGGCTTTCGCCGGCCTCCTCGTTCCAGATCGACTTATAGGCCGCGCCGGACGAAAACGGCCGCTTCGTGAGGATGACAAGCTGGAGAAGCGGCTGCCAGATCCAGGGGCTGTAGTCGATCACCCGGCGGTCCGACAGGAACTCGTTGAGATAGCGCCGCATCGACCAGTAGTCGTAGCCGTCCGGGGTGCCGAGATTGGCAAGAAGCACACCGACGCGCTGGCGCGGAACCGGCGGGTGGTCTGCCGGCAGGTGCGACACCTCGGCCGCTGTGTTGGCTTCCGTATGCGTCATGTCGCGCTGAGACTTTGCATCCAGCATCTTAAGGTCCCGCTCGGGTAAGGGAAAACAACTTCGGTGGGACATATACGGATTTCGCTCAGGGTCAATCTTTGGGCGGCCCGGTCGTGTCCCCGGCGGGCAACTCTGGCGTTCCCAGCGCATCCGCGAGGCGTGCCTTGGCAGATCCCGGCCGCAGAGGCTTAGGCTGTGCGTCAGACGGCGCCCAACCCGTCAGGAACACCAGATCGAAAGTTGCCCGCACCCGCCCGTCCTCGGATCGAAACGCGCTGGAATAGACACGCATTGCCTCCGCGAAGAGCGCGCGTTTCGGCGGCCCGCGATCGCGCTGCGCGAGGGCGTTCGTTTCACCCATCCCGCGCAGGTCACGCACCAGCGGCAGCGGAGACTCGTATGTCACGGTCTGCGTCAGCGTGTCCGCAACCGGCAGCGCGAAGCCCGCCCGCTGAAGAAGGGCGCCGAGATCACGTACTTCGCCCATCGGCAGCACCCGCGGCGACAGTCCTCCGCTGACGGCGACCTCCGCCTCAGCCATCGCGGCCCGCAACTCCGACAGGGTGTTTCCACCGAACGCGACACAAAGGAAAAGGCCATCGGGGCGGAGCGCGCGGCGCGCCTGCACGAGCTGGCCGACCGGATCGTTCGCCCAGTGCAGCGACATCGCATGCACCACGAGATCGTGCGCGCCCTCCCGAAGGTCGAGCGTCTCATCGTCGGGCCGCACCGTTGCATTCGGGAAACGCCGCGACCAGAATTCGGGATGGCCGGTGATCACGGCCGTGTCGCTAAATGTCCTGTTAACCTCGTCCAGCCTTTCTTGCAGAACGTCCGCCGCGATGCCGTGCAGGAACATCGCGTCGCCGCCAAGCGACCGGGCGCGTCGTCGATGGAGCGCGAGGGCGGCGCGGTCGGTCAGGACGGGCGGCGTAGACATGCGCGGCAGATAGGGCGGTGGATGGAAAATTGCAAAGTGTGCTGAAGGTGCTCTATCCGCCGCAATGCCTGTCCTGCGGTGCGCTCGTGGAAGAAACCGGAGCGCTCTGCGGCGCCTGCTGGCACGCCACGCACTTTCTCGGAGGCGCTGTCTGCGATCTTTGCGGAGCGCCGCTCGTGGGAGAAGCCGCCGATGACGGCGCACTGTGCGATCAATGCCTCGTGATCGGGCGCCCGTGGGACCGCGGACGTGCGGCGCTCGCCTATCGTGACAACGGACGCAGGCTGATCCTGTCCCTGAAACACGGCGACCGGCTCGACCTGGCGGGTCCCGCGGCGCGATGGATGGCCCGGGCCGGAGCACCGATGATACATGACGGGATGCTCGCAGTGCCCGTGCCGGCGCACCCATGGAGGCTTCTCCGGCGGCGGTACAATCAAGCAGCGCTTCTGGCACAGGCGCTCCCGCGTTTCGCACCGGTCGAATACGTCCCCGACCCGCTGATCCGGGTTCGGCGCACTCGGATGCAGGACGGCATGTCGCAGGAGGAGAGATTCCGGAACCTCTCAGGCGCGATCCGGCCCCACCCGCGCCGAGGCAACAGGCTGGACGGCGCGAGCGTCCTCCTCGTCGACGACGTGATGACCTCGGGCTCGACCCTCGCCTCGACCGCCGAGGCGGCGCGCGCGGCGGGCGCTCGGGAGATATGCGTTCTGGTACTGGCCCGCGTTGCGCGCGATCCCTAAATGCCTATGCTCCCCGCACGACGGACGAGGACCATGAAAGAGATCGAGATCTACACAACCGCCACCTGCGGCTTCTGCCACGCCGCCAAGCGCCTGCTGACCTCAAAGGGGGCGGCCTTTCAGGAGATAGGTGTCGGAGGCGACCCGGAGTTGCGCCAGCAGATGATGGCGCGCGCCAATGGCCGCTATACCGTTCCCCAAATTTTCATAGCCGGCGAACATGTGGGCGGGTGCGATGACCTCTTTGCGCTCGAACGGGCTGGCAAGCTCGACCCGATGCTCGCGGCCTGAGCCGCGATGCGCACCGGGCTCATCCAGCTTTCGTCTTCCGACGACCCGGGTGCGAATCTTCCCGTCACGCGCGCCTTCATCCGCGACGCCGCCTCAGAGGGCGCGGACATCATCGTGACGCCCGAGGTGACCAACTGCGTCTCCGCCAGCCGCAGCCGTCAGAACGAAGTTCTGAAGACTGAAGTCGACGATCCGACGCTTGCGGCGCTTCGGGAAGATACGGCGGATCTCGGGATCTGGCTTCTGATCGGCTCGCTCGCGCTCAGGACGGATGATCCGGACGGGCGCTTCGCCAACCGGTCGTTCCTGATCGCGCCGGACGGCGGGATAGCGGCCCGCTACGACAAGATCCACATGTTCGACGTCGAAGTCTCGGAAACCGAAACCTACAGGGAATCGGCTGGCTACCGGCCCGGCACGCGAGCGGTGGTTGCCGATGCCCTTGGCGCGCGCCTCGGCCTGACCGTCTGCTACGACGTCCGCTTTCCCTATCTCTACCGCGCCCTCGCGAAGGCCGGGGCGGCGATCCTGACGGTCCCTTCCGCCTTCTCTCCCGTCACCGGCGCCGCCCACTGGGAAACGCTCCTGCGCGCCCGCGCGATCGAGACGGGATGCTTCGTCCTCGCCCCCGCCCAGACCGGAGAACACGCAGCGCAGAAAGGAAAGCGCCGCAGGACTCACGGCCACAGCCTTGCGGTGGCGCCCTGGGGCGAGGTGCTGGCCGACGGCGGCGTGGAACCGGGGATCACGATGGTTGATCTCGACATGGCCGAGGTGGAGAATGCGCGCAAGCGCGTCCCGTCGCTGACCCATGACCGGCCGTTCGAAGGACCCTGATGGCGGACCAGAACGATCCCCTCGCCGCGGCGCTCTTCAGCGAGATCTTCATGGCCGATCAACTCGCGCGGAACCGGCTGTCGAAGGCGCTGCCCAAGGGGATGGAACTCAGCCATTTCTCGGTTCTGAACCATCTCGCCCGCATCAGCGCCGAGCGGACCCCGGCCCAACTCGCCCGGACCTTCCATGTTACCCGCGGCGCGATGACCAACACGATCGGCAAGCTCGAATGGGCCGGGCATGTGCATGTCCGGCCGGATTGGGACGACGCCCGCCGAAAGTGGGTCTCGATCAGCCCGTCCGGCCGGTCCGCCTACAACGCCGCGCTGGCGGCGGTCACGCCGATCCTCGTCGAGGTCGTCAAGGACATCGGCGCGGAGAAGGTCCGCGCGGCGCTGCCCGTGCTCCGCCAGGTGCGCGTCCGCCTTGGGGAGGATGGACAGTGACGGCTCCGCGGTGGAGCGCGTGCGGACGACGCCGTTACGCGGGCTTCACCGAGGTCGTGACGTAGTTCACGCTGAGGTCCCCGTCCGAGATCCGCCAGGACCACGCGACGGGGTTGAACTGGAACCCCTTCCTGTCGACCGGATCGAGCCCCGCCATGCGGAGCATGTCGTAAAGCTCGTCCGGTGTAATGAATTTCTTCCATTCATGCGTGCCCTTCGGCAGCCAGCGCATGACGTATTCCGCGCCGACGATGGCCATGGCGAAGCTCTTGGAATTCCGGTTGATGGTCGAGCAGATCATCAGGCCTCCGGGCTTGAGCAGTCTCTGACACGCCGTGAGATAGCCCTGCGGATCGGCGACATGCTCGACGACTTCCATGTTCAGCACGACGTCGAATGTCTCGCCGGCATCGGCCATCGCCTCGGCCGTCGTGTGGCGATAGTCGATCTCGAGGCCGGATTGCTCGGCATGGATCTGGGCGACCGGGATGTTGCGCGGGGCCGCGTCCGCGCCCACGACATCCGCGCCAAGGCGCGCCATCGGTTCGGCCAGAAGACCACCGCCACATCCGATGTCGAGAAGCCGCAGTCCTTCGAACGGCCGGGGCGACGACAGGTCGCGGCCGAACTCGGCGGCGATCTGGGCGGTGATGTAGTCGAGCCGGCAGGGATTCAGCATGTGGAGGGGCTTGAACTTGCCCTCCGGGTTCCACCACTCGGCGGCCATCGCCTCGAACTTGGCGACTTCGGCGGCGTCGACGGTGTTGGTTGCTGTTGGCATTCCCGGCTCCATCTTCTTTTTCGAGTTTCTCCCCATGGCGGGGCGGTTCGGGCCGTTATATAGGTCGATCATGGACAAGGCCGCAGGCAAAAAGAGCGCAAGCCAATTCCTTTACGCGCCGATCGACCCGTTCGATCAGCGCATGCTGGACGTCGGCGACGGCCATCGGGTCTACGTCGAGCAATGCGGCGACCCGGACGGCATGCCCGTGGTCGTCCTCCATGGCGGCCCCGGCGGCGGATGCAGCCCCGCCATGCGCCGCTATTTCGACCCGTCGCACTACCGCGTCATCCTGTTCGACCAGCGCGGCTGCGGACGGTCCCGGCCCCATGCGAGCGTCGACGCCAACACGACCTGGCACCTCGTGCGAGACATCGAAAAGATCCGCGAGGTCTTGGGGATCGACCGCTGGATCGTCTTCGGCGGAAGCTGGGGCGCCACGCTGGCGCTGATCTACGCCCAGACCCATCCGGAGCGTGCGCTTCACCTCGTCCTGCGCGGCGTCTTCCTGATGACGAAGGCCGAACTCGACTGGTTCTACGGCGGCGGCGCGGGGCAGTTCTGGCCGGACATCTGGAAGCGCTTCACCGATCTCATTCCCGAGGACGAGCGGGACGATCTGATCGGAGCCTACAATCGTCGGCTCTTCTCCGGCGACCTGATGATGGAGACCCGCCACGCCCGCGCCTGGGCGAGTTGGGAGAATACGCTCGCCTCGATCGAGAACGACGGTCCGGGCGGCGACAGCCCGGCGGAATACGCCCGGGCTTTCGCGCGGCTCGAGAACCACTACTTCCTGAATGGTGGGTTTCTGGAGGAGGACGGGCAGATCCTGGAGAACATGGACCTGCTCGGACAGGTGCCGGGCACCATCGTACAGGGCCGCTACGACATGATCTGTCCGCCGGTTTCGGCGCAGAAGCTGCACGAACTCTGGCCGCGATCGCGTCTTGTCATCGTGCCGCGGGCCGGACACGCGCTTTCAGAACCGGGGATCACTGCGGAACTGGTCAGAACGACGGATCAACTCCGTCGGGTCTGCCGGCCAGGTCTGGGATGATAGAATAAGACGATTCGGGCAGATGCCTGACGCGAAGGAAGACGATGCGGCGTATCAGCAGACGTGAGCTTCTCGGACTCGGCGCGGCGGCCGGCATGGTCGCCGTCTCGGGCACGTCGGCGGACGCCGTTCCGGCACGATCCGGGTCGTTGCGCCTCGGCCTTACCGGGCGGGGCATCCGCGCCTTCGACGGACGCATCCCCTTCGATCCGGTCATGCGGATCCTCGGGCACGGCGCCGTCTTCGACTGCCTGACCGAAATCGGACCGGATGGCGCGATCACGGGAGAACTCGCGACGGAGTGGACGGCAAGCCCCGACGCCCGGGTGTGGTCGTTCCGGCTGCGCGACGACGCCGTGTTTCACGATGGGCGCCCGTTCGGCGCAGAGGATGTCGTAGCGACGCTCAAGCTGCACATGACCGCGGCGCGAGAGGGCGACACATCGCTCGCGGCAGGGATTGCGCAGGTGAGACGACTGGGGCCGCAGAGCGTGCAGATCGTTCTGAAGTCGGGCAACCCGGGTCTGCCGTTCCTGCTGTCCGATCCGCAACTCGTCATGCTTCCCGCCGCGTCGCCCGACGCCGCGATGGTGGCCGGGATCGGCACCGGCCTTTACCGTCTCGACTCCGGCACGACCTCGGAGCGCGCCGTCCTCAAGAGGGTGGAGAGCCACTACAAGGACGGCCGCGCCGGCTGGTTCGAGCGAATCGAGATGCTGGTGATGCCGACCCCGGCATCCCGGCTGGAGGCGCTGATGCTCGGACGCGTTGATGCGGTGAACATGGCCGATCCTGCGTGGCTACCGGCGCTGCGACGTCACGGGCGCCTTGCGCAGACCGCGGTCACGGGAACAGCCTTTGTCGAGATTGCCGTCGAAGGCGTGGCAGGAGCCGAGGCCCAACGGATCGCATGCGCCGTGGCGCAGCGACTGGATCGTGAGGCGGTCCTGTCTGCAGCACTCCACGGACACGGTTGCGTGTTGGATCCCGCAGGGCGGGATGCCCCCGAGGTCGCTGGAATGCCTGTATCAGTCGAGATCGCACCTGCCCGCGTACCGGGTGCCGAAGCACTGGCCCGCGAGGTCACGGCAGCCGCACATCGCGCGGGACTGGTGCCCTCGGCCGGCGCTGCGGCCCGGATTGTCGCGAGGCTCCGGCCCGGACGTCCGACCGAGGACTGGTCGCTGAGCCTCGAGGGACCGGAGCCCGTTGGAGACTACGCCCTCCGCCTCGCCGAGGCGCGAGCGACGCTCGACGCGGGTGAGCGTGCGCGGCGGTTCGCCACGCTCCAGGCCGAGGTCGCCGCGCGGCCGGTCATCGTGCCGGTCGCCGCCGACGGGCTCATGGCTCACTCGACCCGGCTTCGCCATGCCGGGCGCATCGGCGCCCTCTGGGACATGGATTCGGCCCGCATCGCCGAGCGCTGGTGGTACGCCTAGCAGCGTATCCACAACCCGTGGCGTCCAAGTCGGCGAAATCCCGCAACCGTTGTGTCCTCGGTGCCTGCCCTCTTGTCGCCATCATTTTGCTTATGGTCCTGTATCCGGGGGCACGGAGCAGATCGCAGAACCATGAAGACGCACCTGATGGGGGTCGTCGTCGGGGTTGCCATAGCCATCGCTGCCACGACGGCGTCTGCTTGCACAAGAAACGCGCCTGCCGGAACCGGTCAACCGGTTCCGAGCCGGGTGGATCAACAGCTTCTCGACGCGGCCGTCCGCGCCGAGGTGAACTATCACCGCTGCCGTTCCGGCCTGAGGCCGCTCGGCCCGGCGAATACCGCGCTGGTCCGCATCGCGGCGGCGCACAGCACGTGGATGGCACGATCAGGCAAGCTCTCGCACCGGAGCAATGTTTCAGGGACGGCACGACTCTCCGACCGCATTCGCGCCGCGAACATCCGCGCGAGAACCGGTGCCGAAAACATCGGCATGGTGCATCGCTACCGGATCGACGGACAAAGATTCCGGATCGTCGACCGAGCAAGCTGCAAGTTCGCCTCGCAAGACGGCGACACGCTTCACGCGCACAACTACGCCAGCCTCGCCCGGCACGCGGTATCGCTTTGGATGAACTCGAGCGGTCATCGCAAGAACATCCTGAACCCCAACGTTACAATGGTGAGCACAGCCGCAGCCTATGGCGACGGACAGTATTGCGGCAGGTTCTGGCTGACGCAGAACTTCGTCGGCTGAGCGCGCGAGACGATTGAAGACATCTTCTCACGCGGTCTTTCGCTCGCATCGACGCCGTCTTGCGGCGGCGTCTCGCTACCGCCCGACCGACACGTAGGCTTCGAATCCGCTTTCGCGGACTTCCTCGTCGGAATAGACGTTCCTCAGGTCGGCCATTCGCGCGGTGGTCATCGATTTCGCAACCCGCCCGAGATCGATCGCCCGGAATTCGTTCCATTCCGTGAGGATCAGAAGAGCGTCGGCGCCCTCGGCCGCCGTGTAGGCGTCTTCGACCCAGGTGACGCCGGGCAGCAGCGTCTCGCCCTCGCGGCGGCCCTGCGGGTCCGTCACCCGCACCGTCGCTCCGGCGCCGACGAGGGCGGGCACGATCGTGAGGCTCGGCGCATCGCGCATGTCGTCGGTGTTGGGTTTGAACGTCACGCCCAGAACACCAATCGTCTTGCCGTTCACGGATCCGCCACAAAGCTCGAGAACCTTGTCGATCATCCGCCGCTTCACCGCATCGTTCACGTGGATGACGGCTTCGATGATTCGTATCGGAGAGGCATGTTCCTGGCCGATCCGGGCCAGCGCGGAGGTGTCCTTGGGAAAGCACGACCCGCCGTAGCCGGGGCCGGCGTGCAGGAACTTGTTGCCGATCCGCCCATCGAGCCCCATGCCCTTCGACACCGCCTTGATGTCGGCACCGACCTTTTCGCAGAGCGCGGCGATCTCGTTGATGAAGGTGATTTTCGTTGCGAGAAACGCGTTCGCGGCATACTTTATCATCTCGGCCGATTCGAGATCGGTGTAGACGATCGGGAAATCGCGCAGGAACAACGGGCGGTAAATGTCGCCCATGACGTCCTTCGTACGCTCCGATTCAATGCCGACCACGACGCGGTCGGGCCGCATGAAATCATCGATCGCCGCGCCCTCGCGCAGGAATTCGGGGTTCGAGGCGACGTCGAATTCGGCGTCTGGCCTGGTTTTCCGGATGATTTCCTTGACCTTCCGGTTGGTCCCGACCGGCACCGTCGATTTCGTCACCACGACCGCGTAATCCGTCAGCGCCTGTCCGATCTCCTCGGCCGCCGCAAAGACATAGGTGAGGTCGGCATGACCGTCGCCCCGGCGGGTCGGCGTGCCCACGGCGATGAAGATCGCATCCGCGCCGTCGACCGCGGCGGCGAGATCGGTGGTGAACGAAAGCCGTCCGGCCTCGACATTCTTTTCGAGAAGCGCGTCAAGACCCGGCTCATAGATCGGAACCTCGCCTCGATCGAGCATCTCGATCTTCCGGGGATTCTTGTCGACGCAGACGACCTCGTGCCCGAAGTCGGAGAAACACACACCCGACACAAGGCCAACGTAGCCGGTGCCGATCATAGCAATCTTCATGAGCAGGCGCCCCGATCCTTGAGAGAAACCGGGTCTGTGCTTCCGCCATCGGCCCGGCAGTGTCAACTCGCCCCACGTTGCCGCAGTATGGGCTTGAAGACAGTGTTGCTCAGGCGTATATGACCTCCAACAGCGGCGCTTCGGCCTCCACCCCCGAAGCTCCACCGGGAAAGATCGACGGGCCGCGCGCCCGTTTTTTCGTTTTTGGACACATGACAGATCTCATCGCCAAGACATCCATCGATCGCCGTCTGGCCGACATCGTCGCGCCGGTCGTCGAAGGCATGGGCTACGAACTCGTGCGCATCCGGCTGATGGGCGGCAAGACGAAGACGCTCCAGATCATGGCGGAGCGTCCGGACGGCGGCATCGAGGTGGACGACTGCGCCGAGATCTCGACGGCCGTCAGCGCGACTCTCGACGTCGAGGATCCGCTCGAGGACAATTACACGCTCGAAGTGTCGAGCCCCGGCATCGACCGTCCGCTGACCCGCCTCAAGGACTTCGAGACCTGGGACGGCTACGAAGCCAAGCTCGAGACGACCGAGATGATCGAGGGCCGCCGCCGCTTCAAGGGCATCCTCCGGGGCATTGAGGGTGACGAGGTGCTGATCGAGATCGAGGATCAGGGAAAGCCCGTGACCATCGGGCTCGAGTTCGACTGGCTTTCCGACGCCAAGCTCGTTCTCACCGAGGATCTGATCCGCGAAATGCTCCGGCAGCGCAAGGCCGCCGGCATCGTAGACGAAACGCAGTACGACGAAATCCAGACCGACGCTTCCGAGGAGGAGTGAGAATGGCCATTACTTCGGCGAACCAGCTTGAACTTCTGCAGACGGCCGAGGCCGTCGCGCGGGAGAAGATGATCGACCCCGCGCTTGTCGTCGAGGCGATGGAGGAAAGCCTCGCCCGCGCAGCGAAGAGCCGCTACGGCGCCGACATGGACATTCGCGTCGCCATCGACCGGAAGACCGGCAAGGCGACCTTCACCCGCGTCCGCACCGTGATCGATCCGGAGACGGAAGAGCTCGAGAACTACCAGGCACAGCTCACGCCGGAGCAGGCGAAGCAGTATCTCGAGGACCCCAAGCCCGGCGATACGATCGTCGACGAGGTGCCCCCCGTCGAAATGGGCCGGATCGCCGCGCAGTCCGCCAAGCAGGTCATCCTCCAGAAGGTGCGCGAGGCCGAGCGCGACCGCCAGTTCGAGGAATTCAAGGATCGCGCCGGCACGATCATCAACGGCATCGTCAAGCGCGAGGAATACGGCAACATCATCGTCGACATCGGCCGGGGCGAAGGCATCCTGCGCCGGAACGAGAAGATCGGCCGCGAAGCCTATCGCAACGGCGACCGCATCCGCTGCTTCATCAAGGACGTCCGCCGCGAGACTCGGGGCCCGCAGGTGTTCCTCAGCCGCACGGCGCCGGAATTCATGGCGGAACTCTTCAAGATGGAAGTGCCCGAGATCTACGACGGCATCATCGAGATCAAGGCGGTCGCCCGCGACCCCGGCAGCCGGGCGAAAATCGCGGTCATAAGCTACGATTCCTCGATCGATCCCGTCGGCGCCTGCGTCGGCATGCGGGGCTCCCGCGTCCAGGCCGTGGTGAACGAGCTTCAGGGCGAGAAGATCGACATCATTCCATGGAACGAGGACATGCCCACGTTCCTCGTAAACGCGCTTCAGCCCGCCGAGGTCTCGAAGGTCGTGCTCGACGAGGAAGCCGAGCGGATCGAGGTCGTGGTCCCCGAGGAACAGCTTTCGCTCGCCATCGGGCGGCGCGGTCAGAACGTGCGTCTGGCTTCCCAGCTCACCGGCCTCGACATCGACATCATGACCGAGGAGGAAGAGAGCCAGCGCCGGCAGGCCGAGTTCGAAGAGCGCACGAAGCTCTTCATGGACACACTCGATCTCGACGAATTTTTCGCCCAGCTTCTCGTTTCGGAAGGCTTCACCAATCTCGAGGAAGTCGCCTACGTCGACCAGGACGAGCTTCTGGTGATCGACGGCGTCGACGAGGGTACGGCGAACGAGCTTCAGGCCCGCGCCCGCGACTACATCGACGAAAAGAACCGCAAGGCGCTCGAGGCCGCGCGCGAGTTGGGAGTCGAGGACAGCCTCATTGAATTCGAGGGCCTGACGCCCCAGATGGTTGAGGCCTTGGCGAAAGATGGTGTAAAGACGCTCGAGGACTTCGCGACCTGCGCCGACTGGGAACTGGCCGGCGGCTGGACGACGGTCGATGGCGAACGCGTCAAGGACGACGGCCTGCTCGAACCTTTCGACGTCAGCCTCGAGGAAGCGCAGCACATGGTGATGACCGCTCGCATCCTCCTTGGATGGGTCGATCCGGCCGATCTCGAGCAGGAGACAGAGGACGAGATCGCCGAAGGTGGGGAAATCGAGGAGGCGGAAGCCTGATCGAACGCTCCGGAGCCCGGCGATGACGCGCGGCGGACGGGACAAGACACGGGACGACCCCGAACGTCGCTGCATCGCGACCGGCGAGACCCACCCGAAGCGGGGCCTGATCCGTTTCGCGGTGTCGCCCGACGGCGTGGTCGTCCCCGATCTGCTCGGCAAGCTGCCGGGACGCGGAATGTGGGTTTCGGCGGATCGCGCCGCGCTCGAGACAGCGGTGAAGAAGAACCTCTTCTCGCGGTCGGCGAAGCGGCAGGTGACCCTGCCCGGGGATCTGATCGGCGAGGTCGAGACGGGTCTCGTCCGCAGAACGGTCGAGCTCCTCTCGATGGCCCGCAAGGCGGGACAGGCGGTGACCGGGTTCGAGAAGGTGAAGGACTGGCTCGCGAAGGGAGAGGCGGCCATCCTTCTGCAGGCGTCCGACGGGTCGGACCGGGGCAAATCGAAGCTCCGTCCACCGGGGGGCAAAGGATCGTTTTTTGGCGTCCTGAGCGCGTCAGAATTGGGTTTGGCTTTCGGACGTGAACATGTGATACATGCGGCGCTTGCCGCAGGCGGCCTCGCTGACAGGTTCAGGGAAGACGCTGTGCGGCTCTCGGGCGTTCGCGAAGATGGCGGTGGCGCTGCCACCGGAAAGGTGAAGAAGACCATATGAGCGATACTGACGGCAAGAAGACACTGGGTCTCCGCGGCTCGCGGCCCGGACAGGTGAAGCAAAGCTTCAGCCACGGCCGGACCAAGAACGTCGTGGTCGAGACCAAGCGCAAGCGCGTGGTGGTGCCGAAGCCCGGAGCGACGCAGAAGCAGGGTGGCGCGGCGCCGGCGCCCGCCTCCGGCGATCCGTCCAGACGCCCCGCCGGCATCTCCGAGGCCGAGCTCGAGCGGCGCATGAAAGCGCTCGCCGCCGCGAAGGCGCGCGAGTCCGAGGAGCAGGAAGCCCGCGAGAGCGAGGAGAAGGCGCGCGCCGAGGAGCGCGAGCGCCGCCGGGCCGAAATGGAGGCCAAGGAACAGGAAGAGCGCGAGCGCGAACAGCGCGCGCGAGAGAAGGCCGAGGAAGAGGCGCGCGAAGCCCGCGAGGCAACGGAGCGTGCCCGCAAGGCCGAGGAAAAGGCCGCGGCCCCCGCTGTCGCACCGGAGGAGGCCCCCGCCGCTCGGGGCGGCGCGAAGCCGGCTCCGCGGAAGGTCGACCGGGAGCGCGACGTCCGGCGGGACAACAAGGGTGGCAAGGCGCGCGACGACAGCAGCCGCCGCGGCGGCAAGCTGACGCTGAATCAGGCGCTCACCGGTGGCGAAGGCGGCCGGCAACGGTCGCTCGCCGCGATGAAGCGCAAGCAGGAACGCGCCCGCCAGAAGGCGATGGGCGGCCATGCCGAGCGCGAAAAGGTCGTGCGCGACGTTCGCCTGCCCGAAGCGATCGTGGTTTCCGAACTCGCCAACCGCATGGCCGAGCGCGTGGCCGACGTCGTGAAGGCGCTGATGCAGAACGGCATCATGGCAACGCAGAACCAGACCATCGACGCCGATACTGCGGAACTCATCATCGAAGAGTTCGGCCACAACGTCGTACGTGTCTCCGATGCCGACGTGGAAGACGTGCTCCAGGCGCAGGAGGACGATCCGAAGGCTCTTACGCCGCGTCCGGCGGTCATCACCATCATGGGCCATGTGGACCACGGCAAGACGTCGCTTCTCGACGCGATCCGCAAGACCAAGGTCGTGGCCGGCGAAGCGGGCGGGATCACCCAGCACATCGGCGCCTATCAGGTCCAGACGGACTCGGGGGCCACGCTGACCTTCCTCGACACACCCGGTCACGCCGCCTTCACCTCGATGCGCTCACGCGGCGCGCAGGTCACGGATGTCGTGGTGCTGGTCGTGGCGGCAGACGACGCGGTGATGCCGCAGACGGTCGAGGCCATCAATCACGCCAAGGCCGCCAATGTCCCGATGATCATCGCGATCAACAAGGTCGACAAGCCGGGCGCCAATCCCGACAAGGTGCGGACGGACCTCCTCCAGCACGAGGTGATCGTCGAAAAGCTGTCCGGCGACGTTCAGGACGTCGAGGTTTCTGCGATATCGGGTCAGGGGCTGGACGAACTCCTCGAGGCGATCGCGCTGCAGGCCGAGATTCTCGAGCTCAAGGCCAACCCCGACCGCCGCGCAGAAGGCGCCGTGATCGAAGCTCAGCTCGACGTCGGACGGGGCCCTGTCGCGACTGTTCTCGTCCGGCACGGCACGCTCCGCCAAGGCGACATCTTCGTCGTCGGCGAACAGTGGGGCAAGGTCCGCGCGATGGAGAACGACCGTGGAGACCGCGTGAAGGAAGCGGGCCCGTCGGTTCCGGTCGAGGTGCTCGGCCTCAACGGCACGCCAGAGGCGGGCGACGTTCTCAACGTCGTCGCCACCGAGGCGCAGGCCCGCGAGATCGCCGAGTACCGCGAGCAGCAGGCCAAGGAAAAGCGCGCCGCTGCCGGGGCCGCCACGACGCTCGAACAGATGATGGCCAAGGCCAAGGCCGATGCCGACGTCGCCGAGCTCCCGGTGGTGGTGAAGGCCGACGTTCAAGGCTCGGCCGAGGCGATCGTCCAGGCGCTCGAGAAGGTCGGCAACGAAGAGGTCCGCGTGCGCGTGCTCCACTACGGCGTGGGCGCGATCACCGAAAGCGATATCGGCCTCGCCGAAGCGTCCGGCGCGCCGGTCATCGGCTTCAACGTCCGCGCCAATGCGCCCGCGCGCAACAGCGCCAACCAGAAGGGCGTCGAGATCCGGTACTACTCGGTGATCTACGACCTCGTCGACGACATCAAGGCAGCCGCATCGGGCCTGCTGTCGGCGGAAGTGCGAGAGCGCTTCATCGGCTACGCCACGATCAAGGAGGTCTTCAAGGTCTCCGGCGTCGGCAAGGTCGCGGGCTGCCTCGTCACAGAAGGCATCGCCCGCCGGTCGGCCGGCGTGCGTCTGCTGCGCGAAGACGTTGTGATTCACGAGGGGACGCTGAAGACGCTCAAGCGCTTCAAGGACGAAGTCGCCGAGGTCCAGTCGGGTCAGGAATGCGGCATGGCCTTCGAGAACTACGAGGACGTTCGCCCCGGCGACGTCATCGAGATCTTCGAGCGGGAAGAGGTAGAGCGAACGCTCGCCTGATGCGCTCGGTCAGTCCTGCGGATTTGGGCGGTCTTCGGATCGCCCTTTTCTTTTCCTGCCAACAGCGCCTTCGCGTCCCTAAGCCGTCTTGGGCAGCCCCGTGTGCGGGTCCGACGCGCGGCCCGATACACCGGCGGCCGCGAGGGGCAGCTTGATCGATACCGCCAGCCCGCCAAGTCGCTCCGATGCACCGAGGTCCAATGAGCCGCCATACGCGCGGGCGAGATCGCTCGAGATGGAGAGGCCGAGGCCGGTTCCGGGGACGGCCGTGTCCAGCCGTGTGCCGGCCGTGAGCGCAGTCTCGCGGTAGTGCGGATCGATCCCGGGTCCGTCGTCCTCGATCTGGACGACGGCCATGTCGCCGGCCGCCTCTGTCGAAATCACCACCTGCGCGTCGCACCACTTGACCGCGTTCTCGATCACGTTGCCTAAGAGTTCCTCGACATCCTGCGCATCGGCGGCGACCTCGAGTTCAACCGGCGTCTTTGCCATGATCGAAGTCTGGGCGGTATCCGGCAAGGCGCCGAACAGCCGACGAAGGCGTGAAATAGAATTGCCGAGGTCGGTTCTCAGGTTCACGACCTTCGACGCATTCGCCGCGCGCATCCGCGCGAGGGACCGGATGATCTGCGCATCGATCCGGTCGAGCGCGTCGAAAAGCGGCGCCGTGCCATCGGCCTTCCTGCTGATCGAAACGAGCTCGTTCCGGAGCGCCGCAGACGGCGTCTTGAGCGCATGGGCAAGGTCCGCGGCCTGCCGCCGTCCCTGCGCGATGACTTCGCGGTTCCGGTCGATCAGCTGATTGATATCGCCCACGAGCGGCGCCACCTCGCTCGGATACTCGCCGACATCCAGCGGCTTTCCGGAGTCCCATCGATGCACGACATCGTCACTCAGCTTGCGTAGCGGCTTCAGGATGAGCGAGGTCAGGAGCGCTGCGGCCCCAATACCGAGGACGCCGACGAATCCGAAGGCGATGGCCACGCTCATGCGCATCTCTTCCCGCTCGGCCTGGAGAGCCGACACGCCCGCGGCGACCGAGACGACCCATCGCGACCCGTCGTCGAGCGTGATCGTCTGCCGCAGCCCGCGCACCGGGCCGTCCGGCCCGTCCGAGGTCCAGATCTGCGGCTCGGGCGAAAGCGCCTCCGCAAGCGGCAGTACGGTATCGAACAGCGATCGGGACGCGACAACCTCCCCGGCCGGGCCGTTCAGCTGCCAATAGCGCCCCGAGTACGGGCGTTGGTACGCCGGATCGTTGAGAAACGCCCCGATCTGATCCGGAATCTCGCTGTTCGCGAGCGCCACGACGATCTGGGTGTGACGCTCCTCGAGCAGGGCATTGAAGCGGCGGTTCGCGATCTGGTCGAATACGGAGAGAAGGGCGAAGCCGCCGACGAGAATGGCTATGACGGCCCAGACCACGCCGCCGAGAATGACGCGTCTCTGGAGCGACTGCATCAGTCGAGGTCTATCTGATAGCCTTGGCCGCGGGCGGTCTGGATCAGATCCTTGCCCAGCTTTTTCCGCAGCCTGTTCACGAAGACGGCAATCGTGTTCGAATCGCGGTCGCAGTCATATTCGTAGATGTGTTCTGACAACTCGGCTCGAGGCACCATGCGACCGGCGTGGTGGAAGAGATAGGACAGCACGGCAAGCTCCTGCGCAGTCAGCGAGATCTGCATGCCGTTGTTCAGAACCTTGTTGGTCCGCGTGTCGAAGACCACCGGGCCCTTCTGGAAGACCGGGCTCGACCGTCCTGCCTGCCGCCTGAGCATCGCCCGGATCCGGGCCGAGAGCTCCGGCATGTGGAAGGGCTTGGTCATGTAGTCGTCCGCCCCGGCGTCCAGCCCGTCGACCCGCTCCGACCAGCCGTCGCGCGCGGTCAGGATCAGGACGGGCGTTTGAATGTCGTTCCCGCGCCACTGCTTGAGCACCGATATCCCGTCCCTTTCGGGCAGGCCTATATCGAGAACCACGAGATCATAGGATTCTGTGGAGCCGAGAAAATGCGCCTCCTCACCGTCGGTCGCGGTATCGACGGCGCGGCCCTCCGCAGAGAGTGCAGCCTTGATCTGCTCGCTGAGCATGTGGTCGTCTTCGGCAACGAGAATTCTCATGAGGCGGGAGTAACGGCCTGAGTTGGCGGAATTATGGCCCGAGTTGGCTACTTCTTGCCGCCAGCGTTGTTACCACCGGCATTGCCGCCAGCGTTGTTACCACCGGCATTGCCGCCAGCGTTGTTACCACCGGCATTGCCGCCACCGTTGTTGCCACCGGCATTGCCTCCACCGTTGTTGCCACCGGCATTGCCTCCA
>Ga0102932_1000085_pt1 | contig 38511 bp, 31 predicted proteins | sample SalPonR1_C_D2_MG_FD_78212 | JGI IMG/M metagenome (GOLD analysis project Ga0102932, IMG submission 78212) | Salt pond soil microbial communities from South San Francisco under conditions of wetland restoration - Salt Pond MetaG R1_C_D2_MG | ecosystem: Environmental > Aquatic > Marine > Intertidal...
ACTGCATCTGTGATCATCAGGTCCACACGCCCATTTATTATCATATCAAAGACAGTCAGGTTATTCTCGTGGACGATAACCTCCGCTCTTTTCAATCTTTTTCGGGCAAAGATCTCATTCGTACCACCAGGATTTACGATCACCCTGACTCCCGGTTTATCAATATCTTTCAGACTTCCAAAAAAATGAGCCCTTTCCCTGAGAGTAAGAGGAGCTTTCCCTGTACGAAAATAGGTAGCGCTGAAAAGAGCCTTTTTTCTTCTTTCTTTTGAAATGGAAATGCCGCCAACAGCCATATTAAATTTCCCCTCAAGGAGATCATTCATAAGATCCCTCCAGGTTGTCGGTATAAAATTAATATCTAATCCCGACGAGGAAGAAAAGTCTTTCAGGATATCTATATCTATACCTGAAAGTATATTTCCTTTGTAAAAGCTGAAAGGGATATAGTCTCCAGGAGTTCCTACACGGATCACTCCATCTTTAAAGGATCTATAAGTTTTTGAGTTGTCAGTGCCTTGCGGAAGAGATCTTTTTTCCTTCAATATATCCATCTCAGGTTTCTCCTTTTCTGAAGTTCAGGATATAAAAAAAACCGGGACCCCTGAAAAAAGGGTCCCGGCCTGGATCATTCTGATCAAAAAACATTCAGAACTCCAGGAGGGCCCCCGCAGCTAAAGCTAAAGCTAAAGAAAAAGAAACTGTTAAAGGATATTGATGAAAAAGTAAGCACAGGTTCAATTGTTTTCACGGGTTACACCTCCTTATCTGAAAATTCTTAAGCTCAACTGTTTAATCCGACTGTATTCGCTGACTGAGGATCTTTTCCCTGGAGAGCCTTGCCTTCTCTGCCATTTCTTCTATAACTTCCGGAGAAGCTTCCCGGAATGTTCTCAACGTATCAATAAGCCTGTCCAGCAATTTCCCCATATTACCGCTGTTGGTATCCCACATATCGGCAAGAAGCCATGCAGGCCCGGAGGCCAATCGAGTTGTATCACTGAATCCACCGGCTACCATACAGGAAAGATCCGGGTGGCTCTCCATCTGCTCTCCTGAAACATAGGCAAGAGCTGAAGCGACCATAATGGGAATATGGCTTACAGAGGCAACGATACTGTCATGTTCTTCCGGATCCAGAAATACAGGCATAGAACCGATGGACGAAACTATTTTCAGTGCCATTTCAATAACCTGTGGATCTGTTTCTTTCCCGGAAACTACAGCACAACGGGCATCCTGGAACAAAGACCGGGAAGCCTGTTCTATACCGCTGTACTCCTTTCCTGCCATTGGATGAAGACCAATATAGGCAGAACCCCAGATGGAGATCATTATCTCTCCGATCTCTTTTTTCGTACTCCCCACGTCCATAACAGCTACAGGAGGAGAATCCTTAAAAAGAGGCCTTAGTGTCTTACTGATCTCCTCCATGTACCTCAAGGGAACCGCAAGAAGAATAACATCACATGAATTTGCAAATTCTTCTGCAGTTTCGCAGGAAATAAAACTGATACCCATGTCAAGACCTTTTTCAAGTACCCCGGGATCAATGTCCCAGGCGTATATTTCTTTAAAATACCCTCGCAGTGCTGATGCAAGGGATCCTCCTATAAGGCCGAGACCAGCGATACCCAGTCTAAGCTCTGAAAGGTCTTTCATCTCATCATCTTCTTTTCGGTGTAATTGAAAGGAATCATAAAGACCAGGGGGGATTCTGTCAACAAGTCTGGTTCAAAACAGGGTCAAAAAATGCTGACCAGGAAGGAAAACTCCGGTAGATCTATGGAATGCATAAATCATTCTTTCTCTACTTGCTAATTCTTCAATAGGACCAGAGACCCTCAAAAATAGTCCGTAAGACCCTCCAAAATTGAGAATAATCATGTATATTGATAGTTAATCTTATTTTCCGGTCTAAAGGATCATACAATTGCAATCTTAAAAATGGCAAAACTGCTAAAGACAGCGACCAAAGCTATGGATCTAAAACCGTTAATGGCCGTGACCGCCAGGCTCAATATATGCTTTTCACCCCTGGATATACTCGAATCTAAGGGGAGAAAGGTCCGGGGATTTCTGTATTCTGAAAGGAGGTTTGAAAAAACAGAATATATTAGTTTTTCATCAAACCAGCGACCTGGATCAACAACTCTAAAAAACATGAGAGTTCAATGCCCATATTTCACAGATGTTAGTAGTAAATAACCTGTTTTTTGAGATTAATAAGAATCAAGTCATAAAACTGCTGGTAATTCAAGGAGTGATAATTGAGATGAAGAGATTGTTATCTGTAACGTTGCTTATTCTTTCGCTTTTGTTTTTACTTAGCGTTTCCCCTGTATTTGCAGCAGAACATGTTGTTACTGATCTTGATGGTGGAACTGATCAACCTGGTTCCCTCAGAAACATTCTTTTATATGTTGTTTCTGGTGATGTGATCACTTTTCAGGAGGGTTTGAGTGGAGAAATATATCTTGAAGGTTCCATTCTCCTGGAGAAAGATCTTACTATCCAGGGTCCTGGAGCTGATCTAATCACTATTAACGGTTCCCTTTCCATGGAAGAAGCAAGCCTTATCATGATCAATCAGGATGTGAATGCAGTCATTTCGGGTCTTTCTTTTGTAAGTGCAGATGCTGGGATCCAGAACGGTGCAGCGATATCCAATGCAGGCAACCTCAGGTTATCTGACTGTCTATTTCAGAACAACTTGGCAGCTCAGGGAGGAGCCATATCTAACGGAACAGGATTTATTGTTCCAGTGGCCTCAATGGATATCGTGAATTGCCAGTTCCTTTCCAATCAGGCAGATTGGGGGGGTGCCATTTACAATACTGGCAATCTGAAAATTGTAAGTTCTGATCTCTACGGCAATGTTGCTCTTACAGTCGGTGGAGGGGCTATTTACAATTACCAGGATCTTGTCATTGAAAACAGCGAGCTGATCAACAATCAGGCCCTTTCAGGCGGTGGAGGGGCTATACTGACCAATATGGGTAAGCTTACCCTTAATGATACCCTATTGAATTACAACGAAGCATTGGATAATGGACAGGGGGGAGCGATCTATTCCAGAAATGCTGAGGGTGGAATATTTTTAATTGGTTGTACCCTTGATGGGAACAAGGCAAGAAACGGTGGAGCCATAAGGAACTACGATTATGAGAACTACCATAGCGAAGGGATCTCTCTCAGCCTGACGAATTGTATCCTGAAAAATAACGAGGCTCAATATGGTGGAGGTATTTATAGTAATCCCAGATATAACAAAACCATTCTCACAAACTGCATCATTGCCGGTAATACTGCCACAGAATCAGCAGGAGGTATCCACACTGGCAACAACAATCTCGAAATGAGAAAATGTACATTCAGCGGAAATATTGCTGGTTCCTCTGGTGGGGGAATATATAGCTCTAATATTGAATCTTACGTAACCAGATTATGGAACTGCACCATTGCTGGAAATGTAGTTTCATCTGATCTTGGTTATGGAGGCGGAGGGGTTCTTGCAGTTAATGGCGCCTTCCAAACATCAAACTGTACCATCACAGGCAACTCTGCGCCAAAAGGCGGGGGTCTATCAGTGTTGAACAGTTATATAGGCATGAAAAACACCATAATAGCCTTTAATGAATCAGAAACCTCCGGTGATATTTTTGTTGAACCAACGGGTAGTGGAAGTTATTCCACCAGTTCAGGCTACAATATGGCTGGGGGAGATCCCTATAACTGGTTCGTAGATGTTGGAGATACCGTTCTCTCAGATGATATTACCTCTGCTGATGTTTTTGACGGTTTTGAGGAAGGGATAGAAGTTGGATCTCCAGGTTTCACTGAAAGAATGCAGGTTCCTGCTCTCAAGGTTGGTTCCATCGCCATTGACAGGGGACACTGGAATGATCTCTTCGAACTATTAGTCTCCGAAGACCAGCGCGGAGTATCCAGGCCCCAGGGAGACTATAATGATATTGGTGCTTATGAACGGGAACTGGTGTCATATTCCATTACTACTACTGTCACTGCTGGTGGAAATATTGACCCTGTATCAGCAGATGTTCCAGAGGGAGCTGATCAGACCTTTACCGTTACACCCTATGACGGCTACATCCTGAGCGACCTGTTGGATGGTGAAGAGAGCGTTTCCGCAGATATGGACGGCAATGATTTTACCTTTACCAATGTGGTAGAAGGTCACACTCTTAATGCCGCCTTTATCATCGACCCGATAATGAAGGAAGAAGCAGGTGTTGGAGATTTCCAGGTTGAAAATGAAGGAATAGGTTCAATTACTTCGGATAACCTTGTGAATGAGGAGGATATTAAATCCTTGAATATGGGAGGAATATCTTCTGGCGATGTTGAAGGACTTATTGGAGATGAAGGTGCTGATACCAATAACTTCGTCTCCGGGTTTTCCTTTGATGTTAACTACTCCGACGATGAAGGCAATGATATTTTCGCCCTGGATGTGACTTTGGATATATCCCGGGAAGATCTTGGCCAGGATATCTGTGACGCTGTTGACGCCGGGGATGATCTGGCAGTGGCCTTCTTCGAAAATATATCCATTTACAAGATCGTGAGTCCAGATGCGTTCGATCTTTTCGAGGTTGCATCAGAGGATCATGAACAGCCCCTGAACTTCTTTGAGGTAACCAGTGATGACAGCAGTTACCATGTATCCATGAGCATGGTAATAGAGGACAATGAGACCCCTGGATCTGCAGATACCCTGGAGGCAGTTGAGGCCGGTATGGACAGTTATTTCTACGTCTACGACGGAGTGGCTGACGGCAAATTCACCGATCCTCTGGTGGCAGTGAGTAAAACCTCAGAAACCCCTCCCGTGGAAGATGGTGATAATACTGCCATAAACGGTGGAGATGGTTGTAACTTCGGTTTATTCTCCCCCATGGTAACCATGATATTGTTGCCGCTGTTATTCTTTTTGAGAAAATAGGTTTCAGGCTAAACAGTTTTAAAAACATCTAAGCCGGGCAGTCCTATGCCCGGCTTTCTTTAATTAATATTTGTGGTATTGCAGGGTGGACTGACACAAAAGATAAAGTTTTTAATATTGTTACCCATAACTTTCAGGGAGTCGGCCCCATTACCTGGATTTGAAAAACCGGGGACATTAAGGAAAATGATGAAGTCGTTTTCCAGGTAATAAAAAATCCACAGGAAAAATTGCTAAAGCTTTCGATGTAAATGATATCCTCTTCTGTAACCCTGGACATGCTAAAAAAAGAAGGATTCTTTTTTAGGTAAAAGGAAATGGACATGAGAGATCGTAAGAGTTTTCAGGAACATTTGCGATTACCTTAAGAGCAAAACAGTCTTTTGTTTTGATCGCATATCCCGGGTTGAAATGTCCTTGACCTGGATCTCCTCAGCGTCACTCATATGATAGAAATTAACCGGATAACACTGTCTGGCCAACCCAGCCACGACGGTTTATTTAGACGATTTTCGACGGGCAACCTCTGCGTGGACTCGAAGAGTCCCTGCGGTCAGCGTTTGACCTTGACCTCCTCTACATTTAATCTTAGTTTAAGCTTATGACTCTCATGTTGCGTGAAAAATAGACCCGCATTTTTCTCGTTTATTATGATTTTTTCCATAACTTATTTTTTAGCTTTTCTCAGATCTTACTCAGATCCACCTCTGTGGTGAAAGTTCTAATTTTTTCAAGCTTGATAAATAGGGTTAACATTTTTTTCGTGTCCCCGGGTTTCCTCATATGCATTACTCAGATCTTCCTCCGTGCCCCCCGTGGTGAGGCGATTTGGTATTCCTTCTGCTTCCTCTGCAGTTAAACAGACAATTATCATTAATTCATATACTTGCCTGGTATCTGTTTTTATGTGATGTTATAATCTGTTAAATAGAAAGCAAGACAAAAGGAGGTCAATAACATGACCAGGATAACCATATTTATGGTGATCTGTCTCGCTATAGCGGGATTAAATCTCAACATATCGGCAACTCAAGCATCAGCCCAGGAAGAACCTTCATCCAGATGCGGCCTTGTAACACTTAATGATAAACCCTTAACTCTTGCAGGGGATGAGCTGCGCGTGGGTGAAAAAGCACCTTACTTTACACTCCTGGATGAAGACAGCAACCAGGTCTCCATGGATGAATACAGGGGAAAGACCCTGGTAATTTCAGTGATGCCCTCCATCGATACACCCACCTGAATGAGCCAGATACAGTGGCTGGCCGGTCAGGCTGGCGCCATGAAAGACGAAGTAGTTATAATTAACATAAGCGTAGATCTTCCCTACGCGTTGAAAAGATACAGAGAAGAAAAAGGTATAGATAATGCCATCTTCCTTTCCGATCATTTTGATACAAGCTTCGGTAAAAACTGGGGGCTGCTGCTTGAAGAAATACGTCTTCTTGCCCGGGGCCTTTTTATCGTGGATGAAGATGGAATAATTCGATACACCCAGGTAAGTCACGACGATCTGTTCAACAAAAGTCTAAACTATGAAGAAATTGCCATTACATTCGACGAAATGAATTTGTTCAAATAGTTCTTTCTCTAAATATAAATGAGATCATCTTAAGGGAACCCCTTTCATAAGGAGGTTCCCTTTCAGGTTTTTATTTCCATTTTTCTATTATTAAAGTCTGTTCTAAATACAGGATCCTACAGTTTATAAAAAAATCAGATAAATAACGCTCGATTAACTTGATGAACCAAAAGAACTAATGTATCATTCATTCTGTCCCCTTTTATCTCTTGAACAGGTTAACTTGCTTAGCTGAATAATTAAAGAAGGGATCCTGAAATGAAAAAACCGTCTGATCTTATTATTAAATGTTTGATACTCTGGTTACTTACAACTGTTTTTTTTATATCGCCTCTTTCAGCCAGGGAAATATCCCTGGAAAGATTTCTTCTTATGGTTCAGATCAATAACAAGAGTATCAAGTCCTCTGCCAGAAATCTGGAATCAACATATTATTCTGTGAAATCTGCTGTGGCTCCTCAGAGAACAAAAGTAAACATTCAGGAAACCACCAACGCTATTACCAGTGAAACAGCTGAAAACACTCTTTCTTTAGGGATATCCCAGGAGATCGATATTTCAGGTATCTACTCAGACCAGGAAAAAAGTGCTGTTTATGGCTACAAAGTTCAAGCGGAGACACACAGAAAACTGGTCAATGAAATTCTCTCATCGGCAGAGTCCCTTTACTGGAGAGCCATAATGGGTCAGGAGAATGCTGATCTTTACAGGAATATCCTCGGGGAAAGAGAGGAAATTCTTCGTATAACCCGTGAACAGTTCCGCCAGGATATTATACCCAGGCTTGATGTTGTAAGAGCCGAAGCGAGGGTTGAAGAAAGCAGAAGCCTTCTTACCCAGGCTCGGTCAAATTACAACGATCTGCTGTCCAGACTCTCAACTCTCGTGGGAGGGATGGAAGTCATTCCTCAACGAACAAGCCTGATACCACCAGAAATGCCTTCTGTTAGAAATGTTGAAGAAACCTGCTCATCGAGACCGGATATTTTATCACTGCAATATGCTCTTGATAAGGCAAAAACTGACCTGAGGCTCGCATCCAGGGGACTTTCCCCCACTCTGGACGCTTTTCTGGGATGGACAGCCTGGTCAGATGCCAGGATAGTTTCTCCACCGGAGGACGAACTCCTTCTTTCCCTCACAATGAATATTCCTTTAACCGATGGAAACAGAACTCATTATCAGGTGAAAGAAAAAGAAGAAGCCATAGGTTCAGCCCGAAAAGAACTGGGAGCACGTATGGATACAGCAATGGAGGAAATAACCCTGGCACGAAACAGGTGGGAAAGAGCCATTGCCATCCGTAAAAGCAGGGAAAAACAGGTTCAGCTTGCTGAAGAGGAATTGAGAATAACTACCCTTCTCTACCAGGAGGGTTTGGGCAGCCAGCTGGATCTCTTGAACGCTCAGACAGAGCAGGTAAGGGCAAGTACGGAAAGACTCGACGCCGTTAAAGAACTCTACCTCGCACTGGTAGATATGAAAAAAGCATGCGGTTACTACGCACGAGAGTATACAGACAAGGAACTCATAAGATATTGAGAGTGGTGATCCCCATGAAGAGAAAAAAAGGGTTTTCGTGGCTACTGACGCTGTTTATTGTTTTTATAATCCTTGGAGGAATATTTTTTGGTTTCCGCTTCCTGTCTTCACGAAGAGCTGAGGAAGTTCCCCCGAAAAGTGTGGCCGACATAAGGGCAGAAAAGGGAATTCCTGTGAAAGTTGATCAGGTGGAAGTTCTTCCATGGCAGGTATGGAAACGATATTACGGACAGGTCAGACCTTCCCGGACCCAGGACCTGACATCATATGTGAGAGAGTTTATCGTGAATGTGCCCGTTGATGTCGGCGACAAGGTCAGGCAGGGAGATGTACTTCTGGAACTTTCCAAAGAAACCCAGGCTTTTGATCTTGCGGCAAGGATCGCTGATTACAGGGAAGCTAAAAGAGATTATGAAAGAAAACTTGCCTTGAGCAAAGCCGGAGGCATATCAAAACAGGAAGTGGAAAAAGCTTATGTGACCATGCAGCAGAAAAGATCCCTTGTAGCTGATGTTCAGACCAAGGTTTCACGAACCAAAGTATACGCTAAGATCGACGGCACTGTAACCTACAGGGATGCAGAGGTCGGAGAGATCGCCGAATCCGGGAAGAAACTTATGGTTGTTGCAGATACAAAAAATCTTGAAGTGGAAGTCCTTTTACCACCCCTCGAAGTCGGGCGGATCAGAAAGGGTGTTGCTGTGAGAATAAAGCTTCAGGACAGAACCTGTCCTGAAGCTAAAACATGTATGGGAACTGTTCTGAGAATAGATCCCGAAGCCGAGCCATCGACGGGTCTTTTCAAGTGCATAGTAAAACTTGCTCCTGACGCAGATTTCCCTCCGGGATCATATGTAGAGACCGAATTCCTCATAGATAATAGAGCCGAGGTAGTTCAGGTACCATACGAGATCATAGATCGAGAGGGCGGAAGGGCTTTTGTCTTCGTTGTTGAGGATGGCAGGGCCTTCAAGCGCTATATAGAGGTGGGTGAAGGTGTAGACCGTATGAGAGAAGTAGTTTCGGGGCTAAGCCAGGGTGAAACCATCGTTGTAGAGGGCATGGACAATTTATTCGACAGTGCCAGAGTATGGATCCAGGAACCGTAGCGATTTTGGAAAGACCGTAGGATGGACTGACCTCCCATCAATAAAGGGGTTTTGGTTTTAAACTTCTCTGCGCAACTCTGCGTGGACCCGAAGGGTCCCTGCGGTTAAGGGATTTTATCCTTGATCTGAAATTTTCGTTCGATGAAAACTGATGGGCTGAAGCCCATCCTACTTTTTAGAATTTTTTCAAAAGGGGTAACTGATGGGCATAATTGGAACTTTCATCCGCAGGCCGGTTTTGACAAGCGTAACTGTCCTAATGGCCGTTTTTATTGGAATATACGCCTATTTCGAGCTTGGAGTGGAGCTTCTCCCAAGGGTGGATGTTCCTGTGGTCGTAGTCCAGACAGTCTACCGGGGAGCAGGTCCTGAAGAGGTGGAAAACCTTGTTTCAAAACCCGTGGAGGACGCTCTGGCCCAGGTTGAGGGAGTCAACAAGATCGAAAGTTTTTCTCTTGAGGGCATCTCTTTTGTAGTCGCAGATTTTGAATACGACATTAACCTTTCCGAGGCCACTCTGGATGTATCCAACAGGGTCAAGGCCATTTCCGGGCTTCTTCCGGAAGACGCCGAGGACTCTGTTGTTGAAAAGTTTGACATCAACGCACAGCCTTTCATGACCATGGCGGTTCTCTTTTCTGTTCCTGAGGAAGAAGCATATACTGTAGTCGAGGACAGGCTTCAGCGCCAGATAACCCAGATAAAAGGCCTTGCCAATGCAGACATCCTGGGAGGCATCCAGAGAGAGATCCATGTTTATGTAGACCCGACAGACATGGAACAGTTCGGAATAGATCTCAGTGAAGTCACCAGAATACTGGCAGCCAACAATCTTAACGATCCTTCCGGAAACATCGCAAAGGGAGGGAAGGAACTCTCTATCCGCGTACTTGGCGAGGTTGAAAACCCCGGAGAGCTGGAGAATATAAGAGTACCTCTTGATAACGGATCTTCAGTCCGTATTGGGGATTTCGCCAGGGTGGTTGATACCACCGAGGAAAGAAGGGGTTTCGCCAGGTATGGCGGGCGAAACGCCATATTTGTTGACTGTATAGCCAGCCCCAACGCAAACATTGTTGAAATAAGCAGTGAGATACGGGAGGAACTGAATGAGATCAGAGATTACATGCCTCCCGGATACGAGATCATAGTTACCAATGATGAGTCGGATTTTATCTCAGAAGCTGTAAGGAATGTATTCCGGGACATGGGATTCGGGATCCTTTTAACCGGACTCATTCTATATCTTTTCCTGATGAGATTTTCCGTCACTCTGGTTGTGGCTCTCTCAATGCCCACTGCTGTCGTAGCAACTTTCATTCTCCTCTACACTACAGGCACAACTCTCAACATAATGAGTACTCTGGGACTTGCTATTTCCATTGGAGTCCTTGTAAACAATGCCATTCTGGTAATAGAAAACATATTTAGATTCAGGGACATGGGACTCGATCCCCTGGAAGCATCCGAAAAAGGAACTCAAGAAATAGCACTTTCCGTTCTTTCCACCACTGTAACCAACCTGGCGGTCTTCATTCCCGTGGTTTTCATGGGCGGTATTGTCGGCCAGTTCTTCAGTGATTTTGCAATTGCTGTGGTAATAGCAACTCTCTTTTCTCTATGGGTGGCTTTTTCATTCACCCCAATGGTAGCTGCAAGGATAAGTTACGACAAACCATCACGGCTCAGCAGGTTCCTTACTGGATGGTTTCAGTGGCTCTATTCAGGATTTGACAGGCTTCATCATTTTCTTGTGGAAAGGACCCTCAAACATCCCGTAATAACCCTTGGACTTTTTGGGCTTCTTTTTGCAGGTTCCCTTACTCTGACAGGGAACCTGGGAGTTCAGTTCCTTCCAAACGCTGATCAGGGAGTTGTAACCATGGAGTTATCGCTGCCTTCAGCAGTATCTCTTGAATATACCGAGAGAATATCTAAACAGATCGAGGATCATATCAGGACCCTGCCGGATATAAAAGAAGTGGAGGTCTTTGCTGGAGGCACAGGAGCCGAACAGGGAGTAAACCAGTCAAGGATCAGGATCTTCATGAATGACAGGCAGGGAAGGGTCAGTACTTTTGAGATAGCTGATATGATGAGGCCTTACCTTGCTTCCATTCCGGATCTTACTCCAGTTATTGCTGCTTCAAGCAGCGGGGGACCTCCCGGCAGAGCCCTTCAAATTGGCGTTATCGGAGATGAGATAAATGAACTGGACAATATCTCGAACAAGCTTCTGGATATCATGCAGAGAACCCCAGGAATAGTAGAAGCTGACGTAAACTGGGAACTGGGCCGCCCTGAGATCAACCTCAAGGTTAACCGCTGGAGGCTTGCCCAGCTTGACCTCAGTGTTTCGGATCTTGCTGATACATCGAGGGCCTATATAACAGGAAAAGATGCTGGCGTCTTCAGAACAGGAGGCAGGGAATACGATATTCTGGTCATGCTGGAACCCTCTAAATCAGACAATATTTTTGACCTCCCGGGACTTCCTGTACCTACTAAAAAGGGTTTTGTCCCCCTGGGACTGGTAGCAGAAGTAGAATACGGTCTCGGCCCCACTACGATCCTGCGAAAGGACAGGAGCCGTTACATGGCAGTAGAAGCAGATGTATCAGGAATAACCGTGGGTGAAGCCTTTAACAGGATAATGCCGGAGATCCGTAAGCTAAAGCTTCCTCCTGGTTACAGATTTGATTTCGCTGGAGAAGTTGAGACCATTCAGGAAAACTTCAGATTCATGTTCCTGGCATTCGGCATGGCCGTTGTACTGACTTTCATGGTAAACGCAGCTATTCTTGAATCATACCTTTTCTCGTTCATAATAATGCTCACAATTCCCCTTTCAGCCATAGGAGTAATTCCCCTTCTTTTTCTCACCGGAGTATCAGTTTCCGTTTACGCACTCCTCGGAGTTATCATGCTGGTGGGCCTTGTGGTTAACAATGCCATAGTTATCATCGATTATGCTGAGCGAAAACGAAGGGAAGGGCTCCGACCCTATGACGCCATACTTGAAGCATGCCAGATCCGTCTGCGACCAATCGTCATGGCAGATGTTACCTCTGTCATCGCCATGCTGCCCCTTGGGCTGGGGCTTGGTGCAGGAGGAGCATTTCGGCAGCCCATGGCCATAGTTGTTATCGGAGGTCTTCTTGCGGGAGGAACCCTGGCCCTTTTTGCCATACCCCCGGTGTATGAACGGGTCTGGGCTTTCAGGGATTGGAAAAACCGGAGAAAGAAAAAACATTAAAACCTCCCCTTTGAAACCAGGACCTCCATATCTCTTAAATTAAGGATGGTTATTTCCCGTTTTTCAACCTTTATAAGCTTCTCTTCTTCAAATTTTGCCAGGATCCTGGAGAGAGTTTCAGGGGTGGTACCAAGAAAACCTGCCAGTTCAACCCGGGAAATACCCAGACGGATCTGCTCCTGATCATTCTGCTCATACATTACGTACATAAGATAAGCCGCAAGCCTGCCTGGAACTTCTTTAAGAGCAATACTCTCAAGCTGACTTGTGACCTGGCGGATCCTCAAGGAGAGAGTCGAAAGCATTGAAAGTGCAAGAGATGGATTTTTCTTTATAAGTTCCAGAAATTCAAGCCTCGGAAAAAGAATAACTTCCGTATTAGAAATAGCCATTGCGCTTGCAGGAAAAGTCATGCCAGCATAAACAGCAACCTGCCCAAACTGATCAAGAGGACCACAGATATGAATTATCACTTCTTTACCATCGAAAGATTCCTTGTAGATTTTCACACTGCCCCTTACTACTACATAAAACCCATGCCCGGGATCACCCTCAAAAAAAACATTCTCTCCCCGTGAATAATGTTTTTTTACTGCTATTGCTGCAATATCATTCAATTCATTTTGTTTAAGCCCTTCAAAAAAAGGCAACCTCGAAAAGAAATCAGGAATGTTTTCCACTTTCTGCCCTCCTGTCTCAATTATTCCGCATAAGAACAATTAAACAACTGTCATAAAAATCTGTATTTATGCATAGGGATCCTTATAAAGTGCTGTCTCATACAGATAAAGTGTGTTCATTTCTTGATACAGGTCAAGGAAAGCATAACAGGAATATGTCATTATTGAAATCGATACAAATTGCAAGCTTTTTAAGGAGGTACAAAGTTGAAAAACCGTGATGAAAAATCAGAAAACTATAAAGTACTGGATATTAGAGAAGCCTCAGGGAATTTTTTACCCGGACTTTTAAAGACAGCAAGGAAAACTGAGATCGGCGAGGGGCTATGTGTAGTACAGACATTTAAACCTCTCCCTTTATATTCGGCCATGGAAGAACTGGGTTTTGAACACCGCACAGAAAAGATTTCCGAACATGAATTCAGAGCATATTTTTTCAGAGTAAAAAAGGGAAACAGCACATATGTCAATACTGGAGATCTTCCTATGAAACCCACTGCCATGTTAAACTATAAAATGGTAGATAGTTCACTTGCTAACATTTCAGTTGATTTCTGGAACCTGATCTGGGGGAAAAAGGATTCCGCCATAGACCTGAAGACAAAGCTCATTCTCTCTTTATCCAATGCAGTGGGAGCAGGAAGACTTCGACAGGCATCCAGGGAGCTTGTCAAGGCATATTCCATCGGACTTACCGTTCCGGAAATGGACGAACTTTTCTCTTTATTCGCATGGAATGGGGGAATAGGCACCTTTTCATCAGAGATAGGCCCTTCTTCACTTTTTAAAGCATATAAAAAAATAAAAGAATCGGAATCCAAGGGGAAATCCCGGGAGGCAATTACTACAGAACTTATGGAAAATTTTGGCGAAGATAATCCGGATACGGGTGTAATTTCAAAAATTTAAGGGAGGTAAAGATATGTATTGTTTTCAGTGTCAGGAAACAGCAGGGAACAAGGGATGTACGGTACAGGGAGTATGCGGAAAAAAAGAAAATACAGCCAACCTTCAGGATCTTTTAATATTTACACTTAAAGGTATTGCTATCTGGGACGAAAAAGCTCGGGAACTCGGGGTACAGGATCTTGAAACAGGAAGATTCATTCATCATGCACTTTTTACAACCATAACCAATGCCAACTTTGATGATGACAGGTTCGTTGACCTTGTAAATAAATCCTTAGAACAAAGAGACAGGGTCAGGGAACAATTTCTCTCAGCTTTTAAGAAAAAACACGGGAGTGATTTTCATGAAGAAATTCCTGAAGCCGCTACATGGTTCTCCGACGATCCTTCCGTTTTTGCAGAAAAGGCAAAGGAAGTTGGCGTTCTTTCCACCAAAGACGAAGATGTGCGTTCCCTCAGGGAACTTCTCGTTATCGGACTCAAGGGAATAGCTGCATATGCAGATCATGCAATGGTTCTGGGTTACGAAAAGGACGATCTTTATGCTTTCTCCACAGAAGCCCTTGCATCAACTACGAAAGAACTTTCCGTGGATGAAATGGTTGGGCTGGTTATGAAAGCAGGAGAGAAGGCAGTGGACACCATGGCACTCCTTGACGAAGCCAACACTTCCACCTATGGCGATCCAGAGATCTCTGAGGTCTTTCTCGGTGTAGGTAATAATCCCGGTATCCTAATCAGCGGACACGATATGAAAGATATGGAAGAATTGCTCAAGCAGACTGAGGGTACCGGAGTGGATGTTTACACTCACGGAGAGATGCTGCCCGCAAATTATTACCCCGCTTTCAAGAAATATGACCACCTGGTAGGAAATTACGGCAACTCCTGGTGGAAACAGAACGAGGAGTTCGAGGCTTTCAACGGTCCTATTCTCATGACAACAAACTGCATCGTACCTTTAAAGAAGAACAACACTTATCTTGATAAATTCTATACCACAGCCTCCGCGGGATTTCCGGGAGCCAAGCATATACCCGAAAGGAAAGAAGGCGGAAACAAGGACTTTTCGGCTCTTATCGAACAGGCGAAAAACTGTAAACCGCCAGAAGAACTTGAATCAGGAACCCTTGTGGGCGGTTTTGCACATAACCAGGTAATGGCATTGGCGGATAAAGTAGTGGAAGCTGTAAAATCAGGAGCGATCAAGCGGTTTGTTGTAATGGGCGGTTGCGACGGAAGGTTCAAATCCAGGGACTACTATACCCGGGTTGCGCAGGAACTCCCCTCGGATACTGTTATCCTGACAGCTGGCTGCGCCAAGTACCGGTATAACAAACTCAACCTTGGCGATATAGGGGGTATTCCAAGAGTGCTCGATGCAGGACAGTGTAACGATTCCTATTCTCTTGCAGTCATAGCTCTCAAACTCAAGGAAGCATTTGGCCTCGATGACATTAACGAACTTCCCATCTCCTACGATATTGCGTGGTATGAGCAGAAAGCTGTTGCAGTTCTCCTCGCCCTGCTCCATCTTGGGATAAAGGGGATTCGACTTGGACCTACCCTGCCTGCCTTTGTCTCACCCAACGTTCTTAAAGTACTTGTGGAAAACTTTGACATCAAGCCCATTGGAGAAGTAAAAAATGATGTGGAGGCCATGATGGCCGGAAAGTAAAAATTTTTATTGATTTGCAAAAATAATACTTTTTACTACCAGGAACAACTAAAGGGGAAATTCTGAGTTTTTTCAGAATTTCCCCTCTTTTTTCATTGTTGCTGAATATTTTCACTACTTTATCAATTTTCTGTTACAAAAGTTAATAGTTTGCAGGAACCGGTAATGAGATATTTAATTCACGATCTGAAAGAGAATTATCCTGAAAATGATCAAAAAATGGAAAAAGGGCGGATTTTTTCCTTAAAGAGACTGTTCATTCCTTCGCCATATCACTTGAAGGGATCAATTCCCTGGTGTTTTACGAAGTTTCTTTCAAGAAGGATGTTATCATGGCAGGTATTGCCCTGGTGGCAAGGCTGTTCCTGGCCTATCTTAAACTTGCCTGGTTCTATTTCTTTCCACTGCCCTTCAATGTTGCTCTGGTGCTTATAATGGATGCACTGAACACAGGTATAGAAGCTATTGCCGACCTTTTCTCGGAAGGACAGAACGAACTTGCCAGGTATGCCAGGAATAATGGCAGCAAAGCGGTTTTTATCAGCATTATGTTTATTCTTTTTTCCCTCTCTCATCCTCTTTTAAAAGGGTCTCTAACTTTTTTATTATTCTGTTTAATATCCATTGAAGCTTCTAATTCAGGGATCATTAATTTATGCCTTGATTTGCATACCCCCTTAAGGTAGTATTTATGATGTAACTACGTATTACAATTTCAAGATAAAGGGGGCTTTATAGTGCAGAAATCAGAAAATAAACCCATGAACCCTTACATAGCCGGGGCTCTTTCGGGGCTTCTGGCAGTGGCTTCAGTAGTCCTGGTAGGAAAGTTCTTCGGTGCATCCACCACCTTCGCAAGAATAGGAGGGGCCCTTGAGGGGATCGTCCTTCCGGAAAGGGTAGCCAACCTCGCTTATTTTCAGAAATATGTATTCAAGATGGACTGGCAGCTCCTTTTCCTTGTGGGTATTACACTGGGATCTTTCATCTCTTCAAAAATGACAGGAACTTTTAAAGTTCAGGCTATTCCTGATATGTGGAGAGACCATTTCGGATCCAGACTCTCTCCCAGGATATGGATGGCTTTCGTTGGGGGAATAATAGCTGCCTTTGGTGCCAGAATGGCAGGAGGCTGTCCTTCAGGACACGGCTTAAGCGGACTTATGCAGATGTCCATAAGCGGTTTTATATCACTGCTCTGTTTCTTCCTTGGCGGGATCATCGTGGCCAGGATAGTCTACGGAAGGAGGGCTTCAAGATGAATACCCAGCTGATTGGCGGTCTCATTACTGGAATACTTTTCGGGATCCTTCTTCAAAGATCCGAGGTTATCCGTTACGACAGGCAGGTTGGTGCTGTAAGGCTCATTGACATGACCATAGTAAAGTTCATGCTGTCTGCGATAATTGTCGGCATGATAGGGGTCTATACACTTGAAGGCACAGGAGTACTTGAATTAAGCATAAAGGGAACCGTTATAGGAACAAATATTGTTGGCGGACTCATCTTCGGCGCCGGCTGGGCCCTTCTTGGATATTGTCCGGGGACAGCGGCCGGAGCCCTCGGAGAGGGAAGGATCGATGCCCTGGCTGGAATGGGGGGCATGGTAATAGGCGGAATGCTCTTCGGAGAATTCTACCCCCTGACCCAGAGCGGGTTCCTCTCGGCGGGTAATTTCGGTAAAGTCACTCTCCCTATGATCACAGGCATGAATCCATGGATATGGATCTTTGTGCTTACTCTCCTGTATATGGGCATTTTTTATCTCATAGAAAGGGAAAGCCTGTAAACATTATCCTCCCTTCCTGTGGCGCTTGAAGCCAAAGAACATTACAATGGTCAGTGTTACAGAAAGGGAGGAATACTTTTATATGAAAAAAACTGCCAGCAAATATTACATCTTCCGGGGAGAAGAAATTCTTGTAATGAATGAAAACACCATTCCAGCTCCAGAAAAACCGGAAGAACTCGGACTTTTGACCATAAGGTCCTTCGAATCAGCACAACTCTCAGAATCTTCCATATCATGGGCTGAAGTTGACAGGGATGCAGAGGCACCTTCGGGTATGAAATTCATATCTCGAAGACATTTGCTGGATATTCTGGGTGAAGAGGCTTTTGCTCCCGCCGGACTGGCATATCATTACATGAACTGGACGCGCAATACCCTTTACTGCGGAAGATGCGGAGGAATAATGAGGGATTCAGACATCGAAAGAGCACGTGTCTGCAGCAATTGTGGATATATCTCGTATCCTCTCATCTGTCCTGCAATAATAGTTGCAGTCGAACGGGAAGGAATGATCCTTCTGGCAAGAAGTCCAAGGTTCCCAAAAGGTAGATACAGCGTTCTTGCAGGCTTCGTTGAACCCGGAGAAAGCCTTGAGGATACTGTCAGACGGGAAGTGATGGAGGAAGTTTCCATTGAACTGGATGAAGTAAGATATTTCGGCAGTCAACCATGGCCTTTCCCCCATTCTCTGATGCTGGGGTTCACAGCCAGCTGGAAATCTGGAGAGATCAACATAGATGGGGTCGAGATCGAGGATGCCCACTGGTATTCCCCTGAAAATATCCCCAATATTCCATCTACGAGATCCATTTCAGGAAGACTTATAAAGAATTTTTTAGCTAAGAACTAATAACAGGGTGGGTATTTCACCCACCCTGTTATTTTTTAATGATAGATAATTACTACAAACCTTCTTTTTCCAGTTCTCTAAGTAGTTCGGATATTCCCTGAAGCCCTTTTGTCAATACCTCAGGATCAAAGGCATATCCTATTCTCAGCCATTTTTCCATTCCGAAACATTCTCCCGGGACAAGGAAGGTCCCGTTCATCTTTATAAGCCTTGAGCAGAATTCTTTTGAATTTATTTCATAACTATATTTCAGAAAAGCAGTAGTTCCACCGCATGGCTTAATATAATCCATGCGTTTTTCCCCCTTGACCCACTGGTCCAGGATTTCCATGTTATTTCTTATAATACCCAGATTTCTTTCAAGGATCCTGTCTTTATTTTCCATTGCGATAGAGGCAAGATAATCATCTATCATACCGCAGCTTATATTTGTGTAATCCCTTCTTATCATACATTCATTAATAAATTCGCTGTTTCCTGCGATCCATCCGAGCCTCAAACCGGCAAGGGAAAAAGCCTTGGACATGCTGCCTACACTAATGCCTTTTTCATAAATATCAGCCATGGATGGCACATATATCCCCTCTTCGTGAACCAGCATCCTGTAGACCTCGTCTGAATGGACCCAGGCACCAACCTCCCTGGCTATCCCTGCGATCTGTTCAAGAATATCCGATCCCATGAGGGATCCGGTGGGATTATTGGGGTTGTTTATGCATATCAGTTTTGTATCCGATCTCACCATGGCTTTCAGTTTATCCAGGTCCGGAAGAAAATCATCCTCCGCCTTGAGATGAAGAAGTTCCACCTCCGCACCGAAGGATTCGGGAATACTCCTGAGCTGCTGATATGAGGGATTAACTGCTATGACGTGATCGCCTGGTTCCACAAGTGTATACATTGCAAGGAAATTCGAGGCACTTCCTCCGTTCATTACAAGTATATTTTCCGGCTTCAAAGATCCATAAAGTCCTGATATACCTCTACGAAGCCCTTCGCTTCCCGGAATTTCTCCATAGGTAAGCCTCATATCCATGATCTCTTCCATTTTTTCCTGAGGTTCTCCTGCCATTTCAAGAAGATCCTTCACCCTTAAGGAATCGACACATGTTTCTGCCACGTTGTTTATGGCCTCGTTTTCATAGAGATCCATCCATCTTTCAACACCAAAAGTTTCTATCTTCATAGTTATCTACGCTCCTGATATATTGACCTTTTTTGATCAAGAATTAAGGGCTGCTTCTCTGGCGATCCTTACATTTTCCCTATATGCCCAGGAAAGCAGCATTTTGTCGGTATTCACGATCAGAGACTGGCATCCCGCACTGAACCAGTAATTTGAAAGTTCCCTAACCCTTTCTGGATCATCGTTAAAAATATTGGGCATCATAATAACATCATTTTTCCTGCAAAGCTGGATCATTTCTTCGAACTTCTCCATCACCAGGGGATGTTCCACCTGGCCACCCAGACCAAGAGAAACAGAAAGGTCAAAGGGACCCATCATGATAACGTCCAATCCCTTTACGGAGAGGATATCTTTAAAATTACTTATCCCCTCACTTCCTTCAACCAGAAGGATCTTTACCAGATCCCTGTTGGAACGATCAGCAAAGCTTTTCCAATCCTGGCAGGAATGTCCCGCAGCTCTTACGAAAGGACAGGCACCCCTGTTGCCTTCTGGATAGTACATGGAAGCTTTTATGGCTTCTTCTGCATCCCTGGGAGAACAAACACCGGGATAGACAAACCCTGCTGCACCAGTATCAAGAGCCTTCATGATAAGGCTCGGCTCTTTGTGGGAAACACGTATGAAAGGGATAAGACCAACCGCCTCTGCAGCTCTTACGAGATTTTCCGCTGTTTCATTTCCAAAATATGCATGTTCTGTATCTATGACAGCAAAATCAAAACCGCTCAGGCCTGTTATCTCTATTACTTCCGGTGATCCCATCTGAACCCATGTTCCCAGAGGTCTCTCTCCTTCTCTCACCATTTCCTTGAAATTCTGCTTCATGGTTTTCCTCCTTTAACTGAACTTTATTAAGGATCAGGAACTATCTTACATTATTTATAACGGTATTTCTGCAAAAAACACTTTCAGACCTGAGCTAAGTATCTGCATATTAAGAAATAACCCCTGGAGGTATTGCAAATATTTCAATAAAAATATATCATACTACCAATATCTAACCGATATATCGGTTAGATATTGGTACAGATCATTTTAAACCCGGGAGACTTTTATCTTGAGCAAAACAGACGAGGCATATCAATTCATAAAAAAAGAAATTATTGGTGGGAACCTGAATAACAAGGCTCCTCTATCGGTAAATATACTTGCGTCGAAACTCGGGATGAGTAAAACACCTGTAAGGGATGCATTGCAAAAACTACAATCGGAGGGATTCATCAGAATAATTCCGAATCAGGGCATTGTAATTCAGGAGCTTACCATACTGGAAGCAACCCACATGTACGAATTACGGATCGCAATTGAAGAATACCTGCTTAAACAGATCATCCCCATGCTTAAAGAAGAAAATATCACATATTTGAGAAACCTTCTGGATAAACAAAAGCAGGCAATGGAAAACAATGATCCTTATGAGTTTATGAAACATGACAGTGAACAGCATCTCTATCTTCACAAAATATACTTCAACCCTATTATCCATGACGTTGTAAATCAGCTTGTAGACCGGATATTTTATGGCGGCGTCCAGGCTCTCAGGCTTCCGGGAAGAATGGAAGCAACTCTCAATGAACACACTATCCTTGTTGATGCCATTGAAGAAAGAGATCTTGATAAAGCTATAAGAGCACTTGAATACCATTTCACAAAAGGACTTTCTTCGACAACAATTTCTCTGGAACGCTTTTTACAGAATTAGGACAGATTTGATTATAGATATGAACCAAAATCAAAGGAGGTAGTATTTTATGGGTAAGAGAGTAGTAACATGTTTAGTTGCTCTGGTCTTCATGCTCTCAATGATCGCCGGATCTGTAACAACAGCTGATGCAGGTGCGAAAACTCTGAAATTCGGCATTGCTGTATCTGAAAACTCGACCTGGTACAAGGGTGCAGAGAAATTTGCCGAACTGATAGAGGAGAGAACTGAGGGGAAATACAAAGTTGATCTTTATCCGAGTGATCAACTTGCTGCGGGAAACATTATCAAGGGTCTTGAAATGCTGCGAATGGGTGCTACTGATATAGATATGCGTTCTACCATCATCTATACCACAGTTGACCCCAGATTCACTGTACCTCTTATGCCATGGCTTGTCCCATCATACGAGGAAGCGGATAAGGCAATGGCAGGTAAGGGCGGAAAGATGCTCCTGGAACTGGTTAACGAAAATGGCATACAGCCGCTTGCTTTCGGAGAATCAGGGTTCAGGCAGGTAACTAACAATGTGAATCCAATTGTTGTTCCTTCAGATCTGGAAGGTCTCAAGATAAGGGTTCCTACGATCAAGATGTTTATTGCTCTCTTTAAATCTCTTGGAGCAGACCCCACTGCGATAAACTTTGGTGAGCTTTTTGCAGCTCTTCAGCAGGGAACGGCAGATGGACAGGAGAATCCCCCAGATGTCATAGCCTCAGCAAGAGTACAGGAAGTCCAGAAATATATGACCATCTGGAATGCTTCCTATGACCCCATAATAATGAGCGCAAGTACAAAACTGTGGTCAGACTTGAACGAAAATGAAAAAGACATTTTCAACAACGCTGCAATTGAAGCAATGGATTATCAGAAACAGCTTTCCAGAGAGAAAAATAACAAACTGGTTGAAGAATTTGCAGAAAAAATGGAGATCACCACTCTAAGTCCTGAACAGATCGCCGTATTCAGAAAAAAAGCACAGCCTGTATATGACGAATATGAAGAAATTATTGGACTTGAACTGCTCGAGGCATTCGGCTACTCCAAGTAATTCGACGAGGAAAACAAGGGGTTGTTTTATTATCAACCCCTTGTTTCATTTTATGGAGGAATAAGTCTTGAAACTTCTCGATTATTTTGAAGAACTATTAATAGTATTGAGCCTTTCAACAATGATCATCATCAATTTTGGCAACGTTGTGTCACGCTATTTTATTCATGCATCATGGTCATTCTCTGAGGAGCTTATGGTCATATTGTTTGTTTATAACAGCTTTTTCGGGGCATCGATAGCCTTTAAAAGAGGCGCCCATCTTGGTTTTACTGTCTTGACCGATCTCCTGCCTCCAAAATTTAAAAAAATATTCGTCTTTATTGCAGGCGCAACTACAATCATACTTATGATCCTTTTAGCAAAATACGGCATGGAAATGGTCCAGAGTCAGATCATGTTCAACCAGAAAACACCAGCACTTGGTTTGCCCGAATGGACGGCTGGCCTTTCCGTTCCACTTGGTTCGATCCTGATCATCATCAGGGTTATCCAAAGCACTTTTTGTGAAATGAAATTAGTTGATTATAAGATAGAGGCTTCAGCTGATAATGAGGAGGTACAGTGATGGGTTGGATCCTTTTTGGCTTATTTTTCCTTTTTCTTTTTATTGGAATCCCGATCTCTGTATCTCTTGGTATCGCTGCAATAGTATCTCTCTGTCTTTTCGGGTTTCCTTTAACGATGTTTCCAGCAGTTATGTATGCTTCCTTAGGCAAATTTACGCTTCTTGCCATTCCCTTTTTTGTTTTAGCGGGAGTAATAATGGAATATGCTGGAATTTCAAAAAGACTTGTCCGTCTTGCAAATGTTTTTTTAGGACACATAACAGGCGGACTTGCAATAGTTACAGTTGTGGTTTCCTGCTTTTTTGCTGCAATATCAGGTTCTGGTCCCGCAACTGTAGCCGCAATTGGAACCATATTAATACCAGCAATGGTCGACTCAGGCTATGACAAAGGTTTTTCCTCCGCTCTTATGGCCGCTTCCGGAAATGTTGGAATTATAATACCCCCAAGTATCGCTTTTGTTGTTTTTGGAGTCCTCGCTGAAGTTTCAATTGGCAGACTCTTCATGGCAGGCATAGTTCCGGGTTTTATCCTTGGTCTTGCTCTTATAATCGTGAGCATTATTCTTTTACGGAAAAACAAAGGTTCTCTTAAAAGACAGCCAAAATCATCCTGGCCAGATAAATGGTCGGCATTAAAAGACGCCTTCTGGGGATTGATGGCTCCAATAATTATTCTTGGCGGTATTTACGGTGGATTTGTCACTCCAACTGAGGCAGCAGGGGTCGCTGTAGTATACGGACTTTTCGTAGGTTTCTTTATTTACAGGGAGATAAAACTCAGGGAACTATGGAAATTACTTGTTGATGCTTCAGTGGGTTCTGCAGTTGTAATGTTTATAATTGCGTTTGCAAGTGTTTTTGCATGGCTTTTAACCACAGGGCATATCGCAAGCTCAATGGCAGAGAAACTCCTTTCTTTGACTGAAAATAAATATATTCTACTCTTGATCATGAATGTAATTTTCCTCATTGCCGGATGTTTTATCGATGCAGCCTCTGCTTATTTTATTTTTGTACCTATAATGCTCCCGGTAATTCTTGAGATCGGAGTCGACCCAATAGTGTTTGGTGTATTTATGACCATGAACCTGGCAATTGGAATGGCTACTCCACCTATAGGCCTGGATATATTTGTTGCCTCGAGCATATCAAAAGTTCCACTGAAAGATATTTCGATCAAGGTAATTCCCTTTATTATTGCCAGCCTTGTGGCTCTCGGTCTTGTAACTTATATACCAGCCCTTTCTTTGTGGCTCCCTGATCTTATGGGAATGAAATAAATTATCTTGAATAGGAGAAAGCAAATATGAAAATAACAGTTATGGTTGAAAACTTTGCAACTAAACCAAATATAAAGGCTGAATACGGATTATCACTCACCATTTCCAATGGAGAAAAACAGATCTTGATGGATACTGGCCAAAGTGGAGAGGTACTTCTAAATAACTCCTCGATCCTGGGTGTTGACCTTGGTAAAACTACAGATATAGTCCTTAGTCACGGACATTTTGACCACGCTGGCGGCTTGAACCTGGCTCTCATGATGGCTGGGAGGACTCGACTCTGGGCTCATAAAGATTTTACAATTCCTCACTCAAGATATAAAAACAACAGTCTCACTTTCATTGGTTGCCATTATAATCCCTTGTCTGCTGACTTTAATCAGATCACCGGCCGTACTGAAATATCTGAAAACATATGGGGAATTGAAATACCTGAAAAAGATCGGGATCCGATCTGGATGACCCAGCCACCCCATCTGGTTATCCCTGAAAACAATGAACTTGTTCTTGATCCTTTTACTGATGATATTTCACTTGTTATTAAAACTGAAAAAGGTCTTAGTGTCCTTCTTGGCTGCGCTCATGCCGGAGTAGTAAATATTCTCGAGAAAGTATCTTCATTATTTGATACAAGAGATTTCTATTCAGTAATGGGCGGAATGCACCTGTCTGACCAATCGGATGATTACATTCAGAACGTGACATCAGAATTGGTCAAAAGATTCAACGTCCAGAAATGGAGGCCATGTCATTGCTCCGGTTTTAAACCTGCCGCAATACTTGCACAAAAAGCCGAGGATGTATTATGGGCTGGTGCAGGAACTGTAATAAATATTTAATTACTAATACGCGTAAATACTTCCAATTTTTATAATAAAAGAGCACTCAGACAGATAAGGTACGGAGAAAATATTTCTCTGTACCTTATCTGTCTTAAATAGTAATTTAAAAAACACTCCCCTGATCATTTATGGTTTACGACTAATAGCGGCAATGATCTTTTTCACTGCCTCTTCAGGGGAATCTGCAATCATGGCAGGGAAAACCTGTCCCCTTGGATCCTTGACCTGCCAGGTCCCAAGCCCTATTACGGGTTTGCCCGACTTGAGGGCAAAACCAAGTTCCGACAAAGTCCCAAAGGCACCACCTATTGAGATTACCCCTTCACCGGAATTGACTACTAAAAGGTTCCTGGCTTCTCCAAGGCCTGTTGCAAGCGGGATGGTAACGTAAGGATTAGCCTCCTCGACAGAGTAAGGAAGAAAACCTATTGAAATTCCACCCTCCTGCGATGCTCCCCTGCAAACTGCCTCCATTACCCCGCCTCTGCCCCCGCAGACAATAAGACAATCCTGAAGAGCAAGCTGACGTCCTGCCTCCAGGGCTAAGTTATATTCTTTTTCAGATGGTTGTGAAGAACCTATAACTGAAATGATCCTTTTTGTATCCGGAAAATATTTCATATTTTTAAAAGATCTGGAATTCAGATCTCTTATTTTTCCGAATCAGGATAAACATAGTCATCCCCGCTGGTGGGTACGATACAGATGAACATAAGATCTTCTTCACCGGCATTTTTAAAATTATGCTCCACATTCGGAGGCACATAAGCAAAATCTCCCTTTTCAAGGTCAGTCCTGTCATTATCGATCAGGCCTTCTGCCTTACCCTGAAGGAAGATCACGTAGTGAGGCCATTCATGACTGTGAAAAGGACTGGCCGCTCCGGGTTTAACTGTGAAAACCCTCATAACATGGGAATCCCAGAATTTACCTGGCCCGAAAACCACTCTCTTCGTTATCTCGCTGCCCTCTCCTGTTCCAAGCAGAGGCAGTTCCTGGATCTTTCCGCAATAAGGTCTGGGTAATGACATGCAATAAAACCTCCTATGAAATTGTTGTTTTCTAACGATCTACCGCACGGAATATATTCTATACCTTTTGAAGATTTTCTGAACAAAGGATCGAGGCTAACTTATAACCAGACCTGTTTTCTGCGCATATAAGGTAAGTTCTGCAATTGAATGAATATCAAGCTTCTGCATTATTCGAAAACGGTGACTTTCTACTGTTTTTTTACTTATGTTAAGGATTTCTGCAATCTCTTTAGTAGTCCTTCCCGACGCAACGTTTTCCAACACTTCGTATTCTCTGGGTGACAATAATTCTTTCTCTATTGAACCTTTTTTATCGATGACGGAAATGTATTCCTTAACAAAAAGGGATGCATTTTCAGTACTTAAATATATTTGATCTGACATAATGAAATGAACCGCTCTAACTACTTCCTCGATATCACAATCTTTCAATAGATACCCCGAAGCCCCTGCTTTTAACATTTCCAGAATATAATGTTTATTTGAATGAATGGACAGAGCCAGTATCTTTATTTCAGGCAGTTCTCTTTTGAGAGTTCTTGTGACTTGAATGCCATCAATATCCGGAAGTGTTATATCCATAATTATCACATCCGGCCTTTCGGCACGGACTGCATCTATTGTTGACTGTCCATCACCGGTTTCACACAAAACCTTGAGATCTTTTTCTTCGGATAATATGCTGCTTAGACCTTTCCGGGTAACTGGATGATCATCAGCTATAATTATTTTAATAGTCATTTTTTTTGTTTCCATCCCATTCCTGGCAATTTTCTATAGGTATCGTAAGCATCGCTCTGGTACCTTTACCAATTGTTGATTTTACATGCAGTGAGCCTCTATAGTATTTCAATCTTTCCCGTATACTGAAAAGACCAAAACCTTTTTTCTCGGAGAATATCTTTTCATCATGAAATCCTTTACCATTATCAACGACAGATAACCATAAATTATTGTTTTCTACACCGCTGTAAAGTGTAACCATATCTGCATCAGCATGTTTTATGACATTATAAAAAAGCTCACGGATCATCTGGAATAACAGAACTTCAACATCCTGGTCTATGACAATGCATTTTTCAAGACCATAAATATTGAAACAGATGTTCAAAGGATTGAAGATCTCCTCACCAAGATTGTCGATCGCAGCTATCAGTCCAAGATCATATAATACAGGTGAACTGAGTTCAAAGGTTAACTCTCTTGTGGTCTGAATAATTTTATTCACCTGCGCTAAACAGTTATACATTGGTTCATTTGATACAGATGTAGCTTTATTATCTTTCATTGCTTTCTGAATATCCCTCTTCAGGGCCACAAGGTTATGCCCTACATCATCATGAAGCAATGTGGCAATTTTTCTGCGAACTCTTTCTTCAGCAAGAGAAAGCTCCCTTGTCAGCGAACGGAGATCGTTTTGATAAGCATTCAACTGTATTTCAGCTTCTTTAATTTCCGTAGTATCGTAACAAATACCGATCACACCGGTTACAGTTTGTTCATTATCAAAAAGAGGCTCCAGCCTGCAACTGAAAAAATGATCTTTCCAGAACAATTCAAATTCCGAATTCTGACCGTTAAGAACTTCCTTATGCTTTTGTGCGACATTCGATTTTGTTTTTGAACCCCGAAAGAAATTATCCAGTGTTATATTACTTTGCCTGTTACCCTCAAGACCTATAACTGATAACGCCGAGCCCTCAATTGAATTAATATAGAGTTCCTGGTCTGTAGTCCATATAATAGCCGGAATCTGGCTTACTAAAAGATCGAGCCTTTTTTCATTGCGAGCGATTTTTTCCTCAGAGATCTTTCTGTCTGTAATATCTGAAAAGATAACAGCCAGATAATTATTCCACGGGATAAAAAACATACCTTCAAGATATTTTCCTATATCCGGAACATATATTTCGAATTTTTCAGGTTGAGAAGAATTCGACACTTTGGAAATAAGATCCTGGAATATCGCAGAAGTCCGGGGGAATATATCTGTTATTGTTCTGCCTTCGAGAGCATTTGCGTGTAAACCTGTCAGATCTTCAAATGAAGGGTTTACCTCAAGAACATACCCATCGTAAAAAAGTTTCTCCGGAGAACAGAGGACTTCCATGATAGCAAAAGGACTCTTCATCCTGTTGAAAAGCATTCTGTATTTCTGTTCACTTTCCTTGAGGGCTTTCTCAAAACTTTTCTGGAATTCAAGCTGTTTTGTCAGCTGAAGATTAGCATAACCCCTGTGGGAAATATTACTGGCAATAATCCACAAAAAATCCAATGCCTTTAAAAATTCTTCAGTCGTTGCATTCTCATTATCTTCAAAAACATCCAGAAGCAGACTGGATTCAACCCCTATGACCCGAGAGTATTCTTTGAGTCTTTCCCTGCTGACACCTATCGATTTATGAGATATCTGCCAGTTTGCAATATGTTTGTCTTTAACAATTATTGGAGCACTCGCATCTATGAAACCACAGCTCAGACATTTCTGATATGCCGGCCTTAAATTGTTCGCAGCCATTGAACCCAGTACCATATCCGATTTTCTGCATCTCTTCAGCCCCTCGGGAGTAGATCTTATTATCTGACAGACTTTATTAATATTGCTGGGTTCAGTAATTGGTTCCCCATGAATATCCGTGATCAGGGAATAAACATCAAATGTTTCAGCAAAAGCATCCTGTATCTCCTGAAGTTCCTCTAAAGATATAAGATCAAGGAGAACGAAATCAGTTTGACTTGAGGGACTGGTTATTTGTTCATCGCTCATTACACTTGTTCTCTCCAGTTCAAGAATAATAGATTTAAAAAAGATCCTTTATGATAATACACTCTCATTCTGATCGAGCAATGGGGCTGCCCCGATTCAAAGGCAACCCCATCCATTAAAGATCATGATGTTAAAAAATTACTATTTGCCTTTAACTTCCTTTTTCAATTCTGCAAATTCATTACTTGCAAAATATTCTTTAGCAAGTTTTACAACTTTACCGTTAAGTATCAATAATGCGGTCAGACTCGTTAATACTGCCAGTCCCAATGCCACATCCGCAGTAGCCCATATCGGCCTCAAGGCCATCTTTGCTCCGACAACACTGAGGATTATCCAGATCACTCTGAATGGCAGAATGAACTTATTCCCCATCCTTTTGCCGAAAAGATAGGATGCCGCTGTCTCACCATACCAGGACCAGCCTATAACTGTTGACAGGGCAAATAGAATAACTGAGATCGCAATAAAAATACCGCCAAAAGAACCAAAGGCGCTTTCAAACGCTCTTATTGAAAGGACAGCACCATCAGCACCGGTAGACCATGCACCAGTGACAATGATAGCCAAAGCTGTTGCTGTTCCAATTACAATAGTGTCAAGAAATACTTCAACGATTCCATACATACCCTGCTCAGCAGCGTATTTTACTCTGGCTGCACTATGTGCTATGGGAGCACTTCCACAACCTGCCTCATTAGAAAAGACACCCCTTGCAATTCCGAAGCGTACTGCCTGTGATACTGTTGCACCCGCAAAACCGCCAACTGCTGAATGGCCACCGAATGCACCCTGGAAAATGAGAACGAAAGCATTAGGTATCTCTCTGGCATACATAACTAATATGATCAGAGATCCAATGATATAGATCCCAGACATAACAGGCACAAGCAGCGAGGTGAATTTCCCTATCCTTTGAATACCACCAAAAATGACCAATGCAATAATAGCTGCAAAGATAATACCTGAAACTATAGGCGGTACTCCATATTCCGCAAGTGAAAGGGCTGCCGTATTTGTTTGAACCATATTACAATTTACGTAAGCAACAAAAAGCATTGCAAGTGCAAAGAAAAAGCCCATAACAGGAAGATTCATGGCTTTGCGCCAGATATACATGGCGCCACCCCTCATGATCCCGGCATTATCTTTTTCGCGATAAGCCATTGCAAGGGTAATTTCTCCAAACTTGGTTGCCATACCGACCAGAGCAGCCACCCACATCCAGAACATTGCACCAGGACCGCCAATAGCTATGGCAGTAGCTACTCCAGCAATGTTTCCGACTCCAACTGTGGAAGAAAGCGCAGTTGCAAGTGCCTGGAAAGAAGATATCTCTCCCTCTCCGTCTCCCGGTCCGGATTTCTGGTTTCTCATCTTGTGAAGAACAAGCTTAATGCTGAATACCAGGTTTGTTATCTGAACAAAGCCAAGTCTGACAGTCAATAAGAGTCCTGTACCAACAAGAAGCCATATCATATAAGGTCCCCAGATTATTCCGGATATTCTGCCAATGATCTCTGCGTAACTCACTATGTCATCCCTCCATTAAAATATGTCTACACAATAGAAACTATGAAAATATTGTCTTCACCTATAAAAAAATTAATACGATCTTTATTCTGGTACTAAGTCTCTTTTTGAAAGCCAATCCAGTATTACCTCTGCAAGACTGACCCTTTTGCTGTGAAATGAATGAGTCGCATCTAAAATAACTTGCTGAACATTGAGGGGATCATGGGCATTCGACGAGAGTTTGCCATATAAGGGATCATGATGTAATTCAGGTTCTGAAACGGCATCTCTGGATCCGGAGATCAAGAGAATATTTTGATCCTTTCCTGAAAAGGAAAGGTTGTTAAGATCCCAATCCTCCTTTCTCCCGTTAATTTCATCGAATAAAACATTTACCCCTGTTCCCTTCAAAGGAACTATACATTCCTCAAACATCTGCTTCGTTTTAATATAATGATCTCTGTCTCTGCCGAGTTCCTTAGCTACAACTCCAAGGTTATATCCTGCAATGGAGATAACATATTTGATGGAGCTGTTTTTTGAACCATTAATAAGGGCTGAGAAACCTCCCATACTGTGACCCATGAGTATCATGCTGTCTTTTTGGATCCGTAGATCTCTGGCCCAATCATCAGAGAGAAGCATTTCTATCATTCTTTCCGTATCATCGAGAACATTCTGGAAAGAAAAATCACCTTCACTACCCCATGATCCTCGATAATGAAAAACTATCACATTAAAACCGGCTCTTCTTAATATCTGGGCAAGATCAAAATTTCTTTCACTTCCCGGAAAACCGTGTAACAAAAGGATGGTCGGATGAGGCCCCTCACCCTGGGGTTTATAAATAACACCGAAACAGCGACTTCCGTCACTTTCCATGACAAGATCCGCCATATCTGGTGGAAAGTTTTCATCGATTATATCGATATCAGTGAAAATGCAGGGATACTTCATATTTAACCTCCTTTAAAAATGCAGGTTCATCAAAACACTGATGAACCTGCTCTGTAATCAAATTAATAACTGACCGGATAACTGGCACACAATTGAAGGACTTCTTCAGATAGCCTTGATCCAACTGCCTGATCATCAATATTACTCAGACATTCCGTAATTATTCGAGCAATCTGTTTCATTTCTTCTTCCTTCATTCCCCTCATGGCCGCTACAGTTGTTCCGATCCTGATACCGCTCGTTATCCAGGGTTTTTCAGGATCAAATGGCACAACATTTCTATTCACAATAAGTCCTATACTCTCGAGTGCTTTTTCTCCAGCTTTACCGGTAATTCCAAAACTCCTGAGATCCAGGACCAGAATATGAGAATCTGTTCCTCCTGTAACAACATCAAAACCATGCTCCTTCAGAGAGGATGCCAACATTTTGGAATCAGATATTACCTGTCCGGCTATATCCTGGAATTCTTTCTTTAAGGCGATACCGAAACAATTCGCCTTTGCTGCCATAATATTCGGCATCATTGAACCCTGTATTCCGGGGAATACCGCCCTGTCAACCTGTTTTGCATATTTTCCCCTGCAGAGAATGCATCCTCCCCTTGGACCGGGTAGAGTCTTATACATGGAAAAATTAACAAAATCCGCATGATCCACAGGATTCTTATGAATACCGGCAGCAATAAAACCCACAGTATGCGCAACATCTGCCAGAAGCATTGCAGATACTTCATCGGCTATTTCCCTGAGCCTGGACCAGTCTACTTCTCTGGGATAACTGCTTGCTCCCCCCACTATCAATTTTGGCCTATGCTTAAGAGCCAACTCTCGAACATTTTCATAGTCTATTGTTCCGGTTTCTTTACTGACACCGTAATGAATGAATTCGTATAAACTTGTAGCAACATTTAATGGATGCCCGTGGGATAAATGCCCACCGGAAGACAGATCCATTGCAAGAATAGTATCTCCTTTTTCAAGCACACCAAGATAAACTGCCAGGTTTGTATTTGCACCGCAGTGAGCCTGAACATTAACATGTTCCGCATGAAACAGTTTTTTTGCTCTTTCAATAGCAAGGTTTTCCATTTCATCCAGAAAAATACCACCGGCGTAATAACGTTTACCGGGATAGCCTTCGATAGTTCTATTTGTAAGGATACTTCCGCTTGCCTCCATAACAGACATTGGTGCCAGACTCTGTGAAGCTATAAGATCAAGACACGAATTTTGTCTCGTTCTTTCATTTTCAATGATATTTTTTAATTCTGGATCATCTGCCAAAGTGTTTCTGAGCATGTTATTACCACCCTTATCCATAAATTGATATTATTAAGATCCCTGATTTAAAACTATGTTAGGTTTTGTTAAACAGTTTTACAATCAGGCTTAAACCCTATTCTTCTGTAAGAAAATTACTGAATCGTAACAAGATTAGTACAATTGACCTGCAGACTGATAGATTTTACAATCTATTGGTTTAATTCAATAAATAAAATTAAGCGTTTCGCTATCTCTTAAAGATATTCCCTAAGGAGGATCCTATATGCTTAACGGCAAGATCAAAAAACTGGAAGAGAAGTACCGTGAAACATACCTGGAATACTGGAGGGATATTCACAAGCATCCCGAGCTTAGTTATAAGGAAAAGAGAACCGCATCAAAAGTTGCAGATATCCTTAATTCACTTGGTATGGAAGTGAATACTGAAATAGGAGGAACAGGTGTAACCGGACTGCTGAGAGGTGAAAAAGAAGGGCCGGCAGTAGCTCTCCGTGCAGACATGGATGCCCTGCAGATAAAGGAAGAAACAGGTTGTGAATTTACCTCTGAAAATGAAGGTGTAATGCATGCCTGCGGACATGATTCCCACACGGCAATGCTGCTTGGAACTGCACACATTCTCTCCGAGATGAAGGACCAGATCAGGGGAACGATCAAGTTCATCTTTCAGCCCGCAGAGGAATACAGCCCAACAGGCGGAGCTCCGGGAATGATAAAGGATGGTGCCCTTGAAAACCCGGATGTATCAGCTATTCTCGGAGTCCATGTATGGCCCACTTTGCAGACAGGCCAGCTTGGAATTCGTGAGGGCGTTATGTCAGCAGCATCCGACAGACTTCAGATCTCTATTAACGGAAAAAGTACCCATGCGGCAACCCCTGAATTCGGTATAGATGCGGTCGTCATTGCATCGGAAGTTGTATCAGGCCTCCAGACCCTTGTATCCAGAAATGTAAGCCCTCTGGACTCGGCCGTAATAACTATCGGAAAAATAAACGGAGGTACACGCTACAATATTGTTGCAGACGAGGTTGAGCTTGATGGTACAGTTAGAACTTTTGATCCTGCCACAAGGAAAATGCTCTCAGAAAAGATATCCGGCATAGTACAGGGGACCGTCCAGGGAATGGGTGGTACTTGCGAAGTCAATTACCGCTGGGGATATCCTTCAGTGATGAATGATCCTGAGATAACATCAACTGTTAGCAGATCTATCAATAAAGTCGTCGGTAAAGAGGGACTTTTCAAGATCGATAAGCCCAATCTCGGTGGAGAAGATTTTGCTTTTTTTGCTGAAAAGGTTCCTTCTGCTTTTGTATGGGTTGGATGCAGACCGGAAAACACCCCTGCAGAGAATTTCCCCAAATTGCACAACAACAGTTTCCTCCCCGATGAAAATGCCTTGCCCATTGGAGTCAGATATCTGTGCCAGGCAGCCCTGGATACACTCGAAGAGGTTAAATAACCGCTATGGACGATCTTCAGAACTGGATGGTACAAGTCCGGAGAGATCTTCACATTTATGCTGAACCGGGCTGGTCAGAATTCAGGACCAGCTCGATAGTAGCAGAAGAACTCTCCCGTCTTGGATACAGGGTCATGATGGGAAAGGAGATCATTGAAGAAACCGCGGTAATGGGACGAGATGAAAAAATAATCCCTGAACAGATACAACGTGCCATGGACCAGGGCGCAAAACAGAAATGGCTGGACAGGATGGATGGATTCACCGGTGTTGTGGGCATTCTTGATACAGGTAAGCCAGGCCCGGTGATCTCATTGAGATTCGATATAGACGCTGTAGAGGTGAACGAGGTAAATGACGATAAACACCGTCCCTTCAAAGAAGGTTTTTCCTCTGTAAATCCTGGAGCAATGCATGCCTGCGGTCATGATGGACACACTGCCATGGGACTGGGTCTTGCACATGTATTAATGGAAAAGAAAGAAGAACTCAGCGGAAAGGTGAAACTTATCTTCCAGCCTGCCGAAGAAGGGGTCCGTGGCGCAAAAGCGATAGTTGAAAAAAGAGTACTTGATGACTCTGATCATTTCATAGCCCTTCACCTTGGCATGGGACTACCCACAGGAAAGATCATTGGAGGTTCTTCAGGTTTCCTGTGTACCACGAAGTTCGATGTAAAATATCACGGACGCTCAGCCCATGCCGGCGCAGCTCCGAATGAGGGGCATAATGCACTTCTCGCCGCCTCTACTGCTGCTCTTAACATGCATGCAATAGCACCTCACAAAGATGGAGTATCCAGGATAAATGTGGGAATACTCAGGGCTGGAGCAGGAAGAAATGTTGTCCCGCCTTCTGCTTTTATGAAGGTCGAGACGAGGGGAGAAACTGAGGAAATAGCCTCCTATATGTTCCAGAAAGCATCCAAGATAGTCGCCTCAAGTGCCTCAATGTATGAAACAGAATATACCCTTGAAAAAATGGGGGAATCCATCACCGCTTCCAGCGACAAGGAACTTGTAGATATTGTAACCGGCTTAGCTTCAGAAATTGAAGATTTTGATCAGGTCGAGAAGTATGCTCGACTCGGAGGAAGTGATGATGCTGCATGGATGATGAAGCGTGTCCAGGAAAAAGGAGGGAGATCCACTTACATAATGCTGGGTTCAGACATCGCTGCAGGTCACCACAATGAATATTTTGACTTCGATGAATCCGCACTTTCAATGGGAGTAAAACTCCTGTTCCAGGTCATTGATAAGCTAACGTCATAAATATATTTCAGGGATCAGTCCTGGAAGATATCTTAATCTCACCTTTAACTCTGCCCAAAATCTACTATGTGTCGCAGCCATATGAAGTTCCAGGAATTTCAACCTGGGTTTTAGAGGTTTAGCTAAACTCTCACCAAAACAATTAATGTCATGATCAAAAGAGTAACTTCGATGTCACAACTAATTCAAAAGAAAAATAAAAAATATGCTATGGGTTATTCCTTTTCAATTATTTAGATTTATGAAATTAAGGGTTCTAATTAAATACCATTTAGCTTCGAAAGTTTTATGTGAATAAAGTATCCTGAGTTAGGATATGTTGTTTTTTGATTATTAAATTTTAAGGTTCAATCCATCTTTCTGAAAAAGGGTTATGCAGGCCTCTACTGATTCAGGATCATACAAAACTCCCTTTTTGGTTTGAAGTTCCTCCAAAGCTTTTTTCACTCCCAGGGCTGGGCGATATGGCCTGTGAGATGTCATGGCCTCCATAACATCAGCTACAGAAAGGATTTTTGCTTCGATAAGAATATCGTCATCTTTAAGACCTTTAGGATATCCCGATCCATCCAACCTCTCATGATGTTGAAGGACGATCTCTGGGACCGGTCCCTCAAAGTCTATATTCTTAAGAATATCAAATCCTGCTTTAGAGTGGGCCTGAATAATGGAATATTCAAGATCAGTTATTTTACCTGGTTTGGCAAGGATTTCCGAAGGTATGTGGAGTTTTCCCACATCATGAAGACATGCAGCGGTGAAAATTATATCTCTTGTCTCTGCAGGAATTTTGAGTTTTAGAGCAATGGACTTCGCAAGTTCCGCAACCCTTTTCTGATGACCTGCAGTATAGGGGTCTCTGAGTTCAGTTACTTGGGAAATAGCAGATACAATACTCCCGTTCATTTTCTTTAATTTTTTAAGACTCTCTACCATGGACCGTTGCGCCTGTTTGAGGGGAGTAATATCAGAAAAGGAAACAATAAAATTCTCACCTTCGTTATATGGGGCAACACAGGTAGAGATATAAATGGTCCTATCTCTGGCTACATTGGCTTTACAAATATAACTAAAGGTGCAAGTACTTTTATCTTTACTAAGGTGAACTTTGTTTCTAATATCTTCAACCGTTTCCATAGAGAAAAAACGGGAAAAATGGGAAACGTTTTCCACTTCTGATGCACTGTAACCGGTAATTTCCTTAAAACGTTGATTAACTGTCTTAACAACTCCCCCTTTGTCCAGAATTACCAGCCCACAATCAGAGGTTTCAAAAATATGATGATATTTCATCTCTGATTCCCGGGCTTTTTTCTCCTGTATCTTTTCTTCCGTAATGTCACAAGCTATGTCAATGATCCCCACTATTTCTCCGTTATCATCAAATACCGGGCTTGAGCTTGACCTCCAATAGGTTCCATTAGGTCCTTCTATTTCATTTATCATTTCTTTCCTGGATCTTACGGCCTTTTCCAGAGGACATCCTGAACATGGCAGAACAGATTATTTCCAGATCTCATGACACTTTTTACCCCGTAGCTCCTCTCCGGTCATTCCAAAATAGTTCTGGAAAGCCCGGTTGGTAAAGATTATTTTATGCTCAAGATCCTGGTAAATTAGTAGTTCCTTCATGGAATCAAGAATAAGATTCTTTTCTTCAATATTCTTGTCAAGTTCTTGTTTCAGTTTTTGAACTTTTGAAATATCTCTTCCAAATTCCAGAATACCTGTAATTTCACCATCTTCGCCTCTTATGGGGTATGAAGTGATACTCCAGGTGCGCCCGTCCTGAGTTGATATCTGGGATCTTTCTGTCTTCTCTGATCTCAGGGTTCTCTCCAAAGGACATTCCTCGCAGGGTGTAGACCTTCCGGCCCATAGTTGGTAACATTTCTTACCGTAGATACTGTCCATTGTTAACCCTACGCTTTCACACGCAGTTTTGTTGGCATAAATTACATTGTGATCCATATCCTGATACACAAGAAGGTCAGTCATGCCCTCCAGGATCATTTTCTTTTGATGTTCACTTTGGCTTAATTTTTCCAGGGCCAAAGTCTTTTCTGTTATATCAATGCCGATGGCTATAGCGAGATATTCCCCTTTATTTTCATCGAAAAAAGGGTGTGAATCCCAGGATATGATCCTTTTATGACCATTTTTGTTGACAATGGCAGAGGTCCAACGGTGATTGTATCTGCTATTAAACACTTTCAAAGCAGAGGTGAAATGTTTTTTGAATTCACCAGAAGAGTAGAAAAGGATACTATATTGATCTGAGACTTTCCCCACGGTTCTGAGCATTTCTCTTGAAGTATATCCTGTCACCTCTTCTGCCGTTCTGTTCCAGAAACGAGCATTACCAACCCTGTCGTATAGCACCATGATCACATTGGTGTTTTCCACTATCGCCTTGAACTGTTTTTCTACTTTCTGAGAATGTTCCCGCATCTTTTCAATTTCTGTTAAGTCCAAAAGAGAAATAACAGACATATCAGTACCTTTAATAATATTTACGGTTACCCATAACTTTATCTCAGTATTATCCCTGCACCTGATCTTTAAATGATAACCTCTGGGTATCAGATCAGGATTCAGTTTTCTCTGCTTATGATATTCCATCATCTGGCTAAGGTCGCTTGATGATATGAACCGCGTCAAACTTGTTTTCACAACCTCATACCTTTTGTATCCTGTGAGTTCAAGAAATTTATCATTCGCAATTAAAATGATATTTTCTTCTTCTAAGACAAGCATAGCTTTATCAATGCTGTTGAATATAGATAAAAATCTTTCTTCTAAAAGGATCGTTTCTGTAACTTCACGGAAGAAGGTTAAAACTGCCTTTACCTCACCCATATCCCCATTAATGGGACTGATGATATATTTCAGGGATAATCTTCTCCGATTATTATCTGAGTATATATCACCTTTTTGAATGGAACATAAATTAAGAGATCTTTGAAAATCTGTTAGGAAAGATCTTGAAATATTCAGGGGAAAATGATGATCATTAATGTTCAATGATTGTTCTGGTTGCTCTTCTATCCTGAGGAAGTCCTTCATTTTTCTGTTGAAAAATATCACATTACCATCTCTGTCGGTTACCATTACTAAATCGTTTGAATGGTCCAGACTTTCTGTAGTAGTAATATTATCAATTATCATTACTCCCCCTCCCCTATATCTAAGATACAAAAAATACAAA